>Ga0075464_10000583_pt1 | contig 16054 bp, 23 predicted proteins | sample DEB19_08_DNA_5_FD_75068 | JGI IMG/M metagenome (GOLD analysis project Ga0075464, IMG submission 75068) | Aqueous microbial communities from the Delaware River and Bay under freshwater to marine salinity gradient to study organic matter... | ecosystem: Environmental > Aquatic > Marine > Coastal ...
GAGGCTTATCACTATGCTAGACTCAAAGTCGGTATTCGAAGGGAAAAAAAGGCTTTGGATAATGAAATTAATCATTCTGTGTTTAAAGATTCTCAACCGCTCTATGATGATGATCTCAAGGCTTGGGAGTTAGAGAAAAAGAAGGGTACTCTTTCGATAGAAGAGGGTTCCAAAAAACTAGATAGAATATTTGAAAAGGCAATCGATTATATTACAGCTCAACCCGATCATATCAATGGAGACACCTAAGGGTCACGGATATGCAAACTTTCTCATTGACTCAGGGGAAGAAGGGGAAATTTATTGGGTCGTTTTTTTAGATTCAAAGGAAATCTGGGTGTTTAAAAATTCAGAAGTTAGACTTTCTAAAAACATAACTTTAGGTCGTAAGTAGCTTAAAAGTTTCTAATTAATTATTTTACTACAAGCTGAGGGGTTTATGATCGTTTATCCCGTTAAGAACAAACCGCTTCTTGTAGTAGACAATATCAAAGTCCATTACACAAAAGTAGAAAAAGACAAAGACGGCTGGATTTCTTTTAGCGTGTATTGTCCCATTTTGTTTGAACTGGTAGAAATATCAACAGCTGATCAATTAAAATTTAAAGCATGGTTTAACGGTAAAATTTGGGAAGGTTATCGAATTAAACTAGAACCACCAGTAATTAAATGGCGACGAATTAAGGAGCGTTAAAATGCATCAAGGGTTTATGGATAAACTTAAAGAGTCTTTGGGTATGCGACACAAAGGCAAAAAGAAACAATCACTTAAAGCGAGAGCGGATGAGTCTGAAGGAATGGAAAAGAAAATGGGGAAAAAAGCTTACTCTAGTGTATCGAAGATGGATAAGGGCTCTAAAAAACTTCCTGGAATGAGCAAAGAGCACGCCAAAGAATATGCCAAATATTCACCAGCACAATTGAAGAAACACATGAAGGGCGAAAAAGTTCTTCTTGGCATCAAAATTATGGCGAAAAAGAAGAAGTAGTATGGAAAAGTGGATTCAAAAAGCACTAAACCCAAAGTCTAAAGGCAAACTTCATAAAGCTCTTAAAGTTCCCATGGAGAAAAAAATACCTGTCGCCAAACTCAAATCAGCTGCTAAGAAAGGTGGTAAGATCGGTAAAAGAGCAAACCTCGCTCTAACTCTTAGGAGCTTTCAACGTGGCAAATAAATCGCCAAAACCAACTAACCCTGCTTTATATGCACGTGTAAAAGCTGAAGCCAAAAAGAAGTTCAAAGTCTACCCGTCGGCTTACGCTAATGCTTGGCTTGTAAAAACATATAAAGCTCGGGGAGGTGGGTATGAGTCTTAAAAAATGGTTTGCTGAAAAGTGGGTGAACATCGGCAAGAAAAAAGATGGATCGTTTGCCCCATGCGGTAGACCAAAAGCTAAATTAGCCTCCAAAGGCTATCCCAAATGCGTTCCAGCAGCAAAAGCAGCATCTATGTCACCTTCTGAAATTAAATCAGCTGTAACGCGTAAAAGGGCTAAAAAACAAGGTATTAAAGGCAAACCCACGATGGTAAAGACCTATGCACCTAGTCGCTCTAAATCATCACGTTAAAGTTTTAGGAGAGTCACCATGGCAAAGACACCAGCTTGGCAACGTAAAGAGGGAAAATCTAAATCAGGAGGGCTCAATCCCAAGGGAATTGCTTCCTACCGTAGAGAAAATCCAGGCTCTAAACTTGCTATGGCTGTAACTGAGAAAGACCCAGGGCCAAAAAGAGCAGCACGTAGAAAGTCTTATTGCGCTAGATCCGCAGGACAAATGAAGATGTTTCCAAAAGCGGCAGCAAATCCCAAATCACGTCTTAGGCTTGCTCGTAAGAAATGGCGGTGTAAATAAAAAAGGAGGTAATTCAATACCTCCCACTACCGCTTTTCCGAACGATATATTTAACATAGAATATTAAGTAGTTAATTAACAGGAAAAAGTTAAAATAATTTATCGGTTTGATTTTTTGGTATTTGACATACACCCACAAACTGATCATTTTAAATGATTAATTTTACCTTAGATGTAGCATCTCTTTTTGGTTGCGTCAAGTCTTCTATCTTTTTTCCTGGTGCATCCCAGTTTATCAATGTTCCATTATACATAGCGTTAATCGCAGCCATGTAGGGTTCTACCCATTCAGGCTTGAATAGATCCCAGTTCTTTTTAAAATAAACCGTGTCCTCTTGCTTAGGTAAGCTATAGATGAAATACAAGCATTCCTTTTGATTGTCGTAGTAGTAAAGATCTTGGCTCCAATCTGGTTCAGGCTTTGTAGATCTAACAAAATACCGAGTTTTGATAACGTTAGTATTGGTGTAGTCGTTTTTGCTTATCACCACGATGTAATAACCTTGGGGGTCATAGTTTCGATGTTCAGCAATAATTCTATCCATCATCTTTTGATGATTCTTTTTTTTCTCATCTACTATCTCTTGTACCTGCAACCGATCCTGAGTCGAATAAGCATTTGCTGATAACTCAGAGATATTGATTTCTTTTGTATTTTTTCTGCCTTCTACAAGATCTATTTCTTTCATAGTTTCCTTTAAACTAAAACTTTATATAACAAAAAATTGACATAAACAGAATCAAAAAACTATCTTGAAAGTACTATTTCGGCTAGGCGCATCCTAGACTTATAGGCAGTAAAATCCATTCGCCAAGGAAACACGCTCATGAATGACGATCAACCAATTGATGTGTTAGAACAAGAGGTATCACATCAGCCTCAAGAAGTTCAAGAGCCTACGCAAGAGGCTCAAGTTCAGGAATCTAAACAGGATCGGAACTGGAGAGAAATGCGTAAAAAGCTCGAATACTACGAGCAAAGATTAGAAGATTTTGAAAAAAGACAGCCCACAGCAGTCAGCCGTCAGCCTCAGCCAGAAGAAGAGGATGTTGCATTAGCCGACGATGATATCGTAACAGCGAAAGACGTAAAGTTGCTCGCTAAGAAAATGGCTAAAGAACTCTACCAGCAAGAGAGGGTGAAGTTTGAAGCGGAGACAGCAGAGGACAGGCTTAGATCAAGATATTCTGACTTTGAAGAAGTAGTAAGCGAGGAAAACGTTAGAAAGCTAATAAAAGATGAACCAGAACTAGCGAAAGTCTTAAGAGCTACTAGCGATCCTTATGCAAAGGGTGTTGCTGCGTATAGGTATATCCGCATGATGGATAGGGCAAATCCAGAACAGGTGGATAAACAAACCATACGTCAAAACCTACAGAAACCGAGAACAACTTCCTCTTTAAAAGAAAGCGGACTTGACCACGCAGAGGAATTTGCTTCGGGAAGAATGACGACAGAAATGCGTCAAAAGTTGTATGAGGAAATGCGAGCATCTCAAGGACGACGCTAACTAATAGAGGTTAGAGATGTCTATTACAACAACTTCAACACTGCCTCCTCAAGTTCTTCTATCATTTTCGATGAAATTGCTCAGTACTCCTGTGCCTTATTTCATCCATACAATCGGTGCGGACTATAGAACCATGCCGGCAAATGGTGGAACAACTTTGAGGATGACCAGATATAACCCATTGGCAGCAGCACTTGTGCCAATCGGTAATTCGGGACAAACTCCCCCAGCTCAACAATTAACCGCTGTAAACATTGACGCGGTTGTTGGATTCTACGGAACCTATGTTGAGTTAAATGAGCAGGTAGAGATAGTTGCCTGCTATAAACCACTAGTAAATACCTGTGAAAGCCTAAACGCTGCATAGCGCATGGTAACACGAGGCAAGGGTTTAATTGTTTTTATGGGAAAATGTTCGAATATGCAAAGAACGAATCTCATCCATATAGGATTGACGCAAAGCTCTAATTTGGGGATCCAAAGTGAGTGCGCCACTATGTCCTTTACGGTAATGAGGAATATCGTAAGTTTTTCGCATCTTCAACATGATTTCACACTGTCTTGTTTTGATTTTAAGAAATGGCAAAATAAGCTCACAAAGATGTGTCAAACGCTCACCAGAAGCTGTCCAAATGTAGGCTTGTTTTCTAGAATTTATAGAGTGCTGTTTAGCGGTTCTTTTGGAAAAAAGACCTCCAAAAGTTACAACCAACCAATCAATCAAAGGTTGATCAGTGGAAGTGACTTGCATATTTGTTTGGTGATAAGGTTCCCCTGTTTTGGGATTATTAGAAAAATTTCCAATATAGATACAACCTTCACCATCAATAATTCCAGCGAGATAAGCAATATCGGTCGAAAGGTATTCTTTTCTTACATAATCAAGACGTGGCATAAAATTCTTCCTTTTGTATGGTACAGTTACTGTACAATATCAACGATTAAATGTCTAGCCGCAACGACTAACCCTAGAGGCGCTTTTAAAAAGCGAAGTTATAGTCTAAACTCATGGGAAACCATGAGAGGAGAGGTTGAAGTGCCACTCCCGCCATTTAAAATGGTCAGTAAGCCTGACAAGCTGAAAGTAATAGCAAGAACATTACAACGTCAAGATCCTGTCCTTAACGCAGCTGCGGAAAGGCTTGGAGTCAGCTTAAGACAAACAGAGGATGAACTTACAAGAGATCGTCTTCTTTCTACTATGTCACAGGTAAACTGTACTGGTGGATCAAACGGTGATAACCCAACCGAACTAACATTCTCCGACGTGGTGAATGTAGTTAAACAACTTCGTAGCAATAATGCTTACGAGTTTATGGATGGTATCATTGGAGAAAACCGTTTTGGAACAAGCCCAACAAGAGATGCGTACCTAGCGATGGGTTCGACTCAATTGCAAGGTCAGTTCGAGAACATTTCTCAATTTACCTACAAATGGAACTACCCATCCGTACAATCCACTATGCCATCTGAGTATGGCGCGATTGCAAACGTTCGCTTCTTGCTCTCCTCAATCGGAGCCAAGTTGCCTAACGCTTCTGCAAACGGTGCGGATGTGTATCCACTAATCGTAATCGGTAGAGAGTCCTACTGTATCGTTGAACAAGATCGTTATAGCTCTTCGTTCATCTATAGACCACCAATCTTCTCTTCACCACTAGCGCTTAACGCAACAGTGGGTTGGAAGATGGCATATGCTGGTGTTATCACCAACGATGCATGGGTATTCCTACTTAACTCAACGCTTTCATAAGGAGATAGAATATGGCAGTATATGGCAGCTTTACCTCCGATGGCGTATCCGAACTATTGGATATCGTAGCGGGAGCAAAATATCTAAAACTAACAAACACAAGCGCTGTAGGACAGTTTGAGTGGTATGAAGGCTATGCAGCTGATACCGCTACAAACGTAGCTACAGGAGCAGCAATTACATCAGGTGGAGTAACAGCGTTCCTTTCATCTGAAAGCAGCTTTGCAGCTCAAAAATCGATGGTTGCACCATTTTCAGCATCCGCAGGTTTTGGTCAAACCACGATTACAGTTACAAATCATGGTTATGTTGCTGGTGATATTATCAAGATCACTAATACAACTAGCATGAGACAAATTGCAGGAATGTTTTTTCAAGTTGCAATTGTAGTTGATGCAAACAACTTCAAGATCAATTTGGATTCATCAGGATTCGCATCACAAGCAACAGCTGGTGTTTGCCAAAAACTGATTGTTCCGCAATTGTGGCAACCAAGACAGAAATTCATTGTAGGAATCACCCTAGGTGCTACTACAACGATTAAAACATCTGTAGATCACGGTTATTCCGTAGGTCAATTGGTAACTCTTCAAGTCCCATCAGACTTTGGATCAGTACAATTGAATGGTCTTAGAGGAAGAATTTCTTCTGTTCCAGCAGCAGATGAATTTGTGGTTGATATTGACTCATCCGCAGCAACAGCTTTCGCATTCCCAGCATCTGGGGCTGTGCCGTTTAGCTTTGCTCAAGTTGAGCCAGCAGGATCACAAACTACATTAGCCCAAGGAAACGTAACTCCAGGAGCTTCTGAGAACGCAGGTGTTCGCGGACTAGCTTTGGGAGCTAACGTATTGGGTGCTGCAGGTAATGAATTCTATTGGTATGCATTAACCTAAAACAAACTAGGGGGTGGGCAACTGCCCCCTTTAACTTTAAAAGGAGAACTATGACAGTATCTGCAATCGTTCACAAAGAACACGATATCATCGTTAAATCAAACGCTAACCCGTTACCTACCGATGAGAAAAAAAGAAAAGAAGAGCTAAATAAGCGTATGCAAGAGGATTTGAAAAAATTCCGTTGCCGTTTTATTGATCTTCAAGCACCTATGACTGGCTCTATTCAATACACTCTACAACTCTATCCAAATCAACCCGAAATTAGACAAAAACTCATGTCGGGTAGAACATATGAGTTAACCAAAATGGAAATTAAACATTTGATGGATAGCAAAATTCCAAAATATGATTATATAACCGATCCTGTTAGTGGATTACAAGTCCATAAACAAGTAGGATATGAAAAAAGATTCTCCGTGGAGATACTTACTGAGGGGCTATGAGTGCTACGCTACAACAAATAAGGACAAAAGTTCGAAGGATTACGGCTTTAGACACTCCAGCTAAGCTTAGTGATGCGAACATAGATTTTTACGTGAATACGTTTTATTTATATGACCTCCCCGAACAAATGAAACTGCTAAACCTCAAAGAGACTTACCAGTTTTATACCGAGCCTTTTGTTGCTAGCTACTCTTTCCCTAAGAATGACTATACACTTGTAGAGCCATTGATTCAGGTTAATGGCTATGAGACACAATGGTTTCAAGATCCACTTCTATTCAATCGTACATTCCCCACATTGGACGTAACACAACGTATTGGAACTGGGAGTGGAACTACAGGGCCATTTACAGCAACACTTGGAACGAGCCCAGTTCTTGCAGGTTATACAAACGGTGTTGGAACAATTGTTTCTAACGTGATTGTTTCTTCTATTGATATTAACGGAGACTCGATTGTTTTAAGAGACAATGGGCAAGGAGCGTTTTTAGATTCGAATAGCGCAATTGTACCCTTCTGTACGATCAACTATCTAACGGGCGTAATAGGAATAGTTTTTCCTATTGCGATTGAAAGTGCAGCAGATGTTAATTGCACATACTACAGCTATAGCGCTACACGCCCTACATCGGTTTTATTTTTCGAAGATACGTTTACCTTTAGACCTATCCCAGACCGCGCCTACATCGTCAATATGAACGTGTACAAGAAACCTACTGAACTTACGAACCCTTCAGATGAACCCGTATTCAATGCTATGTGGCAACTGCTTGCATTCGGTGCAGCTCAGAAGATCTTTATCGATACAGGAAAACTTGACCAAGCTCAAGCCTACCAACCCTACCTAGAAGAGCAAATGGATCTTGTGAGAAGAAGAACATTAAACCAACAAGATGTGCAGAGAGTTGCAACGTTATATTCTGCTCAAATGACAGGACAATTTAGTAACAATAACTTTTTCTTTTAGGATGAAAGTATGACTTACACAACAAATATCCCTCTTTCAGCCCAGAAAATCAAAAATACCACATCTCTCATACGAGCAAACTTTGACAACTTAGCTGCTGGATTATCGAATGATCATGCAGATATCAATGATCCAACTTCAGGAACAAGACTAACACATGACAAAGTTCGTTTAAATGTACAGGGGGCTGCACCAAGTACAACAGCTACACAGATTGCACTATATTCAAAAACGTTTTGTCAAATGCTGTAAATTATCCTGAGCTTTTCTTAAGAAGAGCAAATAACGGTACTGAAATACAATTTACTAGTGGTGGATTGTCACCTCTTTTAGGTGGGGATTATTTAGATCCTCCAGCTAATTCAACTGGTTACACCTTTTTACCTGGTGGACTAGTTTACTACTGGGGAATTGTGACAGCAGGATTTGATAATAACATTCCAAATCAGCTACCACCAATAGCTGGAAGGGTGATTAAAAAAATATATTCTTTAAACTGTCAACCATACAAAACAGTTCCACTTAATCAAACATACTTCTATTTCGTTAATCAGTTAAATGTAACGACAAGTCCCGCAACTTTCAGAGTTCTACATTTAAGACTTGACGGTACTACTGCGTCGGCAGATGAACCAACTATATTTCAAGCAATCGTTGAGTTAGCTCCATGAGTGTAAATAATCTCGTTATTTCAGATTTCGCAACAGGATACCAAACCAACATCGCCCCTGCGAAGTTGTCTAACGATGCATTCCCTATACTTGAAGACGCTCTTATATGGCGTAATCGTTTAAAGCAAAAAGACGGTGTTAAACTAGTCGGAAGATTAAGACGTGAAATTGAATTTACGTTGGGTTCTACAGATGGAGCAGGGGCATTTAGTGGCAATATCATCACGATTGCCTCACTTGAAACAACTGCAAACTTTGAAGGAGAATCCTTTAGCATCGTCATAGGTGCTGCGACTCTTACCGACAATGGTCTCGGTGTTTTGGCTGGCGGTGGAGCAACAGGCACAATCAATTACGCTACAGGTGCTATAACAATCGCTTCAGCTCCAGCAGCAACGTCTATTGTGGCTACATTCGCCTATTACCCTGGCTTGCCTGTCATGGGTTTACCAAACTTCGATACCACTCAACTGAACATTGAAGAGAATCTCGCATTCGACACAAAGTACGCCTATAAGTTTGTTACCACACAATACGAGGATGAAAGCTTCTACAAAAGCACGAGCACTCCAAGGCCTGCAGTAACTTGGTCGGGTGCAAATTACCAACAGTTCGATACATTTAACTATCGGAATGTTCTTTGGACTACAAATAACGTTCCTGGACAACATGTAATTTCTGTAACTGTTTCGGCTTTTGCTTCACCACAAGTAACTACCACAGCAGCACACGGCCTATCAAACGGAATGGTAGTATCGTTTGTGTCCTCAACAATAGTTGCTGGAATAATTGCTTTCCCATTTGTAATCAGCAATGTAACTGCAAACACATTTGATATCAGCCCAGCCACAGCCCCCGGCCCAGCCATAGGTGATGGAATCATGGTTGTAGGAGGTTCTTTAACTGGAACTGGAGACGGCATTCGCTGGTATGATGGAACAGGATTTGTAAACTTCCAACCACCTCTCAATCTTAACGCGAATCCAGCACTAGCTGATATAGTTTATCTCAGGGGTGCTTTAGTCGGATGTGTATTTAAAGATCGAACAATTTTCTTTAACACCGTTGAAGCAAAACAAGGCGTATCGAATGTAAACGCCCAAAGATATCCACAACGGGTGCGTTGGTCACAAAATGGAACACCTTTTTGGGGACAAAACCCAACTGGACAAGTAGTAGATCCTTACTCATGGGATGAAACTAAACCAGGTCGGGGAGGTTATATCGATGTTCCTACGAATGAGTTTATTACCAGCATAGCACAAAACAAAGACGTAGTTTTGATCTATTGCGAACGATCTACATTCCGTCTTGTATATACAGGTAATGAAGTCCTACCGTTTGTATTTCAAAAGATCAATGACCAGTTAGGTGTAGAATCTACCTTCTCCACGGTTCAGTTTGATAAATACGCTATGGGTTTTGGTCAGACAGGAGTTCATGAATCTACAACTACGGACATCCTAAGAGTAGATGAAAGAATCCCATCAGAAATATTCAAGATCAAAAACACTGATTTTGGGCCACAGAGAGTTTCTGGTAATATCAACTACTTCGAGGAGATTGTCTATTTCGCGTATCCCGATGCAACAATTACCTCTTTAAATAACGAAACATTTCCGTATCCCAATAGAATTTTGGTTTACAACTACGTCAACAAATCGTTTGCAAAATACCGAGATAACGTTACCGCCCTAGGCTACTCTTATTTGAAGATTGATCAATCCATTACATGGAATACAGAGATAACATGGGGTGAAGCAGATTTCGAATGGGGATCAGCTGAGCAAATAACAGGTTACCGTAATTCTATCGGAGGAAACCAAAAAGGGTATGTATTTGCCTTTTTGCTAGGTCTAAACGTTAACGATGCACAACTAAACATTACCGCTGTAAACAACACTACAGGTGCTCTAACTGTTACAGATCACGGTTTTGATGAAGGAGCAGCGATAAGAATTACTGGATGTGTAGGGACGTCAGGTATTAATGATTATAACTACATAGTTTCGATTATCGATAATGATACTGTAACCGTTACAAAAGCAGATGGTTCGCCACTTGGCTGGAGTGGGACATATCTTGGTTTAGGACAGATTACAAAAATTATTGTACCAAATGTGGTCACAAAAGATTTCAATTACTTCCTACAATCCCCTATCTCAATCCGAATCAACGAAATCGATTTCTACGTAGCCCAATCAAGCGGTGGTTCATTTGTTTGTAATATCTACGATAACACCACACTTGGTAACCCCATAAACGGGGACATTACTACGAACTTAGGTACCGTTACCACAATCAATAACATTAATTATTCGGATAGCAACCTTGTATCAACAGCCCCCTCGCAACTTCTTATAGGTAATCAATCCCAAGAGTATGTCTGGTCAATACTGCAAAATAGCGTGCAAGGACAATCTTTAAGAATGCAGTTAACCTTGGACACTAGACAAATTGCTAATTATGCCACAGAAAGCTACGCCCAGATGATCATACAGGCAATCGTGATCCAATTTACTTCAAGTGGTAGGTTGATCCAATGACGATTAACACAACTAACTACATACAAGCGTTCTTACCAAACTCTGTGGATTTCACAGATGACCCTAAACTACTCCCCGATCAATTGACTCTTATTTATAGCTTGATTGCAACCGCTGTTAATTTGCGTCAGATTGGATTTTATTTGTCAGAAGAGCAAATCACAGGCCAACAAGTTTATATTCCAGGCAACCCACAAAGAAACCGTTTTGCATTTAGAAAAACATTTGAATGCGGAACCTTACCGAACACAGGAACAATCAACATCGCTCACGGTATTGATTTCACAAATACCGATCTAGAATTCTTAAACATCTATGGAGCATCAACACAGCCGACAGTTGGTGCTATACCACTACCTTACGTACAAGCTACACCTCAAGTGCAGTTAGACCTCACAGCGACTAACATCGTTATCACAACCTTTGGCAACTATACGGCTTACACCAAGACGCTTGTGACAATTGAATACGTCAAAAATGCGTAAACTAGTCTAAAAAAAATAAAACTGTCATTGTTATAAATAAAAGTTGAGGTCTTATGTCCATTGCTGCACCAGGGTTTCAGCCTGGCGGTTTAACTAGCCCTACATTTACACCTTCAGGTCGGGGAGGTTTGAGAGATTTTCTTTTAGGAACACCTGAACAGTTTGTACGAATGCCAGGTCGTGAAATGCTTTATGAGCAGATGATCAGAGGTTTAACGCAGAACTTACCACGAGGATATGATCTACTGAGTACTCTCCTTGGGCCATCATCAGGACTCTATAGCGAATTTGAACAACCAGCAATCCGCATGTTCCAAGAAGAACTTGTACCAGAGTTAGCAGGACGCTTTACAGCTCGTGGAGAAGGCGGGCAAGGGTCAAGTGCTTACCAACAACAAATGCAAGCAGCAGCAGGCCGTTTAGCACAGGATTTAGCAGCACGTAGAACAGGATTGAGGATGTCAGCACTAGATCAACTTTTTGCTCAAGCTGGACAAGCGATGGCGGCAAGACCTTTTGATCTTATGCCACGTAGACCAGGTGCTTTAGAAAGTGGAGCTTTGGGATTGCTACAAGGTATTGGTCAAGGCATTTCAAGATCTGGCGGGGTATAGCATGACACCGAGCGTATTAGGAGGCCCTCTAGGTTTCCAACTACAGTTTACACCAACAGGTCGGGGAGGATTCTTTACTGGGTCACCTGAACTGTACGGTAATATTCCTGGTCGTCAAATGTTGTATGGGCAAATGGCGCAAGGTTCTTTAGGGGCATTTCCTGGAGGTTTTGACTTCATAAGCAGATTACTTTCTGGCGATCCAGAACTTATGCAAGAGCTTGAAGCACCAATAAGAAGACAATTCGGTGAACAAGTAATCCCTGGTATCGCTGAAAGCTTTACCTCCATGGGTGAAGGGGCGCAAAGTTCAAGTGCCTATCAACAACGACTTGCTCAAGCTGGTACTGGATTGGCACAACAACTAGCTGGACAAAGAGCAGGTCTAAAACAAACAGGACTGCAATACCTTCTTGGACAAACACAACCAGCACTAGAACAAAGACCTTTTGATATAGCTCCCCGAACACCAGGATTTTTAGAAAAACTTCTTTACGGAACTGCTGGTGGTCTAGGTGGTGCTGGAGCTGGCTTTTTAGTCGGAGGGCCTGTAGGTGCCGTTGCTGGTGGTTTAAGTGGGTTTGGTGCAGGTTATGGAATAGGAGCTAATCAATGAACATTTTAAATCTACCAGCTCCCACAGCAGGAGCAGAGTTTGGACAAGCGCTAGGCAGTCTTTTGGGACAAGCAGGAAGCCAAGGATTGGACGTTTACACAACAAATAAAGCCATGGAGTTATTGGATCAAAAGATTCCAAGAACTGAAACTATGGAAGATACAAAGGTTGAAGGGCCACAATTCTACAATCAAAGACAACAAGAAGAAATGATTCGGGAAACACCGTGGTATTTACGTTCTAAAGTTAAAGGATTGATGGAGCAAAGAAACTTGGCGGCTGGTCAAGAGATTGAAAACGCAAATATTTATAAAGACTTAGCTTCAGATATTATGAAACAAGTCTATTCATCAGCAGACCCACAAACTCTACAAGCATTTGGTGATTATGCCATAAAACTATATCGCCAAGGATATAATACAGCTCAAGCAACTACCAAATTAACTCAAATGGCAAATACTTTAGCTGCTGGAGGTGCTGCATTTGAAAAATCTTTACCAGTTACATTTAACCCTTTAGAAAAATTGTACAGATCTGTAACAGGAACGGCAGTACCTGAAGAAACCATAAAAGAAAGTTTAGCTGTTTTTTATAAACCTTTTAAAGATCTAGGCGCAAATGATGAATTTAGAAGAATAGCAGCTGAGAAAGGTTATACTCCAGTAATGGTTGAAGAAATTATAGGAGGTAAAATTAGTCCACAAGTAATTAATTATTTAAATACAGAGACTAAAAACGTAACACCAGCAAACTTAAAAAATCAAATTGAAGAAGTATTTAAAATTGATCCTAATACTAATCTTATCCTTTTAAGGGATAAATTTATAAATACTGGTAAAATTGGTTTTGTAGATTATTTACAAGCTGCTAGTGAATTATCAAACGAAAACAAAATTAAATTAAATCAAGACCAGTTAAAGCAATTACGTATAATACAAAGTCCTGAGAAAGATGCGTTTAGAAATTTAAAAGAAACACTTAATGATCCTAAAACGTATAAACAAATTTTAAAATCTTTGGTTGGTGGTATAGGTATTACAGGAACTGAAGAAGAATTGAGAAATAGATTGGCAGGTAAAAAATGATGCAGTTAATAAGGTATCTACCAATAATTTTTGACCTTTTAAAGAAAGGGAATGATGCAAAAGACATCCTCAGTAATCTTGGTAAATCAAGCACTAAATTAAAAGATCTGAGTTATTTAGCTTTGACGGGTACCAACGCGTCTAAAACTCTTCAACAACTATTTACTGACACAGAGAAAGATAGGGAGAAATATCCAGAGGGAATTTTTCAATCAAAATTTGGTGATTACCTAAATAGCATTGAGTCAAGAAGCAAGAAAGACTACAAAAACGCTGTTAAAAACATAGCTTCAGTGGGATTAGCTGCTTATGGCTTATCAAAATTAGGTAAAAAGTATCCAGTGCCTGATATTCAAGTAGAAGAATATGTTGAGCCTGAAGCACAACAAGCACCTTTAACGCCACAAGCACCTGTAGCGCAACCACTTACACCACCTCAATTACCTGCACCTCCTGAAGTTGTAAGAGCACAACCTGGTGAAATAATTACACCTCCTGTGACTCCTGAGCAAAGAGGACAAATCAAAAGGTTTGAAGCAGCCAAGCGTTTACAACCAGAAATGACCATGGCAGAAGCTAAAGCCCCATCTATAAGCCAGCCCTCAGCAATCAGCATTCAGCCTTCAGCCCCTCAGCCATCAGCAGTAACCCAAGCTCCTGAATCTCAGCCAATCTTGTTTGACACAGAGACCTACAAACGCATGAGAACACCTGGTAACGCAATCAGACAGGTCGTAGAACAAGGGTTTGATCAAAAACAAATTGAAAAGTTCGTGAATTTAAATTTTAGAGACTTTGCGAGTCGGTTTGAGAATGAAACGGGTAAATCAATCAAAACAGAGATCAAGGATTTAATTGCTAATCGTGGTCGTTTGAAAGTACCAGAAAAAAAACCTAAACAACTCTTTACAAGCAAAGAGGATAAACAGTTACAAGACTCTGGACTTAAACCTAAGCTAAAGCCTATGAGAAAAAAACAACAAATGGGCGACTTCATGAAGCAGGTTCAAGAGTCAGCAAGACCAACAGAAAGCCTTACTGCTCCAACCGATAGGCAAGCATTCATGAACTCCATGCTAGAATTGCAAAACCTACTTAGAGGTTCCTAATGGTAGATCTGAAGCCAATACTAGGTAAACTCATAGAGCAACTCCCATCCGTCATCAATGAGTTATCCCCTGAAGAGTTCAAAATAGTACAAGACACGTTAAGTCTTGCACGTGAAAGAGTTTCCGAGGAATTGGTTTCAGAAGAAGATCGCATCCCAAAAGGCGCTGAATTTCTCTACTTATTAGCAGGAGGAGACCCCAAGGCTTTTTCAAAATACGCAAAACAAGTCCCTGACGCAAACATCAATCGCATAGCTGCAAATAGAACAACCCTGGACAATGCTTTAAATAAGCTACAAGGAAGTATTCAGATTTCCAAGGGTGAAGAGGCAGGCATACCACAAGCAGGCCTTCAAAGCTCAACTGTGTACGGTTTTAAATACAGTCCGAAAAACAAAAGATTGTTTGTAAAGTTCCAAGGCGATGGGGTCTATAAATATGACAACGTGCCTAGCGTTATAGCTAGACTATTCATGGATGGTGCTTCTAGGGCAAAAACTCAAGGTTCCAATCGCTATGGAGCTTGGTGGCAAGGAAAAAAACCAAGTCTAGGAGCGGCGTTGAATCAACACATCAAAAACTTAGGTTTTCCTTACCAGAAAATAAGTTGAGTCATAAGTAGCCAAAAGAAAGGATGTTTGGTAGATTTCTATTTAATATTTGAATGGCCTAGAGCATGACTATTAACCCATACCCACAGTTTATCAACCGACAAGGCGGATCGGGGACTAGCAATGTAACTTTTATTCGCGGTTCTGGGGCACCAGTACCAAAAAATAAACAATCAGCTGGAACACTCTATTTTGATACTGTGAACCAACTTTGGTACATCAGTTGTGGCTATTTTCAAGATCCAATCATAGGTGAATTCACACTCTGGCAAGTAATAGGCAACCCAGCATTATCGATCCCTATTCCAATCGCATCAGGAGGAACTGCTAGCACAGCGTTTAACATTAATGGTGCAGTAATATCGGGGAGTACGACGACTTCACCTCTTACGTCTTTGACGATGTCTAACGGTCAACTGTTAATCGGAGCAACGGGTGCCGCTCCTGCATTAGGGACAATTAGCGGAGGCTCGGGTATCAGTGTAGTAAATGGGGCAAACAGCATAACGATTTCCGCATCCACGGCGACAGTTATTTGGAATAACATTAGCGCCTCACAAGCGTTAGCAGCTAATCAGGGGTATTTTGTAGATGCGACAGGTGGTGCTATATCTCTATCATTGCCCGCAACAGCTAGTGTGGGAGATACAATTAGAGTTTATAAAGTAGATAACAGCGTAAACCAAGTTAAAATTACCCAGGGTGCTGGTCAATCTATAGATCTAAGTTCATCCCTTACGACCGTTGGAGTTACTGGTTACATCGAGACAACAGCTAGAGGTGATACAGTAGAGTTGATCTGTCAGACTGCAAACACTGCTTTCAAAGGTGGTTCTATGATCGGTAATTGGACCATAGCTTAAATTTGAGGAAATTATGTCAAACAC
>Ga0075464_10000585_pt1 | contig 16051 bp, 16 predicted proteins | sample DEB19_08_DNA_5_FD_75068 | JGI IMG/M metagenome (GOLD analysis project Ga0075464, IMG submission 75068) | Aqueous microbial communities from the Delaware River and Bay under freshwater to marine salinity gradient to study organic matter... | ecosystem: Environmental > Aquatic > Marine > Coastal ...
AGCCGCCAACGAGGCGCTTCAAGACGATGCGGTGAAAAAGAGCTTTGCCACCATGGGTGTGGAGGCGGTGGGCAGCAGTCCTCAGCAGTTTTCGGCCTTGATCAAAGACGATTTGCAGCGCTGGGCGGCTTTGATCAAAGACAAGGGTATCAAGCTCGATTGATCGGCGGCTTCAGTGCGTCAAGCCTTGCTGTCAGGTCTTTCAATGCACTGGTGAGCAGCCATTCAATGGGGTAATACAGCAGGCTGGCACCCGATGCCACAAAGTCGGGCAAGTCGTCGAGCTTGCTTGGCAAGCCAAAAGGCTTCCCCGCTGCTTTGAGGCGCTTGGCAATGCCGTCTACTGCGGCCAACACCTCGGGTGTTCTGGCGCTGCGCTGGCCCATCAGGCTGTAAGCCAAGTCGTTGGGTCCAATCAGGTAGGCGTCCACCCCGGGTACAGCCATGATGTCGTCCAAGTTTTCAATGGCTTCGCGGGTTTCAATCTGCACGATGACGATTTTTTCGGGTGCTTTGTCGCCGCAGGCATAGCGCACCAGTTCTACTGCATCAATCGCATCTTGTGCGCAGTTGATGTGGGGCACCACCAAGCCGTCAACCTGTCGATCCAAGAACTGAACCAACACCGCGGGGTCCTTAGACCAGCTGCGTACCAGTGACGTCAGACCCACCACTTTGGCGGCGCGGATCAAGTCAGTCGCAACATCCAGACCAATGCCGGTGCGCTCGCAATCGATGAAGGCGGCATGTGCGCCTGCACTGGCCAAGGCGGCCATCACGTCAGTATTACGCCCCCCCACGTTCACGGCGATGACGGGTTGTTGGTCTCGAAAGCGTTGTTTGAGCAAGTTCATGGTGTGCTTCTTAAAAGTCGTACAGGGCAGCAGGGTGCGTGACCAAAATGTCTTGCAGCAGCTGAGGGTTGTTGACCCACTGGGCAAACAGGTTGAACAAGTCTCCGTCATTGGGCATGCCGCTGCGGATGAAAACATGGGGCCAATCACTGCCCCATAGCAAGCGTTGCGGTACCTCGGCCATCAGGCGTTCTGCCGTGGCCAAGGTGCTGGGGTAGGGGAACTCTTCGCCGGTCAGTCGGTAAGGTGCGGTGAGTTTGATCCACGCTTGCCCGTCTTTTGCCAAGCGCAACAAGCCTTCAAAACCGGGTGCCTTGGCGGTCATGGTGGGCACATAACCGAGGTGACCAAAAACGAGCGGGACAGATAATTCTGCCAGTTGCACGTCAAGGTCAGGGAACTCGTTGACATGCATCAAGAACTCAATGTGCCAACCCAAGGGTTTGATTTTTTTTGACAAGGCTTTCAGGCCGGCCATGGGCAGCACGCCCTTGTCTTCCTTCAGGTCGACGATGTTGCAGCGCACCCCTCGCACGCCTTGGCTGTGCAGGCTTTCGAGTTCTGCCATGGACACATCAAACGGTACCACCGCCACTCCGCGCAATCGCTGCGTGTCTTGCTTCAGAGCGTCCAGCATGGCACGGTTGTCGGTGCCGTAAATGCTGGGCTGCACCAGCACCGCACGTTCAATGCCTAGCGTGTCAAGCATGTGTCGATAGTCTTTCAACGAGGCAATCGGCGGTGTGTACAAGCGATTGGCAATCAGCGGATATTGCTCTTGTGGCCCACACACATGGGCATGAACGTCGCACGCGTGGGCGGGTACGAGGATGTTTGGTTTTTTGGGGTGCGTGTCGTGTGCAGCGCAGCTGGGTGGGGTAGGGGTGTTGTTGCTCATTGATTGGGTACGGGGGTGATGCACTTTTTTTATTCACAAAATTTCTTATAGCTTAAGTTTTTGGAGATTGTCAATGGCCGTATCGTTCCGCAGAAAGTCAATCTACTGATGGCAATCAATATCAAGCCACAGCGTCTAACTGGCGTGCGGCCTCCAGCACCACGCTGCGCAGCCAGCGGTGCGCCGGGTCTTTCTGGCTTCGTTCGTGCCAATAAGCTGCGTACGACACTTTGGGTAAGCGCATCGGCGGTTCCAAAATTTGCAGCGGATGCTGTTGCCGCAGGATTTGTGCGAGTCTCAGCGGCACGGTGGCAATGATGTCAGTGCCCGGCATCATGAAAGGAATCGTCAGAAAGTTCTGCACAAGGAAGGCGAGATTCAGTTTTCGTCCGAGCCGCTCGACGGCATCGTCGATGACCCGGCCCGTTGTGGTGCGGCCGGTGCCCAAGGGCCGAACGTGCGTGGCGTTCAGGTAATCCTCTAGGCTCAGACTGCCGCGAATCGTCGGATGCGCCTGATCGGCGATGCAGACGATGCGGTCTTGGAACAGGTGCATGGAGCGTAGCGATGGCGGCGCTTTCGGCAGCCACGCTATGCGCATGTCAATCTTGCCGCTTTCCAGCAGGTCTTGCGCTCTGTCGCGGTCGGGTGCACGCACTTCTACGCGCACGTGGGGTGCTTGGTCGCGCAGGCTGCGCGCCATGGCCGGTAGCAGCAAGCTCTCGGCATACTCTGGCGCGCTCAAGACAAAGGTGTGTACGGAGGTGGCCGGGTCAAATGGTTTGGCTTTGTAAATGAGATCGTCGTAGCCTTGGAGCATTGTGCGGACCCCGGCCTCGAAGTTCGCGGCCCTGTCACTGGCCACCATGCCCCCGCGTGCGCGCAGCAGGAGCGGGTCTTGAAATAGATCGCGGAGCCGGGCCAGTGCGTGGCTCGCCGCAGGCTGGCTGATGCCTAGCTGCACGGCAGCATTGGAGACGTTTTTTTCAGCCATCAGGACCAGGAAGATCCGCAGCAGGCGCACATCGATGTTATCCATAAAGACGAATTATAGATATTCGTCTAAATTCATAGACGGCTAGCACGACCAAACTTAGAATCAGAAAAAAAAACGGAGACAGCATGCACCCTACCTATGCCCAGGCTGCGAAGGCATTCGCAGCATGCGGAGCCGCACCCGCAGATCCGCTGACCCTGCCTGTCGAGCAGGCGCGTCAGCAGCAAGATCGCTACTTCGCCGAATTCAACCGGGACTTGCCGGCCTTGGCTGAAGTCAAAGACCTGATGATCTCTGGCCCGCATGGTGATATCCCCCTGCGTCTTCATTACCCTGTCAAAACGAGCGCTGCGCTGCCTGTGATTGTGTTTGTGAGGGGCGGCGGTTGGTGGGCTGGCTCACTGGACTCACACGCGCGCACCATGCGCAGCCTAGCGCTGCTCACCGGCTGCGTGGTCTGCGGTATTGACTACCGGCGTACACCAGAACATCACTTTCCAGTTCAGCGCGACGAATTGCTCACGGCCATTGACTGGCTGCGAACGGAGGGCGCCAGCCATGGCTTGCAGCTTGCGCCGCCGGTCTTGTTTGGCGAGTCAGCTGGCGCCACGCTGTGTCTATCAGCGGCCATGGCCTTGCGTGACCAAGCGCGGCCGGCACCCGCTGGCCTGGTGCTTTTTTATACCAATGCGGGTGGCCCCAAACCGACTGCCCGTGCCTATTCGCAATGGGTGTGGCAGCAGTACTTGGGGCACGAGGGTGCCTCTACCGATGGTTCGGCGGTGCCCTTGTTGGGTGACTTGTCTGGCCTCCCACCGATGTGGCTGGGCGCAGGTGAAGACGATCCGCTGATGGCCGACACGCTGGCGCTGGAGCGCCTTGTGCGTGATTCTGGGCAGACGCCTCAACTGGTGACCTATCCCGGCTTGCCTCATGGTTTTGTCATGTGGACGGGCCTGCTGGCGCCGGCACTGCAAGCGCTTGAACAAGCCAGTGCCGCTGCACGCCAGTTCTTCGGTTCACGCCTAGTGGCCTGAGTCGATTTTTATCTCGTAACTTAGGAGCATTCACATGGACCGTTGGACCCCCACCCAAGAAGAAATGAAAAAGCGCATTGCGCGTTTTAACGAAGTTGTGCCGGTCAAGAAAAAGCATCTGGAAGACAAAGGCATTCCGCCCGAAGTGCTGGAGATGATCATGGCCAAGACCACGCGCAACATGATGTCGCCCGGTCCTTTGCCTGGCCAGCTCTCGCCCGCGCCAGCGGTTGAGGGCGGCGATGCAGGTGTCTTCCGGCTGGGCATCGCCACCTGCCCGCCGGGGCAGGGCCCGGGCCTGCATGTTCACTACAACACCCATGAGACGTTCATGGCCTTGACTGGTCGCTGGGAAATTCAGTGGGGCGACAAGGGCGAAGAATCCATCATGCTAGAGCCGATGGACCTGATCGCCATGCCGCCCAAGGTGACGCGGCGTTTCATCAACCGCTCTGATGTGGAGGCCAATTTGATGGTCATCATCCAAGGTCAGCGCGAAGAGTTCGACGACGTGGATCGCGTGCCAGAAACTGCCGCCGCCATCGCTGAGCGTTATGGTGAAGGCATGCTTGAAAAAATGAAAAGTTTGGGCTGGAAGTTCGGTATCGGCGTGGGCGAAAAGGTCATCTCTTGATGCACGCCGACAAGGGCTTGCGGCGGTGCATGGTGCTGGGTGCTGGTGCCTTGGTCATGGGGTTGGTTATCGCGCCATCGGCCGCGCAGGCCCAGCCGGCAGCGTACCCTGCGCAACCCATCAGGATGGTGATCCCGTTTCCGGCCGGTGGCACGCTGGACGTGGCTGTCAGGCCCCTTAGTTTGGCTTTGTCGCGCCAACTCGGTAAGCCCATCATCATTGACAACCGCGGCGGAGCCAACGGCGTGATCGGCACAGAGTACGTGTCTAAGGCGCCTCCCGACGGCTACACGCTACTGGCCGTGACCGCGTCTTTCGCGCTGAACGCCAGCATGTACAAGGACTTGAAGTACGACGTCATCAAGGACTTCACACCCGTCACTGCATTGATGCAGGGTGCCGGCTTTGTGATGATCGTCAACCCCGCCGTGCCGGCTAAAACAGTGCAAGAGCTGATCGCCCTGGACAAGAAAGGTCAGCAGGTTGCCTTCAGCTCGCCAGGGATTGGCAACACCATTCATATCGCGAGCGAATTGTTCAATCAGCGCGCTGGAACGCGTTTTCTGCACGTGCCGTACAAGGGCAGTGCGCCTTCTCTGAACGCGGTGGTCGGCGGTGAAGTGCAGGTCGCGATCATGCCGCCAGCCATCGTCATGCCTTTTATTCGCAGCGGCAAGCTCAGGGCGCTTGCATTCACTGGGGCTACTCGCTTAGCGGAACTGCCCGACGTCCCGACGATGGCCGAAGCGGGGGTTAAAAACTTTGTTTTTGCCGGGACTTGGATGGGACTTTTTGCGCCAGCTGGCACGCCGCGGCCGGTGGTCGAGCGTCTGCACGCCGAGGTCAACAAGGCCTTGCAGCAAACGGCCGTAAGACAAACACTGGCCGGTGCTGTCGTCGGCTATGTGCCGGACGGAAGTCCGCCCGATCAGTTCGCACAGCAGGTGCAAGAGGACGTTCAACGCTACGGTGAAATTCTTCGAAAATTTAATATTAAGGCCGAATAAATGCAATCTACTTCAACAGACCACATGACTGCGCCACAGTCGCCTGCCCGGTTTGCACCCATTGCCACGGAGGCGATGACACCGGAGCAGCATGCCGTTGTCAAAAGCCTGACCGATGGGCCACGCGGAGGCGTTCGGGGACCCTTCAACGCCTTGCTACGCAACCCGAGACTTGCTGAGCGTGTGCGCGCGCTGGGCGACAGCATCCGGTTTGAAAATTCACTGCCGCCGCCGCTGCGCGAATTCGTCATCATGATGGTCGCGCGCTTCTGGTCTGCCCGCTATGAATGGCATGCGCACAGCAAAATCGCTGCCGAATTGGGTATCCGGCAAGACACCATCGATGCGTTAGGCGAAGGCCGTGAGCCGGCCTCTGCCACGCCCGACGAAGCGTTGCTTTACCGCTTTTGCCATGAGTTGCTAAACGACAAGGATGTGAGCGATGCGACCTACGCAGACGCACTTGCGCGCTTTGGTGAAACCAGCGTGCTGGACGTTTTGTGCACGGCGGGCTACTTCGGGTTTGTGTCTCTTATTCTCAACACCATCCGCCATCCGGTTCCTGTTGGTGGGCTGGAGCTGCCTTCGGTCAAGTCTTGAGTTGCGGCCGCCTGCCCAATCTGTTACACCATAAAAATTAATCAACCAACCCTCTAAAGCGAGATAAAAATGGCAAAAAATATGGGTTCTAAAGTCCTCGCGGACATGTTCAAGGGCTACGGTATCACCCACGTGTTCTACATGCCGCAGGTGATCTCTACCGCCTTGGTGGCGATGGAAGAATTGGGCATCCGCCGCGTGGTGGCGCACAGTGAAAAGGGTGCTGCCTACATGGCCGACGGGTATGCCCGTGCCAAGGGCACGCCCGGCGTCTGCCTGGCTCAACCCATCGGTGCGTCCAATTTGGCTTCAGGCCTGCGCGACGCCTTCATGGCGCACTCGCCGATGATCGCTATCTCCGGCGGTCCCATGCCGGCTTCGCGTTACCGCTACGCTTACCAAGAGGTTGAGGACTTCGGGCAGTTCGACTGCGTCACCAAGGCCAACTACAACGTCGATACCGTGGCGCGCCTGCCCGACATGATCCGCCAAGCCTTCCGTGACGCCACCACCGGCAGCCCCGGCCCTGTGCACCTGCGCTTCCAAGGACGCCGCTCCGATGGGCCCTTGGGTGAGGGCGATATCGAAGCCTTGTGCGAGCCTCAGTTTGCATCGGTTCCGCCCTTCCGACCTAGCGCTGAAGCACAGCACGTGAAAGACGCCGTGGCCGCCCTGATCGCCGCCAAGCGGCCCGTCATCGTCGCCGGTGGCGGGGTGATGCACTCGAAGGCCCAAAAGGAAGTTGTCGCACTCGCCGAGTTGCTGCAGATCCCGGTTGCCACTTCGCCGAACGGCAAAGGCACTATTTTGGAGAATCATCCGCTGTCAATCGGCGTGGTGGGTACCTACTCACGCGAGTGCACCAACCGCGCAGTGCACGAGGCCGACCTCGTGTTCTTTATCGGCAGCCCCGCCGGCGGCATGGTCACCGGCAACTGGACCGTGCCGGATGCCAACGTGGAGGTCATGCAGCTCGACATTGAAGCGAATGAACTTGGCCGGAATTACCCCAACAAGGTTGCTCTGTTGGGTGACGCCCAAGCCACCCTTTCTATGATGATCGCCGAAGCCAAAGGGAAGGTGGCCGATCACAAGGCTTGGGTGGCTCGCGTTCAAGAACTCGTCGCCACTTGGCGCGAAGCCTTCGCCGCCAAGATGGCCTCCAACGACATGCCGATACGTCCCGAGCGTTTGTGCAAGGAGCTTGAAGAGGTCCTGCCGGCCGACGCTATTCTTGTCGCAGACACCGGGCATGCTGGCATGTGGACCAGCCAAATGATCGAGCTGAAACATCTCGGCCAACGCTTCATTCGTTGCGCTGGTTCGCTCGGTTGGGGGCTGCCCGGCGCCATGGGCGTCAAGGTCGCGATGCCCGACCGTCCGGTGATCTGCTTCACCGGCGACGGCGGCATGTACTACCACCTGCCCGAGCTCGAAACCGCGCTTCGCTACGGCATCAACTTGGTGGTCGTGGTCAACAACAACGGTGGGTTGAGCCAGGAACTGCCCCAGCTCACCATCAACTACGGCGGCAAGCTGCGCGGCAATGCTGACGAGATGTGGAAGTTCAGCAAAGATTTCAACTTCGCCAAGGTGGCCGAAGCCATGGGCTGCGCCAGCATCCGGGTAGAGAAGCCCGGTGACATCAAGGACGCGTTAAAGCGAGCGCTGGCGATGAACAAGCCCGTGGTGGTCGAGGTGATCACCGATGTGAACGTGATGGTGCCGACCGCCTGGGTCCCTAAGTAAGTAGGGCTAGGCTCAGGGCGGCTACTGGCGACATCACTGTTTTTAAGATCGATCATTACAGGAGACAAAGCATGAAGCGCAGAACTCTTATCACCGGTGCGACCGGTCTTGCCGGATCGTTAGCGCTGCCTTTGGGCTGGGCGCAGGGGACCTACCCGAACAAAACGATCAAGGTGATCATGCCGCATGCGCCCGGCAGTTCCCCTGACGTGGTGGGACGCTTGCTGGGTGAGCAGTTGCGACAGGCGCTGGGTCAGCCGGTGGTCATTGAAAACCGCGCCGGTGCTGGCGGTTTACTCGGTGCAAAGTCTGCGGCCACCATGCCTGCCGATGGCTACAACCTGCTCTTCACGGTCAAGGGTGTGATGGCCATCGTGCCGCACCTTTACCCTAACGCCAAGTACACCCCGCTGAAAGACTTCCAGTCGATTGTGGAAGTGCTGACCGTACCGCACATCTTGACGGCTCATCCCAAAACCCCGTACAACACGCTTGGTGAATTGGTGGAGTACGCCAAGCGCAATCCCGGAAAGATCGACTACGCTTCGACCGGCGTTGGTTCTCAGCCGCACGTGGCGCTCGAATCATGGGCTCGGCGACTGGGTATCAAGCTCACGCACATTCCCTACAAGACCAATCCTTCGCCTGATGTGATGAGCGGCGTCGCAAGCCTTTACCTTGAGGCATCGACGACGGCGATTCCATCGATCTTGGGCAACCGCATCAAGGCGCTGGCGGTGTCCGGCTCAGAGCGGATCCCGGGCCTGCCCAACGTGCCGACGGTCACCGAATTCAATGCCGATCTCGACCCGAACGGCGTCATCGGAAATTCGTGGCATGGCTTATTCACACCTGTTGGAACACCGGACGACATCGTCAATCTGCTCAACGTCGAGTTGGTCAAAATCGTCAAGACTGACGCGATGCAGGCGCGCCTGCATGCGCTTGGGTTGACACCGACCGGCACGTCTGGCGCTATGCTGGCCTCGAAGATGTCCTCCGACAACGCCTATTGGGGCAAACTCATCAACGAACTTGGCATCAAAATCGAGTGAGCATAAAACCCAGCAGCTTCGATCGCGTCACGTTGCGGTGAGTCCCCCTCAGCCAAGATCATTCGAATAGACAACATGCCGATACTTGCATCAACTTGGCTCTGCGGCGCCGTGACAGCGCTGACCTTGCTAGCGGCGCCTGTCGCCAGCTCGCAGACGCCGACCTACCCCACGCGCCCGATCAAGGTCATCGTTCCGTCTGCACCGGGTGGCCCGGCCGACATCATCATGCGGACGATTAATCCGAAGCTGGCAGAGCTGCTTGGTCAGCCGGTCATACTCGAATACCGGACTGGTGCATCGGGCTCGATCGGTCTGAATCTGGCAGCCCGCGCAGCGCCAGATGGCTACACACTGGTATTCGTGTCGGAGACACACACTGCCGCCGAGTCCCTCTACCCCAAGCGCGGCTACACCATGACCAAGGATCTGATGCCGATTGCGCCGCTCGTGAGCCAGCCTCGCGTGCTGGTGGTTCGCAAGAATCTGCCGGTCAACTCCGTGCAGGAATTGCTGGCCTATGCCAAAGCCAATCCAGGGAAACTGTCATTTGCATCAGGCGGTACCGGCAACGTCTACCACCTGGCGGCAGAGTTGGTGCAGAACAAGACGGGTGTGAAGTTTCTGCATGTGCCATACAGCCAAGCGGGGGCCGGGCGGACAGACCTCATGTCCGGTCAGATCGACATGATGTTCGACGCTGTCGGCGCGATCATGCCGCAAATCCAAGCGGGCGCAGTCCGTGCCTTAGCCGTCACCTCCGCCAAGCGCCTTGCATCCATGCCCCATGTGCCCACGCTGGCCGAGTCAGGCGTGCCTGGCTATGAGTTCGAATCTTGGTCTGGGATGATGGCCCCCGAAGGCACACCGGCTGAAATCATTGCAAAGCTCAACAAGGCTGTTGCAGACAGTGTCATGGACAAGTCAGTTGTCAGCCAGTTTTCACAGGCTGCCATGGTTTCGCGAGTCGAGACACCTGCTGTCTTTGGCGAATGGATCAAGACGTCCATCGACAAATGGACGTCATTGGTTCGGCCGGAATAAAAATTCAGCTGGCCCCTTCAACGTGTCACGGCATCAAAATCGAGTTATCCGTATCTAAACAAACTGACAGGAAATCCACGTGATTGTTGAACAACGCACCTACACCATCAAGCCACTTCGCACTGGCGACTTCCTCGAACTTTATGAACGTGCCGCGCTGCCGCTGCAGAAGAAATACCTCGGGCATCTGGTCGGGTTCTTTACATCCGAGATCGGGCCGCTCAACCAAGTCGTTCACCTATGGGCTTTCGACAGTCTGGCCGAGCGTGAGCGGCGCCGCAAGGTGATGACAGAAGACGCAGGCTGGCCCTTGTACCTCAAAGAGCTGCGGGCGCTCGACGTTGTCACTGAGCAGGAAACCAAGATCTTGAAGTCGGTTTCGTTCTCGCCGGTGTGAACGGGTTGGGCGAGCCACAAGCGATAAAAGTGCACCGCTTGATTGTGGTGGGGCAGGGTGCTGCGGGCTTGTGTGCCGCAGTGTCTGCCATGACCAGTGCCCACACCAGCGGGGTCGATTTGTCGGTGACCCTGCTGGACGCCGCGCCCTTGGCGGATAGCGGTGGCAATTCTCGCTGGAGCCCTTCCAACATCCGTTTGCAAGCCGACCACCATGTGGCTCCCGGCTTTGTCGATGAGGTCGTCGCCGAATCTGGTGGTTTGGCCGACCGCGACTATTTTCAGCAGTTGGCCGATCAAGCTCCCGCCATGGCTGACTGGTTGGTCTCGCTGGGTGTGGTGTTTCAAAGCCCGCCTTATTACTTGGCCAAAGGCCCGGCGCGCATCCAGCCTGTGGGCGGCGGTGCTGCCTTGCTCAATGCCTTGTTAGCGCGAGCGCGTGATTTGGGGATCGCGTTGGTTGACGAGTTTTCGCTCACGCAGTTGCTGGGCGATGACGTTTGCGTGACGGGCGTGGTGGGTACCGATGCGCACGGGCAAACCCAAACACACCATGCCGATGCGGTAGTGTTGGCCTGCGGCGGCTTTCAGGGCAACGCCGCCATGCGCAAACAACATTTGGGTGCGGCGGCTGAAAACTACCGGCTGATTTCTCGAGGCACGGCCTACAACGATGGTGCGGGCATACGCGCGGCTCTCGCTATTGGCGCGCAAGCAGCTGGTGATTGGTGCACGGGGCACGCAGAGCCCGTTGACCCACGCAGTCAAAACTCCGCGCCTGTGGTGTTGGTGTACCCCTATGGGGTGGTTGTCGACGCTCAAGGGCAACGGTTTTTTGACGAAGGCGCTGGCTTGATGCACGAGACCTGGGAACGATTTGCGCACCAGATGCAGTTTGAATTGCCGGGGCAGCAAGCGTATGTAATTTTGGATGCCAAGCTGTTGAACATTGCCGACTACGCGCGTGCCATTCGCTCTGATGTGCCGCCAATTTCTGCCCCAACGCTAGAGGCGCTGGCTCAGGCCTTGGGCCTGCCGCTGGCGGCGCTGATGGACACCATAGCAGCCTTCAATGCGGCCTGTCCAGATGACCAGCACAGCTTTGACCCTACGGTCAAAGATGGGTTGACCAGTACGCCTGTCGGCCAAGTACCCAAATCAAATTGGGCGCGACCGATTGACCAATCGCCATTTTTAGCTTGGCCTTTGGTGGGTGCTCTGGTCTATACGTTTGGTGGTTTGAAAACCAACGCTAACGCCCAAGTGTTGAGTGTCAAAGGCCCTATCTGCGGACTGTACGCAGCAGGTGAAATCACGGGGCATTTTTACCAACTGGCCCCTAACTCTGTGGCGATGCTGCGGGCCTTGGTGTTTGGAAAGATTGCTGGCGAACAAGTTGTGCGTGACCTACTTGCCGGCCACGCTGTTTGACATTAAAACTCAGCGTGAAAGCGAACGGCGAAAACGTTCACGGGTCCGCGACTGGCGTTGTAAGCAGGATTCTGGATACGTTGATAGTCGCCTGTCAGCCAAATGCTTTTGCTCAGCCCTAGGCTGTAAAAGCCTTCAAAAATGGTCTCTGGCTTGTAGCGAAGTGTGCCGTCGCCAATGAAAAAGGAAATGCCGCCGGCCTCAAGATACTTGCGTCGGTCGCTGGACAGTTGGTTCTGCATCATTGAAAGCCCGACAGTGTCGTTGGTGCGTCCCCATAGATTGCCTTTGAATAAAAAGCCAGATGAAAATGAACCATCCACTTCAGTGAAGGCCATGGTTTCAGTACGACCATCGGTTTTCATAGCTCTGAGAAAAAAGCCGACATCCTTGTTGATCGATTGCTCCAAGTTCACACCCAGCCCGTACTTGATCTTTTCATCGCTGCGGACGTTAAAGATGGCCTGCTGATCGGTTCCCGGGTTAGCGCGCAGATAAGCCGTTGCGTCGTTGAAGCTGGCCAATACGGCCTTGTTTCTGAACGCCAGTACCCTGATTTTTCCGGGTTGACCGTTGAGGTCGTGAGCATGCTCCACCTCTGCTTGGTCCCCGTAATGTTTGCCAATTGCAAAGTCCACTGGCAAGCCATTCGGAACACTCGGGCCTGTCATGCGGCCAAAGCGAAAGACCCAATCATCTTGGTAAAGCTCGCCGGCGAATCCCCAGCCAAAACCACGCGCATCTGCCGCGTAATCAAAGGCTGCATACGTCCAGTTGCCCCAGTTCATGAACTGAGTCCGCGGGTCTTTGGCGTAGGTGTTGTCGTCAAAGACGTCGAGCGTTGAAAAATTACCAACAGTTAGAACAAACCTGTTCTTGTCCACAGTCCCAGCCATCTGGTTGAAATCAGCGTCGATTTTTTCGCTACCGCCGCCTTGGTTCCATGTTTGACGAACAAATAAGCGCTGGACGTAGGGTTTGGGTGTGCTTCCTGCGGCCCGAGTGATTTCGCCATTGGTAAAGCCGCCAAGACCCACCAGATTGGTTGAGAAGGGGATCCCAGAGGCCAGTTCTGGATTGAAATAGAGCTCACCGCCTTGCCAAATTCTGGTGCCCCAGTGAGCGGTGGTCGAAAAGGTGTACATCTTTTCCGCTGAGGAACTGAGGCTGTTCTGTCCTGCGTACGGGGATGTAAAAGAAGAGTGCTTTTGCCAGTTGTATGTGGTCTGGTACTTGGCTGAGGAGTCTTTAAAGTCTGAAGATTGAGCCGAGGAAATACTGCATAGGGTCAAAAAGAGCGAAGCGATGAAAGCATTGCGCGTTGATCGGTCACCACACAAAATTTGACAGGGGAAATGCATGCCACGGTACTTTTTTATAAAAACTTTGAGAATATTTTAGGGATGGGGCGTGACAAGGCCGTGACAGTGGCGATGTTGACTTCAAACGGCAGACGGCATGGTAACCGTTGGCTTCGCGTCGCCGAATTCTGCGGCATGCGTTAGTGAGTCATCCCTAAAGAGAGGCTCATCCGGTTTCTATCTGATTATTTTGTGTTGTTCGGCCGTAGAATTGCTGCACTGCAACAAATTTTTAAAAGGACCACCATGTTCACAAACAACCCCTTCGAAGCCATCACCAAAACCATGAAAGAGAACGCCGCTAAATTCAATCCAGCCGCTTCTCAAGATGCCCTCAAGCCATTGATGGCTAATCTGCAGGCATGGGGTGAACTCGCTCAAAAGCAAGCGCAAGCTGCACAAGCTTCTGTGGCGGCTACGGTTGAGTCATTCAAAGGTATCAAAGAGCCACAAGCTGCTTTTGAAGCCATGAAGACCTTGGCCGAAGAGAACATGGCCGTTGCTGCTAAGAACCTCAAAGAAGTGACTGCATTGGGTGTGGCCCAGTTCCACACCAGCGTTGAGGCCATCGAAAAAGCACATCCAGCGCCAGAAGCTTTCGCTGCAGTCAGCAAAGGCATGAAAGCCGCTGCTGCGCAAGTGCAAACTGCTGTTGAGTCAGCTATCAAGACGACCAAGAAGAAGTAATTCGACTGGCCGTTCAGCCGCTCAGGCTGCCTCAAAAAGCCCCGCTGGTCGGGGCTTTTTCACGTCCGGATTGATTAGCGACATAAGACTACAGCCTCCTATTTTTAAGTTGTCTAAGATAATTAATTGAAACTTTATTATTAATAACTTCTGAGGCAATGCCTCTTGGAGCTTTACCCAGCACATGCAGCACACCACTCGTTCATCTATCCTGAATCGTTCAATGTGTCAGCTTGCGGCCGTGTCATTTTTCGTATTTACGCAGGCAGCATCGGCTCAGAACATGGTGAGCGTGGATCGAAACACGGTCAATCTACGTACTTCAGCCAGCACCCAATCGACGATTTTGTTTGAACTGGGCCAAGGCTATCCGTTGGAAGTGATCAGTCGCAAAGGCCGTTGGCTGCAAGTCCGTGATTTTGAAAATGACAAGGGTTGGGTCTACCGTCCAATGGTTGGCAAAAAAGCGCACTTGGTCGTTAAAGCGAATGTCGCGAATGTTCGCAGTGCCCCCAGCACCAACAGCCGCATATTGGGAAAGGTTGAATACGGCGAGCTTCTAAGAACCTTGGAGCACCGGAACAAGTGGGTCAGGGTGGAACGGGAAAGCGGTTCCAAAGGCTGGGTATCACGCGGTTTGCTATGGGGTTGGTGAGCATGTCGGAGTTGTATTTGTAGAAAAGAGATGACATTGAAATACACACCTAAAAATGTTTTGTGGCCGGTCGCCTTTATCACCGCCGGTGTGGCGGTTGCGGTCCTTGCGTGGGCCATGTCTAGACCTGCAGCACCGCTGACGCCACCCATGGATGTACAGCCTATTGCAGACATAGCGGGTTCAGAAAACGGTCCTCTGGGCGCGCCCGCGCCACGGTCACCGACTGTGTCTGCTGTGCCTGCCGAGTTGCCTCTGAATGTGCTGCCCGCGGCGGCACTACCGCTGGCAGCTGACCAAATCGGTTCTGTGCTGACGAATTTTTTGGGGAGCAAGGCTGCGCTAACGTTCTTTCAATTGGACGACTTTCCGCGCCAATTTGTGTCGACGGTAGACAGCCTCGGCCGCTCACACGCGCCGCCAGTGGCTTGGCCGATCAGCCCTACCGATGGGCGGTTCACGGTGCAGACACATGAAGGCGCCACCATCGTCAGCGCCGACAACGGTCTGCGTTACACGCCGCTGGTGCTGCTGCTAGAGACAATCAACATTGGACGGGCTGTTGACCTGTATGTGCGCATGTATCCGGTGCTGCAGAAAACCTACGCAGAGCTCGGTTTCCCGAACCGCCAGTTCAATGACCGACTGCTACAGGTGATCAACCATTTGCTCGCCACGCCGAGCGCAGCTCAAGTGATGGCGGTGCAGTTGGTGGAGGTGAAGGGACCTATTCCATCGCTGCGCCCTTGGGTACGGTATGAGTTCGCCGACCCGGCACTGGAGTCGCTGTCGTCTGGACAGAAGATCATGCTGCGCGTCGGCTCTGTCAACCAGAATCGGCTCAAGGCCCTGTTGTCGGCGGTCCGCCAAGAAATCATCAAGCGGTCCAAGCAGACTCAGTAAAATCGTCTACCGCATGCGTTCGTGTGCGTCGGCTGATCAGTCGGCTTTTCTTTTTTGAGATTCGTTGTGACCGCACCTCCACCTGATTCGTTTACCAGTCTCGCGATGGCGCGTCGTTCGATTCGGGCGTACCAAACCAAGCCTGTGGCTGACAGCTTGTTGGGTGAGGTTTTGACGCAGGCCCGTAATGCACCGAGCGGCGCCAACCTGCAGCCGGGTTCATTCATCTTGGTGCGCGGCGAAGCTAGAGAGCGGCTGACGGCAGACCTCACCCAAGGCTGGCGCAGTGGCGCTCAAGAGCCCGAGGACTACAGCTATTTCCCGACGCCGCTGCCGATGACGCTCAGGCGTCGTCAAGTAGCGGCTGCAAAAGCCCTGTACGGCTCCATCGGGGTTGCCCAGGCAGACCGGGCTGGTCGGGATCAGCAGTTTGAGCAGAACTTCCGCTTTTTCGATGCCCCCGTGGCGTTGATCGCCACCATCCATGGCGACTTCGGCAGCGGCGGCTACATGGATTTCGGCATGACGCTGTACGGCTTGATGCTGGCCGCCCAGTCGCAAGGTTTGGCGACCTGTGCGATTGGGGCCATGGCGTCATATCCTAGGTTGATTCTTCGGAGTTTGGGCTTGGACGAGCGCTCGAAAATCGTCTGTGGCATCGCCCTTGGTTATGCCGATGGAGACGCTGCGGTGAATCAAACCGTGACAGAGCGTTGTTCTCTGGATCAGTATTTCCGGGTGAT
>Ga0075464_10000586_pt1 | contig 16050 bp, 12 predicted proteins | sample DEB19_08_DNA_5_FD_75068 | JGI IMG/M metagenome (GOLD analysis project Ga0075464, IMG submission 75068) | Aqueous microbial communities from the Delaware River and Bay under freshwater to marine salinity gradient to study organic matter... | ecosystem: Environmental > Aquatic > Marine > Coastal ...
ACCATCGTTTGGTGCACGGTGGCCAGCAAAGCGTCTTGCACTTTGGGGTTGAAGCTGGTGCGAACTTTGTCGAGTGCAGCATCCACTTTCGGGTTGCTGTAACCACCCCAGTTGACGCCGTTGGGCGCGACATAACGGCTGTCGACAAAGCGGGTGATGCCGTAAAAAGGGTCCGACGTGACATAGCCCAGATTGATCGCACTGATGCCTTTGCCGGCGTTCATGTCGGCCTTCACGCCACTGCGCCAGTGCAGGTAAAGCGTCTCCAGTTCAACCACTTCAAATTCCAGCTGAATGCCGACTTCAGCCAGACTTTGCTGGATGTATTCGTTCATCGGCAGCGACAACATTTGGCCGGTGCCGCCTTGCGCAATGATGACCTTGGCTTTGAGTGGTTTGTCTTTGCTGTAGCCGGCTTGCGTCATCAGCGCTTTGGCTGCGGCGACGTCGTAGCCCAGTTTGAAAGTAGGCTTGCCGAACCACGGGCTGGAGCTGTCGAGCTGGCCTTTGGCCTGCACAGCCAGACCGTTCAGCAGCTGCACAATGCCGTCGCGGTTGATGGCCAGATTAGCGGCTTTGCGCACGCGAATGTCGACCCATGGTGATCCGGGTTGGGTGCTGAAGTGATACGGCCACACATGCGGCGTGACATTCGTGACCAGCTTGAAACCGGCGCTCTTGAGTTGCGGCACCACGTCAGGCGGCGGGGTTTCGATCAGGTCCACCTGGCCGCTGAGCAGTGCGTTGGAACGCGTCAAGGCATCAGGGATCGGGATCAGCACAATGCGGTCGGTTTGCGCCATCCGGGTCTTGTCCCAGTAGGTGGCGTTTTTGACCAGCTCAGCGCGTTCACGCGGCACCAGTTTGTCCAGTTTGAAAGGACCAGTGCCGGACGGCTGCGAGGCAAATTTGTTCCAGTCGCGACCGAGTTTTTCCCACTGCGCCGGGCTGGAAATCAAGAACCAGGGAAGCTGATACGGAAACAGCGCGTCAATCGCTTTGGTGGTGATCTCTACCGTGTAGTCATCGACCTTGCTGTAGCTGGCGATCGATGGAATACGAGGCCGCACCTGAGCGCTTTGCTTGGCATCGAACTGAGGTGATTTGTCGTTCAGAACTTTGTCCAGATTCCAGATCACGGCGTCAGCCTTGAACTCAGAACCGTCATGAAACTTGGCACCCTTGCGCAACTTGAAGATCCATTTCTTGTTGTCTTTGGCATCGACTTTCCATTCGCTGGCCAGACCCGGCATCAACTTGCCAGGCCGCGTGCCGATGTTGGACTCCCAAGCCACGAGCGGGTCATACATCGTGTGGCCAGTGAACTGATAAGCGCCAGCGCCGCGGTCAGGTTGCCCTGTGGTGAGCGGAATATCGGCCATTGAAATGCCGTAACGGGCGACGGTTTCGGCTGACGCACCGGAGTGCATCGCCAACGCGACAGGGATCGTTAACAGCCAACGGGAAAGTTGCTTGGGCAACACGTGCATGAAAGAACTCCAATAGTTAAGAGGTACTGACCTGCTAATGCACGCAATGTGCCAACTATTAAAAATTCAGTGAATACAAAGATAGAAGTCGAAAAGTATCCCGTCACTGGGAGTAATTTCCCGTCACTGCGAGCGCAAAAATCTCGTCACTGCGAGCGCAAAAATCTCGTCACTGCGAGCGCAGCGTGGCAGTCCATGACTGCGAACCCGGGCTGATGGATGGCCGCGCTGCGCTCGCCATGACGCAATAAAAGCGACACACAAGGCAGATCTGCGCCGTCAGACCGTCGTCGAAAAACGCATGACGGTGCATGCCCGTGCACCAAAATGGCTCAGGCCAACAGCGCAGCCAAACCACCCTCGGGTTCAAAGCGATTGTTCTGAAAAATCAGCCGGGTCGGGCCAGTCCAGAGGGGACGTGTCACCGAGTGGTTGGGGTCACCCGGGTAGCACATGACGCGCTGGCCTTCGAGCTCCATCGGCTCAGGCTGAACCAGCATCGGCAGGCGGGCGCTGGCCGCAGCCATCACGTCAGCGGCGCTAGCGTACTTCAGCAACTGACTTAGACTCAATATCTGCGCCGGCACCAGTCCAAGCTCACCCGTCCAGTAGCGGCGCAGACCAGACTCGGGCGTCAGCCAAACGGTTTCTGTGACTTCATGGTCGTCGTGCAACGCCTCTTGACCCGCAGGGGCCAGCGCCACAAAGAAGCGGGCGTCAAAGCGCCGATTGGTCACCGAAGGCACACGCGGCGTGATCCAGCGCGCCCAAGGCTTCAGGCTGCTGGTCTGTAAGGGCAGACCGATTTGCGCCATCGCTGCGACAAAGCCAAGCCCGTCTTTCACATGCTGACGCAATTCGCCGGGCACATGTGGCGGCAGTTCCCGATGCAGCAGCAGCCCGCACTCTTCAAAAGTCTCACGCATAGCGGCCACGTACAAACCCGCGCCGGTGGCGCTGTCAAGCGACGCCTCGCCCAAGCTGGCCGCCAGAGCTTCGGCACTTTGCTCCAGCTGCGACAGCGGGGTCTGGCAATCCAGCGCATCCAGCTTACCGCCGGGAAAAACATGCACGCCGCCCAACACGCCCGAGTTGCCGTGGCGCCTGACCATCAATACCTCGAGCCCGTTAGGACTGTCGCGCAGCACCATGACGGTGGCCGAGGGCGCCGGGGGCGTGAGGACTTCTTGATGATTGAGTTGGATGGCCATGGCTCGGATTGTTGCAGACTGAACCCTCCGCAAAGAAACCGCTCAGCGCCACAAAGAACGCGGCGCAGGCGGTGCCTGATGGGCGTAGGCGGCGTTGAGCAGCAAGCACGCGATGAAGGCAAAACGCAACAACACAAAAAATGTCAGCATCGGCGACATCGGTCCGGCGATGTAGCTGAAGACGGTCAGGTAGTCCATCACGAACATCGTCACTTCGGAGACAAAACAGACCAGCGCGACGCGTTCAAAATACCAATCCTTGGCATAGCTCCAGCCATAAATGAGCAACCAAAAAAGATACAACCAGCCACGTTTTTGGAGATAGGGTAAAAACGTTTCAATGGTCGGCGGGAAGGTCAGAACTTGATAGACGGCCTCCGGAAAAAACATCAACCGGGCTAAAAACCAAAGGCAACACAACAGCAAAAAAATATTTCGGTATTTGAAGCCACTTCCTAGTGCGCCAGCCTTGTAAAGCCCCAAACTTGGGGCCAGCAGCATATGCAATTCATCAGCGCTGACCAACGGGCCAGACCCGAGTGCGACAACTTTGACGTCCTGCTCTACAGGCGGCAAGACCCAAAGTTTGTTATTTTTCAAAGGCATGGCGTGTCAAGCGAGCGTGTGCTGTGTACGGTCAATTGACCATGTGCCAGCGCATGTGGTCAAAGCTGCTCATTTGCGTCACCAGACCTGCCAGCGTGTCAGCACCCATTTTGCTCAAAACACGGCTCCGGTGAATTTTGACCGTGCCCGCAGTCGAGCCGTTGAGCGCTGCAATCTCGATGTTGCCGTAGCCTCGCACCATCAAAAAACAAATCTCGCGCTCTCGCGTGGTCAACGTCTTCAAGCGAACCTTGAGTTCAGCCTCGCTGAGATGACGGGCAGAGTCTTCAACGTTCAACGCCATCGCTTTTTCGATCACGTCGCAAACTTCTTGGAGTGTGAAAGGCTGAGCTAAAAAGTCCACAGCGCCCTGCTTCATGGCGGTCACCACCTCTTTGGAATCGTCATTGCCCCCCAAAAAAATCATCGGTACGGCGTGTTCGAGCTGGTTCAGGTCTGACTGCAGCGTGACACCGCTCCAATCATGCAGCCGGGTGTCAAACAATAAAACCGCTGGCAAGGCGAGCTTGAGTTCTTGCAAGAACTTGAGTTCGCGCAAAAAAACCCCCGGCCCGTTGAAGCACATCACGTTAAAGCCGAGCTCTTGCAAGGCATTGCGCAGTGACTTGCGGGACGTGCTCACCAACTGCAAAGAAGCAGCGCCATTCGCATCAACAGCACAACATTCACTGCCGTTAACAATATAGACATTGCCTTTGGATAGATAGGATATTTTGCTGTCTGACATGAGAGGATTCTTTGTCAGGATTTTAATAATTTCCATTAGCCATTTGGAATACGTGCTAGCACGCGTAGCAAATTAACTTACTATTTTTAAATCGTTTTATTCATTGATTTGTTTGCTATTACGGTCGGTCGGTCGGTCGGTCGGTCGGTATCATTTTTTATAACTACTTAGTCTATAAAAAAGCCCCTAATAATTAAGGTCAGTCCCAGCTGTACCACCACGTAACTCGCTCGCACATCACGCAAAAATAACGCCGCTGGACTGTCTGGATCAAACAACCGATTCAACTGAAAAACAGCACAGGCGTAGCCCATCAGGTGTATTCACAATGCCCGGAATAACCCTAGACTGAAATTCAAGCTGGTCAGCGTTCAACACAGCTCATTTTTTTGTGTCGTCATCACCCTAGGATTTTCATTGTGAAGCAATGGCTCTCGAATCACCGCCACCAGGCGACCGCAGCCAAGAGCACCTGCTATGCCTGCTGCCGCTGAGCAAAACCCGAACAACAACAAGTTGTTGGCTGCGTTGCCGGTCGCTGACTTCCAACGTATCGCCGGACACTTGGAACTCAGGCAAATGGTGCTGGGCGAGTTACTGTATGCCGCTGGCGGCACATTGAGCCATCTTTATTTTCCAACCAGCAGCGTTGTTTCGCTTCACTATGAGATGGCCAACGGCTCCTCTTCTGAGTTTTCTGCTGTCGGCAATGAAGGTGCTGTGGGTTTGTCACTTTTTCTAGCGGACACCACGATGTCGAGTGCAGCACTGGTGCAAACCGGCGGCTATGCCTACCGGCTGGCGTTGCCGTTGTTGCGGCAAGAGTTCAGCCGTGCGGGCGCTACCTTGCAGTTGTTGCTGCGTTATACACAAGCGCATTTGAGCCAAGTGTCACAGCAGGCGATTTGCAAGTCTCATCATTTGATCAATCAGAAATTGTGCACTTGGTTGCTGCAGCGCCTGGACCGCTGCCCGGACACAGAAATCACCATCACGCAAGACTTGATTGCCGACGCGTTGGGCGTGCGGCGTGAAGGCATCAATGAAGCCACGACGAAATTGCAGCTGCTGGGCTTTATCAGTTGCCGGCGGGGGCACATCGCAGTGTTGAACCGTGCTGGGCTGGAAAGCTTGACGTGCGAATGCTACGGCGTGGTTAAAAAAGAATTCTCCCGACTGCTGCCGCATCCAGCGCAGCACCAGCCCGCAGAAGTGTTGTTCAGCCCACACCAAGCACACACACAAACTCATGCGATCTTGGCTTGAATGTGGCCTACCGAACAAAGACGCTGCGCCATGCGTCGTTACATTCCGTGACACAAGAGACTTGCTTTAAAAAATACCTGCAGGGTGGTCCGCATGAAACGTCACGGCGCTATGAATCGAATTTTTCGTCTGGTCTGGAGCCAAGTCACCCAAGCGTGGGTGGCGGTGCCAGAAGCGTCGCGCGGACGGGGTAAAAGCACACGCAGCAAATTGATCGGCGCCACCGCCTTGAGCCTGTTGGGCAGCTTGAACGCGCATGCCGGGCCGACCGGTGCGCAAGTAACGTCCGGTGCAGCCGCGGTCACGCAGTCGGGCAGCACGACAACCATCACGCAGTCCAGTCAAAACTTGTCGCTGAACTGGAAAAGCTTCAACGTCGCACCGACCGAGACCGTCAACTTTCTGCAGCCATCGGCCACGGCCATCGCCGTCAACCGCATTTACGACACCAACGGCAGTCAAATCCTCGGCCGATTGAACGCCAACGGCCAGGTCTTTTTGATCAACCCCAACGGCGTTTTGTTTGGGGCTGGCGCGCAGATCAACGTCGGCGGTTTGGTCGCTTCAACCTTAGACCTGAGCGACGCCAGTTTGGGCAGCAACAGCCGCAGTTTCAGCGGCAATGGCACGGGCAGCGTGGTCAACTTGGGCAACATCAACGCCACGGGTGCTAACGGCACCGGCGGTTTTGTCGCCTTGCTGGGCAACAGCGTCAGCAACCAAGGCAGCATCAGCGCGCCGCAAGGCACGGTGGCGCTGGGCGCCGGCAGCGCAGCCACTTTGACTTTTCAAAACAACAGCTTGGTGAAGCTGCAAATCGACCAAAGCGTGCTCAACAGCTTGAGTGAAAACGGTGGCGTGATTCACGCCAGCGGCGGTCTGGTGCTGATGAGCGCCGGCGCCAAAGACGCGCTGCTGGCCAGCGTGGTCAACAACACCGGCCTCATTGAAGCGCGCACGGTGGCCAACCACGGCGGCAACATTGTGTTGCTGGGCGGCATGGCGGCCGGCACAGTCAATGTCGCCGGCACGCTGGACGCCAGCGCACCGAATGGCGGCAATGGCGGGTTGATTGAAACCAGCGCTGCGCACGTCAAGATTGCCAACGCGGCCAACATCAGCACCGCTGCGCCGCAAGGCAAAACCGGCAGCTGGTTGATTGACCCGGTCGACTTCAGCATCGCAGCCAGCGGTGGTGACATGACGGGCGCCACGCTGGGCAATTTGCTAGCCACCAACAGTGTGACCGTGCAGACAGCCAGTGGCGGCAACGGAACCTTCGGCGACATCTCGGTCAACGACGCCGTCAGCTGGAGCGCCAACAACAACCTGACGCTGAACGCCTACCGCAACATCAACATCAACCAAGCCATCAACGCCAGCACGGGCAGCTTGGCGCTGCAGTACGGCCAAGGCGCAGCCGCGCTGAACAACACCGCTGTCTACAACGTCAACGCGGCGGTCAACTTGTCGGCGGGGCAAAACTTCAGCACCACGCTGGGTTCAGACGGCACGGCCAAGGCCTTCACCGTCATCAACAGCCTAGGCGCCGTCGGCAGCGCCAGCACCACTGATTTGCAGGGCATCAGCGGCAATGTGGCGGGCAACTACGCGCTCGGCAGCAACATCAGCGCCACAGGCACGTCGGACTGGAACGCTCGCGCTGGCTTCACGCCGATCGCCGGCTTCACTGGCACGCTGGACGGCTTGGGCCACAACATCAGCAACTTGGTCATCAACCGCGCCGGTGTTGCCAGCGTCGGGCTGATTGGCACAGCTGGCGCTGGGGCCGTGATTCAAAACATCGGGCTGCTGGGCGGCTACACCGCCGGCGGTGCCGGCACCGGCGCTTTGGTCGGCAGCGGCGGCACCAGCACGGTCAACAACAGCTACGCCACTGGCAACGTCAACGGCGCGGCCAGCACCGGCGGTTTGGTCGGCACCATGACGACCGGCAACATCAGCAACAGCTACGCCACCGGCAACGTCAACAACGTCGCTGCCGCATCGGTCGGCGGCTTGTTGGGCAGCGGCACCACCGGCAACATTTCCAACAGCTACGCCACCGGCAGCGTCACCGGCGGCGCCGGTGCGGGTGGCTTGGTCGGCGCCTTGACCACCGGCAACGTCAGCAACAGCTACGCCTCTGGCGCGGTGATTGGCGGTGCGGGCTCGGGCGGGCTGGTTGGCACCATCACCACCGGCAACATCAGCAACACCTACGCCACCGGCAGTGTCAAAGGCGACGCCGGCACTGGCGGGCTGGTCGGCGTTGGCACCACCGGCGTCATCACTGACAGCTACGCCACTGGTTTGATCACCAGCTCGGGCGCTGGTCGGGGCGGTTTGATCGGCAGCACCAGCGCCGCGCATGTCGGCAGCTTTTGGGACGTTGGCGGCACCGGCATGGCAACGTCTACCGGCGGCACCGGCGTCGGTATGACCACCGCTCAATTGAAAACGCAGGCCAACTTCACCAGTTCCACCAGCGCCAACAAAAATAACAACCCGGCCTGGGACCTGAGCAACACCTGGATCATGTACGACGGCTTGAGCATGCCGCTGTTGCGCAGCTTTTTGACGCCCTTGACGGTCAGCGCCAACAACGTCAGCAAAACCTACGACGGCGCAAGCTACACCGGCAACAGCGGCGTCAACTTCAGCATCAGTAACAGCCAGGGCGGTGCACCTACCAATGTGGTCGGCACGCTGACTTATGGCGGCAACGCTTTGGGTTCTAGCAACGCGGGCAGCTACGTTATCAACTTGTCGGGTCTGTATTCGAACCAGCAAGGCTATTTGATCAATTACGCGCCGGGCAACTTGAGCGTGGCCCCAGCCCCGGTGAGCATTTCGGGCGTGCGCGCCTACGACGGCACCAACGCGCTGGCCGCCAGCATTTTCAGCCTGAGTGGTGTGGTCAAAGGCCAAGACCTGACCTTCAGCGGCACGGGCAGCATGGCTGACCAAAACGTCGGCATCGGCAAGGCCGTGAGCTTGGGTGACCTGACTCTGCGCAACGGCAATAGCGGCTTGTCGAGCAACTACACCTTGGTCGGCGGCAGCGACTTGGTACGGGTCAACGCCGCAGCACTCACCATCACGGCTGGCAACATCAGCAAAACCTACGACGGCACGCTGGCAGCCACCGGCACCGGCAACGTCACCAGCGGCAGCTTGTTCGGTACGGACGCGCTGAGCAGCAGCGGCTTGTCATTCGTCGACAAAAACGCCGGCATGGACAACAAAACCGTCACCGCCAACGGCGTCAGCGTGTTGGACGGCAACGGCGGGGCGAACTACAAAGTCACCTACGTCAGCAACACCAGCAGCTCAATCAACCAGCGCGCGCTCAACGTTGTGGCCCAGGCCGCCGACAAAATTTACGACGGCAGCACCACCGCCAGCGTGGCCTTGACCGACAACCGTGTCGCCGGCGATGTACTGACACTCAGCCTGAAACCCAGCCTGACCGGCAGCGCCACCTCTGGCACGTACATCAGCATCACCGACGCCAACGGTGCCAGCACGCAAATCGTCTCGGGTTCGTCAGGCGCCAACTTCGCCGACAAAAACGCCGCCGTCGGCAAAACCGTCTTTGTCGTCGGCATACAAGTGCAAGGCGCTGACGCGCGCAACTACACCGCCAACACCACCGCTATCAGCACCGCCAGCGTCACGCGCAAAGCCTTGACCGTGGTGGCCGCCGGTCAAAACAAGGTGTACGACGGCAGTACCACCGACGCCTTGATGTTGAGCAGCAGCGACATTGTGCGCGGCGACAACATCCTGCTGAAAGGCACCGGCGCTTTCACAGATGCAAACGCCGGCACGGCCAAAGCGGTCAACGTGACGGGCATCACCGTTACCAGCGGCGATGCCGGCAATTACAGCTTGGTCAACACCACCGCCAGCACCACAGCCAACATCACGCCGAAGATCATCACGGTGGTCGCCAGCGGCAGCAACAAAGAATATGACGGCAGCGTCAATGACACTGTGACCTTGAGCAGCAGCGGTGTGCTGACGCAAGACCTGAGCAACGTGCAGCTGTCGGGCACCGGTGCGTTCTCGAATAAAAATGTCGGCGCCGGCAAAGCCGTGGCGGTCAGCAACATCAGCGCCGGCGGCAGCCAGGCCGGCAATTACCAAGTTAAAAACACCACCGCCACGGCTTACGCCACGGTCACCGCCAAAAACCTCGTCGTGACCGCCAGCGGTAGCAACAAAGTCTATGACGGCAGCGCAGCAGACGCTGTGATTTTGACCAGCGGCGGCGTGGTCAGCGGCGACACGGTCAACTTTGCCAGCAGCAGCGCGGTCTTTGGCGACAAAAACGTCGGCACCGGCAAACCGTCACGGTCAGCGGTATCAGCTTGACCGGCACTGACGCCAAAAACTACAGCAACAACGCCAGCGCCAGCAGCACCGCCAACATCACCGCCAAGGGGTTGACGGTGCTGGCGGTCGGCCAAAACAAGGTTTACGACGGCAGCACCACCGACGCGGTGACCTTGAGCAGCAGTGGCGTGGTCAAGGGCGACAACCTGCTGCTGGCGGGTAGCGGCGCTTTTGTGGATGCCAACGCTGGCACGTCCAAAACCGTCAACGTGACAGGCATCACCGTCACCGGTAGCGACGCCGGCAATTACAGCTTGAACAGCCCGAGCGCCAGCACGACCGCCAGCATCGCTCAGAAAGTCATCACCGTGCAGGCCCTTGGCGCCGACAAAACCTACGACGGCAACACCAGCGACACCGTCACTTTGAGCAGCAGCGGTGTGCTGACACAAGACTTGAGCAACCTGCAGTTCAGCGCAGCGTCGGCCTTCACCAATAAAAATGTCGGCGTCGGCAAAGCGGTGACGGTGTCCAACATCAGCGCCAGCGGCAGCATGGCGGGCAATTACAAATTAAGCAACAGCAGCACCACGGCCTACGCCACGGTCACGGCCAAAAACATCACGGTGGCGGCGGCGGGCAGTAACAAAGTCTATGACGGCACCACCGCGGACGTCGTGACCTTGAGCAGCAATGGCGTGGTCAGCGGCGACACGGTCAACTTTGCCAGCAACAGCGCATTGTTCAGCGACAAAAACGTCGGCGTTGGCAAAGTCGTCACGGTCAGCGGCATCAGCTTGACGGGCACTGACGCCAAAAACTACAGCTACAACGCCAACACGGTCACCAGCGGCAGCGGCAACGCCAACATCACGGCCAAAAGCATCGCGGTGACAGCCATCGGCAGCAACAAAGTCTATGACGGCACGACCACGGATGTGGTGAGCTTGGCCAGCAGCGGCATTGTCAAGGGCGACAGTGTCAGCTTCACCAACAGCGCAGCCACCTTGGACAACAAAAACGTCGGCGTAGCCAAAGTCGTCACCGTCACGGGCATCAGCGCGCTGGGCAGCGATGCACGCAACTACACGCTGAGCAGCACCACGGCCACGACAAAAGCCACCGTCACACCGCTGTCCATCAGCGTCGTCGCCACTGGCACCAACAAAACGTATGACGGCACGACCAATGACGCGGTAACGCTGCAAACCACCGGCATGATCGCCGGCGACTCGCTGAGCTTTGCCAGCACCTCAGCCAAATTCGCCAGCAGCACGGTCGGCGTCAACAAAGTGGTCACCGTCTCTGGCGTCAGCACCTTGGGCGCCGACGCCGCGAACTACACCGTGGTCAACAAAACCGTCACCACCCTGGCCAGCATCAAATAAACAACACTGAATGTGCGCTGAACCACACAGCCGAACAGCACAGAGGACGAACAATTCAAAAATTACAAATTGTTTCAGTACTTCAAGAGAACTGAGTCGGTTTGCAATGAGGTTTTCTAACTGGCTTCACAGCTTCGTACAGTTAGCGGTTTGACATTCACTTTTAGGAAACATCATGAAAAAACAATTGAAATTAACGGCTGCGGCCATGCTTTTGGCAGTGACAGCGGCTGCGTCTTTTGCAGGTGATACTGCCGCTGATAAGCCAGCTGTAGCCGTAACTCCAACGACTTGGAGTGCTGACATAACCGACGCTGACAACATGCACGATTTAGCCAGGGCCGAAATAGCGCTCGGCGAAGGAAAAAATTCATCCGACTTAAACGTCGCACTTGTGTCGCAGGTAGGTGATAGCAACATTGCGTACATCCAACAGTCATCGGTCTCTGGCCAAAACTTTGCAGCCATTATTCAAGACCAAACAACCTCTGGTGTGTCCAATATGGGCTACATATACCAAACCGGTGAGAAAAACCGTGCGGTTATTTACCAGCATTGATTTTTCTATAGAAAAATACTTTCCTAAATCGATATGAAAAAGGTGGCCATTGCACTGTTGATGGCTACTTTTTTTTCGACAGTTTTTGCTCAAGCCTTGCCATTCAAGCCCTCAACATTGTCGAAAGATGGAATTGAGGGTTTGCTGGTGAACTCCACCATCAGCGCCAACGGCATGGCATTTTTTTTGTTTTTTTTGGATTTTTGGCGCGAGAAGCCAGGCAGCGACAAATACACCCTCGAGATTGCTGAAAGTGCCTCGAAACGGCTGGGTAACCAAGTCTGGGTGACTTTCGGCCAAAAACGTGTTTTTTTCAGTACCTTGCCGATTCAACGAGAGCGCATTCGCTTAGTCAGCGAGCAGGCCGCCGAGACCAGTTATGAAGCTTTGAACACCTTGGTCCTGCCGTTTGGTTCGGTACTGGACCCGGATGTGGCCGACGACGAGTTGTAGGGCTCACCCTTAGTTTTTATTTTTTTCTACACCGACATGTTTTCCCGTTTTTATTTCACCTTTCCTCTTTTTTTGCTGTTGGCATTGCTGCCGCTTTGGGCCGTCACGCCAGCAGTGGCCACAGAAATGGTTTACACGCCGATCAACCCGTCGTTTGGCGGCAACCCGAACAACGCCCCTGGTTTGATGAGCATTGCGCAGGCGCAAAACGGCTTCACAGCACGAGCCCTGACGCCGATAGAGTCATTCAATTTAAGCCTGCAGCGGGCGATTTTGAGCCGATTAACGTCGCAGTCGCTGAACACCATGTTTGGACTTAGCGCAGACAACCCAAACAACACACTTCAAGCGCACACTTTTGAAACAGTTGGCTTCACCGTTAAGGTCTCGGAACCCGTCATGAACTCGGCCGGGATCAACCAAGTGACGATCACAACCACCGACAAAACCAATGGGAATGTCACTACGGTTGTGATCGATTTGGCATCTTGATGTCCATTGGTGCAGCGGACCGTTACAAAGTGACAGCGCTTTGCTTTTTTATTTTCTTGATTCTCCAGCTTGCGGCATGCACCAGTGTGCCGCCCTCTAACGTGGACTCGAATGCCGTGTTGACGCCAACGTCGAAGATTACCCGCGACTTGCTCAGGCTGCCTTTGCCCAAAGCCAGAATTACCGTGGCGGTGTACAGCCTGCGCGACCAAACGGGACAGTACAAACCGTCGCCCGACAGCTCTTACTCGAACTCCGTGACGCAGGGTGCGGCGTCGATGCTGGTCAAAGCACTGAAAGACTCGGGCTGGTACATGCCGGTCGAGCGTGAAGGCCTGCAAAATTTACTGACCGAACGCAAGGTGATTCGCGCCATCGAGTCGCCCACTGAAAGAGGCAAACCCAGCATTGAGCTGCCCAACCTGCTGCCCGCCAGCTTGATAGTGGAAGGCGGCGTCATCGCTTACGAGTCGAATGTGCGCACCGGCGGCAAGGGCGCGAATTACTTGGGTATTGGTGCCAACAGCAGTTACCGGGTTGACCAAGTGACCGTCAGCCTGCGTTTGGTGGATACCCGCACCGGCCAAATTTTGGGCGTGGTGACGGTGACGAAAACGATTTATTCGTACCAGCTGTCGACCAGTATTTATGCCTTTGTGTCTTTTCAGCATTTGCTGCAAGGGGAAACCGGCTTCACCAGCAACGAGCCGATTCAGCTGGGCGTGCGGCAGGCGCTGGAAGCGGCTGTGATTCAGCTGACGCTGCAAGGCGTGCGCGACCGGTTTTTAGAACTCAAAGACGAGCAAGCGATTTATTCGCCCTTGGTGCAAAAGTATTTGCAGGCAGACAAAGACAACTCGAACGATCCGGATGAAACTCCGCGCGGACTGACGGCCCTGATTGGTTACAGCGCTTTGCCGTCCGAAAGCCATGTGGGCATGGTGCAGCCGATGGTGGCCTCACCGGCCGTGCCATTGCCAGCAAAGCCAGCGGTCAAGCCGCTGCCAAACACGCCAATCAAGCCGGAAGCCGTTAAGCCCACGGTGAACCCGACCATGGAACAGCTGTAAGCTTTTAACCATGACTTCACGCCCTGCCCTGTCCATCTTGCCGCGCTTGCTGCTTGGTTTGGTCGTGCAAGGCTTGCTGAGCGGGCCCACCTTGGCGCAAGATTTGTCCATGTTGTCGGATTTTGGGATGACGGATTTTTTTCATGACAGCGCGCTGATCATTCAAAACGGATCTTCGAACCGCGCCAATATTTTGCAATCGAATGATTTCGGCGGCGCATCGGCCAATTACGCAGAAATCAACCAAGATGGCTCAGGCAACGATGCATCGATCACACAATCAGGAGATCAAAACCGTGCACGCATCCAACAAACTGGCGACAGCAACGTTGCCAATGTGACGCAAATTGGCACTGGCAATATTGCGGATATAAAACAATCAAAGAATGGCAACTCTGCAGACATCACCCAAATCGGCGATAACAACGCCCTATATGCCACGCAAACCGGCAACAACAACAGCATTGTCTTCTCGCAGCCGGGCAACGCCACTGCCCATTTGATGCAATTTGGTGACAACAACGTCATCAATGCCAGCCAGGCGAGGGGCGGCACCATGAGCATCCGGCTGGAAGGCAATAACCTGACGGCCAGTGTTCGTCAGAATTGAGGTGCAGTTCACAACGCGCAGCCCTGTTGCGCTGCTGGCCTGTTTGCTGGTCGCCTGCGCTTTGCGTACGGCTCAGGCGGCGGGGCCCAGTGTGCCGAATGCTGGCTCTATGTTGCAGCAAATGCAGCCGGCTTTGCCAGCGGGCGCAGCGGCTTCAGACGCCCACTTGACGGTGCCAGAGCAGCTCGACTCGCCGATACCGCCCAGCATCCCTTTCCGGGTGACGACGGTTGAGATCACCGGCAACACCCGTATTGCCACCGACCAACTGCATGCACTGGTGCAAGATGCCGAGGGCCAAGACCTGACGCTGGCAGCGCTCACTGAGGTGGTTGCCCGCATCACCGCCCTCTACCAACGCCAAGGTTTTCCGTTGGCCAGAGCTGTTGTGCCGGGTCAAACCATGGTGGCGGGCGTGCTGCAGGTGCAAGTCATAGAGGCGCGTTACGACGCGGTCGTGCTGGACAACCAAACGCCGCTGAGCGACGCGCTGCTGCGCTCGGCGCTCAGGCCGCTGCAAAGCGGCCAGGTGATTCAACAGGCGCCGCTCGACCAAGCCCTTTTGCTGCTGTCAGACATTCCCGGTGTCGTGGTGAATGCCACCATGAAACCAGGTTCACGCCTGGGTGCGACTGACTTAGAGGTGACGACGACAGCGCCCAGCACGGGTGTCTCTGGCAACAGCGTGATCGACAACTACGGCAACGCCTATGTGGGCCGACCGCGTGTGAGTCAAAGCTTGCGTGTGACCGACCCCTTCAAGCAGCGGGCGGGCGCAGCGCTGGACCTCAACGGTTTGAGCTCCGGCAGCGGTTTGACCTATGGCCGCGTCGCTTACGAAACAGTGCTCAGCGGCGCAGCCACGCGTGTCGGTGGGGCGTATTCAGCGCTGCAATACACCTTGGGCGGACCTGTGGCGGCGAGCGGTTCGCAGGGTGATGCACAGGTCGGGCAACTGTGGTTGCGGCGCAGTTTGCTGCGCAGTTACACGGCCAATCTGTCGGCCCAGCTGCAATACGACAAGACCCAGTTGCGCGACCATTCGGGCATCGACATCGACAACAACCGTCACACCGACAAGATCACGGCCAGCCTGAGCGGCGATGTGCAGGACGGGCTGTGGCTCGGTGGCGTGAACAACTGGACTCTGAGTCTGGCCAACGGTGTCGTCAGCTTTGACAACGCCGCCGCTCAGTTGGCCAATGCGGGCCAATCAGAGGGACGTTTCAGCAAGGTGAACGGCAGTTTTTCCAGGCTTCAAAAACTCAATCAAGCCGACAGTTTGTACGCCGCCTTGACCTTGCAATGGGCCAGCCGCAACCTGGACTCCTCCGAAAAAATGGCCCTCGGCGGTGCCAGCAGCGTGCGGGCTGCCGATGCGAGTGCGCTGTCGGGTGACATGGGAGCCTTGCTGAACCTTGAATACCGCCACAGTTTGGGCGCTGCATGGGGCGGCTTCTGGCAACTGACCGGCTTCGTGGACAGCGCCACGGTGCGACTCAACCAAACCGCTTTGGGGACCCATGAAAACCGCGCACAAATGAGCGGTGCAGGCATCGGTCTGGTCTGGTCAGGGCCGCAGCAATTTTTCGTCAAAGCGCAGCTGGCCAGGGTCTTGGGCACGCCCTCAGCCTCGCTGGCGGGCGTGACGGGTTCGGTGCGCGGCTGGCTGGAAATCGCTCACGCTTTTTGAACGCGACCACGTTAAACGGGCCGACCCAAGGCCGGCCCGTGAATCAATGACGGAAGTGCCGCACGCCGGTTGTGACCATCACCACGCCGCGCTCGTCTGCTGCCGCAATCACTTCAGCGTCGC
>Ga0075464_10000587_pt1 | contig 16015 bp, 29 predicted proteins | sample DEB19_08_DNA_5_FD_75068 | JGI IMG/M metagenome (GOLD analysis project Ga0075464, IMG submission 75068) | Aqueous microbial communities from the Delaware River and Bay under freshwater to marine salinity gradient to study organic matter... | ecosystem: Environmental > Aquatic > Marine > Coastal ...
ATATCATACCATATGAGCACATCTACAATGGTCAAACATGGTGAGATACACAATATTGACGTTCCAGTAACCATCATACCAATCACAGGCGTACCAGGGGAGGTACACTACAACCCTGGCCTAACACGGGATGATAAAGGCAACCTGTGGATAAGTCTTAGGTCCTGTATTTACAACCCTAAGAGACATAATGGGTGGCAACATCCGATGCATTGGCAAAACTACGTCAATGTGGGCATTTTAGACGAAAAAACACTCAAAATTAGCCAGTTAAAAGAGATTAAACCAAAAGCTGAGTATGATGGCTTCTGGTGGGGACTGGAAGATGCCCGTTTATTCTGGCGAAAAGACGGTTTACACGCAATAGGTGTTATTTTACCTATCAGAAATGGCGACTACCGCACTAGTCAGGCTGAAGTGCTTATTGACCACGCTAAGGGTACTTATACCTTCCTAAAAGACCATGGGCGACCAAAAGGCGTTACTGAAAAAAACTGGTCGCCACCTGAAACAGCCACTGATAAGTTCGATTTTGCCTACTCTATGTCCGAAATAGTCAAAGACGGCGAAGTATTTGGTAAAGACGACCATTTAGCGGTTCATAACGGTACGAAACTGTTACCATACAAAGATGGTTATATTCAGTTGGCCCATGTTGTCTGTGGTGTCGGTGGTGAGCGCACCTATGCCCATTTAGCGGTACTTAGAGATAAAAATGGTTATGGTACCCATATGAGCCAATTATTCCACTTCAATGTCGGATGGCGCGAGAAGCTGAAAGAAACCATCGAGTTTGCTTCAGATATGGTCTGGTCGAAGGGTAAAGAGGGTGAAGAATTGCTCGTAGGACTGGGTGTAAAAGACGAAGCCACAGGCATAGCCCGTATACCCGTTGATAAGTTCATTTGGGACGAAACGACAGATATTATGTGGTACCGCTGGCGCTGGGTAACGCCACCGAACCGTGAGGAAATTATCGTACCAACAAGTGATAGACCTGATTGGAAGTAGTTATTTCTTTGGTGCTTCTAACTCTACCATACGAGCTTGTAACGCTCTCAAGTTAGCTTGCTGTTGTTCGATAGCCTGGATGCAATCAAATGCCAGGGCTTTTGCCTGCTCGACTGTCTTGATGTCTGCTAATGAAATTGAATTGTTCATGATATAGCTCCAATTAGTGGTTTATAGTATTCATCTTCAGCATTTTTTCTAGCATCAATGGCATCTTGTAAGTTTTTAAAACAACCAAGTCTTTTGCGCTTGCCATTAGTTTTTATGTATGAATGGTAGCGACTACTCTTTTCGTGATACCAAACACCAACATGCCCCGTTTTATTATCTTTTCTAATACGTGTATTTATTGCTTGAACGGTTCTACTAGCCCATCTGCAATTTTCGGGAGTATAGTCGCCAGTAACATCTATCCTATCAAGTGTATATCCGTCTGGTTTGTTGCCCATATCTTCTAGAAAAAAGGTGAAGCCATACTCTCCGTCCCACCTACTACACACTCTGACACCCTTTGCACCGTAGTTATTGAAGTTGGTATTTTTAGGGTTATTGCATCTTTCTAGCATGTTCATATATGTATTGTGCAGGGGGTGTTTGCTCATCCCACCGCGGTTTATCTTTATTGTATATAACCGCCCTTGCGTATGCATCCTGTCATAATGAAGTCTACACAGTCCATGAGCGTAGTATTTCTTAATGCACTCATCAACGCTACAGTGTTTCATACTTACAATTATACTCCATTACCCCTGTTATGGGTAGGACTACCGACATTCTTTGTAGCCGTTTCGTCCGTAACATTTGTACCCTTGACGGGCTTTGTTGCATAGCCCTAGTTTGTGAAGTATTTTACGCATCTGCTTCAACTGCAACACTAGCTAGTGCTTGTCGGTTAGCATATTCTATAGCTTGGTTCCTAGCCCATGCCTTGATTTGTTGTTTGAAAAATACTTCTTTAGATACGTTTGGTATCGTCTGCTCAGGGTTGGCTGGGTTAGGGATTGTTTCCCTCCAGCCGTTCATAGCTGCTACTGCGTCTACTTCTTTGGCGTAGAGGGTGTCTTTGATGGTTAGTGATATTTGCGTCATAATGTTCTCCTTTAGGCTATTAAGCCAAGTGTTACTAATTTACTTTTGAGGTCGTTCACTAAGGTTACGGCTGTTGCTAGGTCGGTGGCGTTGGCTGGTGTTGCCGATGGTTGCACCACTGGTGTAGCGTTGAAGAAGCCTAGTTTCTGAGTTGTTGATGTACCTATTTTTGTGCCAGTGGTAGCTCCGAATGACATATTTTTACCGTCTGATATAGCGGTGTGCAAGAGCGTTATTTTATCGTTGAGATAATCAAAATAGAACATATTGTGGTACGCACCAGCGGAAGCATCATAAACATAACATACTGCATCCGCAAAATCAGTTCTGATGGATAGGGAAAAGAAGTCATTGTCGTTTGACGCGTTGTGGCCCTTTAGTTGCAACTCTGCTCGGTTTTGGCCACCGGCTGCCTCAATATACATGATTGTGTTGCCAGTAGGATGCTGAGATTTCAGCGTACCAATGGCATGGAGAGCTCCTGCCGTACCCCCATCCAGATACGCTGTAGAGTTGAGGTAGAGGCGGTCTGTGTAGGTATTAGACCAGTAGAGGGAGGAAGTGCCGAGGGTGTAGGTGGAGTCTGTAAAAGGTGCGGTGTTCCCCGCGCTAACTAAACCAGTCGTGCCATTTACTTCTAGCCTTTTAGTGAATGCTGATAATGTGGTGACTGAGTACAACCTAAATGTACCAGCTTGTCCGAAGCCATACTCCATATTGCCATTAAGCGTTGCCCCATCAAGCCTTAGATATGCTGTTCCACCATCAGTAGCGGTGGCACTAGCCGTACCACCACTAACGAATACTTGTGAGCTAGTGTCATATCCCCTTAACACAAAAACACCAGATGATATACTAGTGATACTCTTGCTAGACACGCCCATAGTAGAAAGTTTTAAGTCAGCAAACGTAGGACTAGCCCCTGTGTGAATGTTCTGTGGTAGAGATAAGGTAGGGTTACCACTTACCCCATCGCCATTTGTTACGGTGATTTGGTTTGCTGTGCCTGTGATAGTGCGACCTGCGAAAGTGTCTGCTGCGGTCTGGGTGAGTAGACCGTTGGTGTTGTAGGCAGCCAAAGATGTTAGAGTAGCATCAGCATCTTGTTTGCTCGCTGCAAGCCCTGAATACTGTGTGTTGGTAGCGTTATCACCAGTGTTAGTCCCAGAGGTGTTTCCTATTACAACCTTCTCAGCATCCGTAACGTAGTTATCGTCTGCACCAAGAACAGGGGCATATACGCCAGTATGGTTATGGGAAGTCAGAGAGTAGCCAGATAGGTCTTGGTCGCCTGTATTCGTACCTGATGTATTAGCTAATCGAGCTGACGAGACAGCATCGAATGAAATCTTAGCGGTGTTGGCGGCGACATCTGCCGTAAAGTCAGTATTTGGTACATTCGATAAGCCCACTTGTGCTTTCGTGACACTGTGAGGGTTAGAAGTATTGGCAATATGTGAGACACTATCACTTATAGCGGTGTCTATCTGGGCGTGCGTGTTGGTACCGATGTTGGTCAATAGAGTATGGTCGGAGGGGGCATCTGCTCCTGCTGGGCCTGTATCGCCCGTCTCACCCTTAGCACCTCTCGCACCTGTAACGACATTTGCTGTCACGCTCGATGACTCAACCATATTAGTATTTATGATGGCGCTATCACCACCTGAACCGAGTATGTTTACTGTTAAGTTGCCTGTATCTGACATTATGCCAACCTATTCGTTGGGCTGGCATCAAGAATGACGGTGCCCTCATCTAGTTTATATATTTGACCACTCGCTTCTTCAACTTTTATGTCGTAGTAGTATGTATTCGGTAGCATGGTAGCGGTATCATTAGGGCTAATAGTAATAGTAGCCTGACCAAGCGCGTCACCATCAGTAACATTCTTGACAATCAAAGCATCAGTATCAGTTGTGTTAGCTGAGTATTCAGTTGATTTTACCGTAAAACGCACAATTGCCCCAACTAGACTAGCTGCTTCACCATTACGTTGATAGGTTATCCCAATTGTATAAGTAGTACCACGATTTATTTTGAGCTTGTTGGCCATGTGTGTCCTTTAAGTAAGCTGGTATTCATAGGCTCATTATAGCACCGTTATTTCAGATGTGTTATAGTAAAAACGTAACAAAAAATACCCTCCTGTTGCACTTATGTGTGAATACAAAACCTCTAGTCTTGGCTAGGGGTTTTGTCTATGCCAGTACGATTTATATTCTTATTCACCCACACTTGGTCCTGTATACCGCCCCACTCATACTCTGTCTTATATAATACGAAGCCTTGCGACTCCATGAACGCCATCACCTGTTCGTTATTCTTGTGCCCTTTATGACTCCAGCCGCTAAACTCTGGGTGCTCAGTCTCGATGTGAAACACCTTCACGTTATAAATCTTATCACCCATACCATGCAGCACTTCCCAGCTATAGCCCTCACAGTCGATTTTCATTACGTCTATTAAGCCGTCAGGCATAATAGTTTCCAATCTAGTAACCTTCACTTCGATGATGTCTTTGGGACCCTTACCCTTGGTATCTTGGTTCTCAACATCAAGACTACTCATACCCACCGCGTCTTTATTGTCACTAATCACCCGTACAAACTCGCTTTTACCCTCATAATCACTAACCGCAGTCTCAAATACCACCACACTAGGGTAACGCTCTCTAATAAGCTGCGCCTGTGGAGGGTTCGGCTCCACGCACACAACGTAGCTATTCTGTAGCCCAACGTCTGAGTTCCCCGTAAAAATACGCTCGGCCAGCTCTACCCCGTCATCACCATCACGCGACCCCACATCCCAAACAATCGGGTGGTCAGTATACCCGAAGTTCAGTTTATACGCTTCAACTGTGCTGGTGAGCCATCTATTCATAAATATTCTTCTCTATACGATACTTAGGTTTTATAGCGTGTAAACAATTACCCTGAACTTTATGTGGTTTACACAATAAGCATCCAGCCCTACTACTTTTCATCTTGCCGCGTTTATGGTTCGCCATAATCAAATCATACCACTAGTTTCAAACAAAGTGCTACCCTCGACCTGTGACAATCGAGTTAAGGGAATGACCCATGGTAGCACACTATCCAAAACATTTACGGGCTTGGGGGAATTGCACCCCCATCTCCTGGCCTTATATATTGGTACTTTAACCAGGGCTCTACTATTAAGCTATCGCCCGATGTGCATGGGCGAGTCCAAATCAATGGAGTCTCTCCTCGCCCATAAAGCCAGTCTAAAGCCAAGTAAGGGAAAGCGCAAGTCTGTGGATAACTCAACGTCTGTGGTAATTATCCGTAAATATGGTGTTATATGAAAGTCTGTATTTTTTATAAGATTTAGGGGAGATTATTGTATAGGTACTCATTCCCCCCCCACTTGCCTACCCCCCCGTCTTGCATGTGTGGGTGGTGGGTGGCTGCGTGGTGGGTCAGGTGGTGTCGCGTCGCGTGACATGTATATACATTGACATACATACATATATATGGTGCATACGCGCACAATGTCGTAAAAGGTATAATGTACGACATATGCATAACAGGGGTCAACAGGTAGATCATAGCCGTATGTTTTTCTATATATAGTCATATATGGCTAGTTAGGCGTTACCGATTGTAACCGCGTTACCGGAACAACCGTACATACTAGATATAATGCTATATAGCCGTATGGTCTAGGTATATATATTTTTTTATTTAGTAGAGGTACCTCATTTGGTAACGGGTCTTTACTAGTGTTACAGAGGCTTAAATGTAACCGCTATTTACCACTGTTAAAAAACCCGTTACCGATTGTAGTAACAATCGTTACTAATTCAATCACTAAAATGGTCTTTGAAGTAGTTACAGTTACTGCTACAATGAGTTACATAACTAACAAGGAGTATATTCACATGACTAAACCACAATTCAAGCAGCTTAAAACGTACTTATCAACTATAGACTTTTCAACGCCTCATACATGGCATGAGTTATACGTTTTTTGGCTAGATGATGAGACACATGCACATTTTGGTATAAAGAAGTTTTCAATGTATTGTAAGGCGCTTGGGGTATTTAGTACCACTAAGCGCTTTGATGGTAAACCTACTAAAACTCTTATATATGACAGGCGCAAGGATCTTGAGGCGCTTAAAATGCTCGCTATAACTGATACATGCCCAACTTGTCACGGTAGAGGTGAAATAATTGTATCGGAGCTAACAGATACAACTGTTGTAAAATAAGATACGCTAACACCTTACAGTTACATATTATATATAAATACCTATTGCATTATTATTTATATAGGTATACACTAGTGCTTGTCATCAACTAATAAGGAGCGCAGCACATGACAGACCAAGCACAATATATAGCGGTCGTTTTAACCGTACAAAACTACTCACTATAACAACTAAACGAGAAACAAACATGAAATACACACCAGGCACTAAAATCACATTTAATACAATCATAATCACTAGCAATGGTAAGTACCGCAAGACTACCATTGCAACAGTAAGGAGTAACTAACATGAAATATACAGAGCTACACAAATTACACAAGCAACTAGGCAATAAGATCATAGAGTTTAGCAACGGCAAAATAAATGGCTATACAGTACTCAATTACGTTGACTACACACCAGATACGTTACAGCTCGATAAAACGGTTACTAGGCCTGATACGGTGCTTAGCTTCGACGGGGCGTACGATCTACTATATGGCACACCACAAGCACCTGATTTTACTAAGGTATTAAACGGGAGGGTATAACATGACACTATTCAAAACAACCTACAACGTATACAGCAATAATAATGTACCAGTGTCAATCGACTACTGGAGGGGCGCAAAATGACTATAAACGCACATAAAATAATCGTTACAGCAAGCTATGACGAAAAACAGCAGGGGTTAGTTGACGCAATGCTCTGTAACTGGTCTGAACTAAGCACTTACAACGATACATATATGGCACTAGATAAGCTTACGGAGTCGCAGCAGTTAGATGTTGCACAAAATATACTATATAGGCGCGAAGATACTAAAAACTAATTAAGCAACATTACAGGGAGTAATTACTATTATGATTTACAATGAAATTACAGACAGCTACCACTTCGCTAATTGGGTCAAGAACTCAGACAGCTACAGCAATAACTTTACATTTGAGGGGGCGCAAGCATTACAAGCATACTTAGAAGAATTAAGCGAAGAACTAGGCGAAAACATAGAGTTTGACCCTATAGCATGGTGCGTTGAGTGGTCAGAATATGCTAGTTATGATGATTTTCAACATGACACCGGCTACACCAAAGACGGCAAGACATACAACGGCTACGACAATATAAACAGTCTCGAAGAACTCAAAGACAATACAACGGTTATTGAGTTTGATGGCGGCATAATCGTACAGGAGTTTTAACCATGAATAAGCAAGAAGTTCTCAATGCAATATATGATCTTATAGCGCAAAACCCTGTAGACATGGTAACACGCGACAAATTAACCGCACTAGTTGACCATGTAGACACTGGACAAAATGCCATTACATTTAGAGATGTTAGGGGCAAAGAGTTCGAGCTAAAACTAATTGAAACATACGCGCCTAGCGAGGCCGTAGCAAAGGAGGCATAACGACAAGCAAAACAGGTGTGAAAATTAAAATAACTATAAGGACAAAACATAATGACGGACGGCATGAAATACGAACCAACGAAACGAACCAAGAAACCAAGCAACAGCGCGGTTAAGGGTGAAAAGCAGCGAATATTAAACGACTTCGGTACATTCTATATATTGTGGCACATAGTGAAACGGCATAAGGTGGCACTACTGGCCATAGGTAACATAATTTTACTGCTTAACTGGGCAGTACCAGCCTGGACAGATATATTAAGTGATATTATAAGTATAAATTAAGGAGCATTTGAACATGAAAACAGTAATAGCAATTTACATAGTAGCAATTTTAGCGTTAGCAGGTGGACTTGCCTACATGAATAGTATGGTGAACAGCTTGCAACACGAGACTGACACGGCAGGATATGCACCGCTAGTAGTACCAGACAGTGGGCGCGAGATCGTAAGCACAGACACATACCAAGGTGGCACAGGCTACGGCGTGGACGACTTGCAACAAGCTACAGTAACTATAGAATAGGGGCAAATATGAAACTGTACCCGTACCAAGAACAATACCTTGCAAACTTCCCGACCAGTGGCATTATGCATGCAGCGTTAGGGTCAGGCAAAACATTGATGGCATTGGCACACTGGCAACGACACAATCAAGACTTTTCAAGAGTATTAAACGACCACTGGACAGGAGGGCAAAGAAAACTACTTATAGTCGCACCAGCAAGCAAAATACGCACAGGTGACTGGCAGGAAGAGGCAGAAAATTGGTTTGGCAATGATGCCTGGACGCTACGCAAAATTACCTATATAAGCTACGAGAAACTACGCCTGAACGACAGCAAAACAAGCATACCAAACTGGTGGCAATTTGTGGCAAAGCGTAACGGTGGCATAGTCTACGACATAATTTGTGACGAGGCGCAAGCGTTAAAGAACCCACAGAGCAAGCAAGCCAAGGCAGTATTTGAAATTAAGCAGTCAGGAGGGCAATTTATAGGGCTAACCGGTACACCGATGAGTAACGGCTGGATAGACTTTGCAGGATATAGCAAACTATTTGGCTTTGTATCAGGTATCACCGAGTTTAAGAAAACATTTTGTAACATAACTACCTTTGGTGGGTTTCCCAAGATCGTAGGCTATAACAATATTCCCGTTATGGAGCAACAATGGCAGTCAGTCTCACGGACATTGACCCGTGAACAGGCATTGGAGCTACCAGACAGGCAATTTATAGGCAAGACAATATATTTAAGCGATAAGGAGACAAAAGACTATTACACGGCGAAGGTGGCTAGAACTACGAGGACGGGCGAACTGCTGGACAACCCAAGCCTGTTACTAAACTATTTACGCCAGACCAACACGGGCAGTAGGCTAGACGCACTCAGTGATGTGCTGGAAGACACCGCAGAAAATATAATTGTGTTCTACAACTATATATCTGAGCGCGAAGCGATACTAAAATATATTGCCAAGCACCACAAGAACAAGAAAGTGCTGCGCTATGACGGCAAAGTACATGACACACTACCTAAGAGTGACGCACAGCTAAAGAATATTGTGCTGGTAGCGCATTACAAATCTGCGAGTACGGGTCTAAACCTTCAATGGGCTACAGTTACGGTGTACTTCAGTCTCACCTACAGCTACCAAGAGTTTGAGCAAAGTGTGGGTCGAACGCACCGAACGGGGCAGAGCAAGAAATGTGTATTTTACCTGTTCAAAGCTAAGAATACCGTGGACGATGCTATATATCAGGCACTACGAAGTAAAAAGGACTTTTCCACAAGCTTGTGGGCAAAAGGGCTTGATAATAACGAATAGATATAATAAAATTAGTGTACCACTAACGTAAGGAGCGAAACGTGAAACAGATTAAAATTACTTATATTCCAAGCATTTGGCTGATTAAGGTCAGACGATGCAAGCACCAATAGATCAAATCATAGAAAAGGTAGGCTACCCCGTAAAATGTCGCTTATGTGGAGTAGACGGCAGGGTAAAGCCTAGAACAGATTATGGCGGCTGGGCCAAGCGTAAGACAATTATACGCATATCATGGTATTGCCCAGACCACGCCGATTCAGTAGAACGTTTGAAAACTCCTGTTTTTGGCCTGATTGCGGGGGGTCAAAAGCAGGAGGACAACTCACTTGATGAGTTAATGGATTTAATATAACAGGAGGAAATATGAAAATTATACTAACAGAGGAAGATGTGAAAAGGGCAACCGTTTCATACCTGATAAGTGCAGGGCAGCTATCTAAGGATATTGGCTATGAGGTTACAATTAGTAGCTACGACAAAGATTTTATGATGATACAAGCAGTTAAACCAGAGAAGGAGGGGTGGTATGGGGAACACAGAACTACAGCGATTTATAGACAACAAGAGCCTGGTAGCAATTAAAAAGTTTGCCAAGGCTGAGGCGCAGCTCAAAGAGCTCAAAGCCAAGCACGATGAGGTGATTGAGCAAGTCAAACAGGCTATGCTAGACAACGGTGTTGAGAAAATACAGGGTGACTGGGGCAGTATTACACTGGCCGAGCGCACCACTTATAGCACCGATGACATTGACCAAGTGCCATTGAACCTAACCAAGCGCGTACTTGATACGGGTAAGGTGAAAGCTCAGGCGGTACTCAATGGTGTATTGCCAGCTGGTATATCAGAGAGCAAGACACAATATATCACCAAGAGGCTCAAAGATGTTTAAGGTATTAAAATGGGCCTATGACATGGGTGTACGCCAGGAGCGTGTACGCATAGCTGCCCAATTACAACTGCGAGTTAGTTCACTACAAAACGCTACTGACTTCAACTACGATATATTGAGAAATATAACCGACAAGCCCGTACAAAAAACAGCTAAAGAGAAAATAAAGTTTAATATAGCTGTTCATAACCAAGTAAAAAGCATCATAAATGAAATGTTTACCCCAAAGGGTGAGTGGATAAATGATGAATCAATAATGTTCCCAAACGATAAGGAGAAATAAATGGCAACTACAACTAAAATAATAACCCTAGATTTAACAGAGGAGCTTGCGGTCAGACTTGAGGCATATGTCACCGAGCATGACAGCAATCGTAGCGCACTTATACGCAAAGCTATCGTGGAGTACCTAGACAAGAAGGAGAAGAAATGAGTCTCGCACTACGGATAGACCTAGACCCGATTGAACTGACACCGTACTTTTATATCCGGGACAATAACACAGGCAATATATTGTACGTTGGCACCGACCAGAACAAGGTACGCCAGCACACCTACGAAACAGTCCTATGTGATGAGTATATAAACACTAAGCAGCTGATACATTGGCTGACACCAACGGCAGTAAGGAGCTAATATGGCCAGACTGATTTTTGTCCTGGGCCACCCAGGCACAGGCAAGTCAACGAGCTTGCGTAACTTGAAAAAAGACGAAGTAGGCTACATATCTGTCACTGGTAAGGAATTACCGTTTAAGACCGATTTAGTGCCAGCGGTTGCTAAGACAAGCGCAGAAGTAAAGAGTTTGATTGAAAAAAGCAAGAAACCAATTATAGTGGTGGATGATGTCAACTACCTATTTACCTTCCAAGTGTTTGGCCGCTCGAAAGACAAAGACCAATTCCAGGTATTTAGAGATATTGCTGGTGACTTCTATGACTTGATTAAGACGGTTATAGACAAGCCAACTGAGCAGAATGTATACCTGTTTGGGCACATCGAGCTTAACGACCAACAGCTTGTACAGCTCAAAACAGCTGGGCAGTCGATTAGGAACAACATAGCACCCGAAGGTTTGAGCAACATCGTGTTTGAGTCAGCAGTAGACTTGGGTGAGTTTGTATTCAAGGTCAAGACGGACGGTAGCGGTATCAAGGCACCTATGCAGATGTTTGAAGATAGCACCATACCTAATGACCTCAAGGTAATCAATGAAAAAATTAACGCTTATTACAGCAAAGGAACAAAATAATGGCAGACTCACTATTTGGAGACATCCTAGAAAACTTAGACAAAGAGCGTTCAACAAGCCAAGGCTTCGAGCGTGGCACCCATGACGTAAAGATAATGTTAGCTGAAGCTAAGACGGATGCTAAGGGTCGTGACGTTATTAAAGTCACTGTATGTGATGCTGTTAAAGAAGATATTACCGCAGAAGCTACCCTATGGTTCCACAGTGAAGGTGGAGCTAAGATGAGTGTTGACAAGGTGCTACGCCTACTCATTCACAACGTAGCAGAAGATAAGAAGCCTATGGTTAAAGCGCTTGGTGAGAAAACATTTGCTAGTCTTACCGACTTTACCAAGGCCCGTGACGCTGCACTACGCATTATCAATGAGAAATTGATAGGTAAAGAAGCCTATGCGGTATCAGACCCACAAGGTAACTACTCTACGAGTAAATATGTAGACATCTGGTACTACCCATATGTTCTAAAATCTACTGAGCAAACTAAGCCAGCTGCAACTACATCTGATGACGACCTAAACATCCCAGAGGAGTGGTAATACTATGGAACCAGGTGGACAGGACTGGGAAAATTGGCTAGAGCGTGAGATAGAGCTGGCGCAGACGGGGTATGACTTATGAAATGCCCTAACTGCCCTAACACCGCAGTAAAAGATGGTAAGTGTATGCCCCACTGGTACGCATGGCACCACAGCAAAGTACCGTTTAACACTATAAGGAGTAACACATGGACGAAATAACCGACACAAAACTCAATAAGCGAGAGAAGCTAGCATTACATCTAATAATGTTTGCATTAAGCATACTAGTCCGAACCAAATACTCGCACCAAGTCAGTAAGCCACTAGACGCAATAAAGGCAATTTTAGATGAGTAAAGGCACTATAAGGAGTAACTATGGCATTTAAGCTATTCATACCACCTAAGCGCATACATGCCACTGGCAAACAACGTAAGCGTGCCAAGCCTGATACAACCGAATTAGCACTAATTGACGGGGAGATTAAACCATGACCAATCAGAATAACGAGCTAGACGAGATACTACATGACTTCAGGCAAATATCTATCATAATCCACGCTAATGACAGTATGGGAAGAGGACAGATGGGAGCTGACGCATTTGAGTTTTCTCTTGAAACAGCCAAAGCTAAGATACAAGCTCTATACGCCCCAAAGCCTGTAGAGAAAGTCAACAAAACACCTAAAACTGTTGACCTTAGTGAAGCAGAAGTCAACAAGCCTGTAGAGAGTGGGGAGCTACGAGAGAAAATCTATTTGATTTGTCGCAACAACAAAGAGTATGAAGCGTCTGAGCAAATAGAAGCCCTCCTAGCCCAAGAAAAAGCTAAATGGAATACAGATGCACGATTGGACGAGCTTAATAACTTCCCAACCACACTATATACACCAGAGCATGAGTATAAGTTAGAACGCCTAGCCAAACTACTAGATAAGGAGAATGTATGAAGCGTTCAGTTAAATGCGCCCACTCCGACCCTATGTGTGAACCCTGCAAAAAAGAGTTTACAACGCCCTACCCAAGCATGAGTAATAGCACTACAGACCACAGATACCTAGTAAAACCAGGTTATGTTAGAAGCAGAAGTGATGGTGATTTACACTATATAGGCTTCGCAAAACTAGTGGGTTTATATGGCGTTCCGCTAATAGAATGTTTGCACTTTGATGAAGCTAGATTGCACGGCTACACGAAAGAATATATAGACGGTTTAACAGTGTTAGAACCGCAAGAGTCGGGAGATTACGAGCTATGACCTTACCTGATGATATAGAGCTAGCAAAAGAACTAGACGACTATTTACAGAATGGTGAATGGGGCGTAAGTATCTTTGCTGGACACCGCGACATATTAGTAAAAGAGTTGATGAAGTTTATAGCCACCTATCGTAAGAAGTGGGAAGCCGAAGCAGACAGAGCAACCATAGAAACCATATACGCTCTGCTAAATGGCGATGAGAACCAAGTGGTAGTAGCAAAGTCATATATATGGAACAAACTGCAAGCCCTACAAGGAGAAAACAAGTGACTGACCACATAGAACAAATAGAGGGGAAATATGCGAAAAGTAACTATAGCTTTTGATTGTGACGGCACACTCGTTACGACTGAAAGCGCAGACACTAAAAAGATTGTAGCTAACGAGCGCATACGCACCCTACTAATATCCTTTGCTAGTTTCAAGAACGTAAAAATACTAGTATGGTCTGGCTCTGGTGAAATGTGGGCCAGGCAGGTAGCTAGAGAAATTGGCATAGCAAAGTACGTTGACAGTTATGCAAGTAAGAACTATCTAGGCAAGGGCGAGATTAGCGGTAAACACCAGTTTGCGCCTGACATTGAACCAGACATAGCCATAGACGACATACAAGACTGCGAACTTGGAACAATAAACCTGATAGTGAGGGAAAAATGAACGAACGCATACAAGAGATACGACAAGAAATCTTTTTACCACCAGTAGCGCCTAAATAGTTATCCACAACGCTACCCATAGCGTCTTTGTGGAGCGATAAAAATAGAGTAACATGAGAGAACAACATGGCAGACAAAGAACTAGCAACAGTCGAGGGGAAAATGAACCTGAAGCAAGAGCAGGTAGCAAAGCTTAATTTGCACTACCGCATCGTCAGGTTCAGAGGGGCAATACTGTATGCAGACGATACTGGCTGGAAGTCATTATCATCTGACGAGTTTGCTCGCATATGTTACCAAACTCTAGGTGCTGGGGTGAGACAGACACAGATCAAAGATTTGCAGCACTATTTCTTTACCAATTCAGAGGACCTAACCAAGTTTGCCCACTTCATAGCTATGCCTGGTGGCAAGGTATGGAACATGAAAACGTTACAGTTCACCGAGAAAATATCACCAGAGGACTGTGTATACACCACGGCAATAGCACCGACAGATGGTGAGAGTCACCGCGCTTGGCTCGAAGAAGTGACACTAGGTGACAAAGAGCTGGCAGATGACATTATTTCAGCGCTGGCGCCTGTATTCATGTACAAGAAACCACTAGGCGCGTTCTGGTTTCTGGGTTCAGGAGCGAACGGTAAAAGCTCTACCCTAAAAGCTCTAGTCGCTATCATGGGTGGCCGTAGGTGGTTTACCAAGCTGACTGTTAAGCAAATTGAAGATGAGCGAGACTTGCCAAGCATGAACGGTATGCTGGCTAATATATGTATCGAGAGCAACGAAGGCTATATAAAAGATGGGGGGCATTATAAAGAGTTAGCAGAACACGAAGAATTATCAGTGCACAAGTTCAACAGCCAAGACAGTGTAAATGTAGACGGTAATATACACCTTGTATTTAACGCCAACAATATACCGACCTTTGCTGACAAGACGAACGGTGTGCGCCGTAGAACGTTTACCATACCGTTCAATGCCAAGTTTCCACAGGACGACACGTTTGACGATAAGCTATTTGCTCGTGAGCACTTCTTATCTGACCTGTTTGGCGACATCTTAGCTAAGGCCAGGCAATTGAAAGACAACAACTATAAGTACGACTTCAGTAAGATTACCAATGAAGCCAAGGAGCGCTACGACAGCGAAGTGAATACCGCTGAAGCCTACCTAAATGAGCTGATTGAGCAGGACGTATTTGGCTTTGACACCTATTCAGCACTCAAGACATCGTATGACACCTGGTGCCAACAGTCAGGCGTAGTCGCGCTGGGTGTGCGACACCTGAGCCGTACCGCTGAGGACTTAGGGTTTAGCTATAAGACGGTACGAGTTGACGGTAAGCCACAGAAGTTTGGTTTGTACAAAGACCATAGGCCAGAGGACTTAGTACAACTTGGGCCAATAAACTATGGTTTGTACCGACTAGTGACCAGTGAAAAAGACATACTGCTATCTGAGGAAGATGATAGCCTAAATCAACTATTAGAATTGGACATATAAATGGCAGCACTAAAAGAGCAATTTCAAGAGTTTATACACTTACCATATGATGAGTACTATAAACAGAAAAAGACCAGAAGTAACACGGTAGATGAGCGCACCATCATGTCGCTGATAGACATTTGCACCGACAGTGACGACATAGCAGCAGCTAAAATGTCATTTGACCGTATCGAGGGCTTACTTGAGACACCCGTACATATTAAGGTGCCCAAGTTCTACATACGCTACGTCAATGCTACGGCTATGGAGCAGAGTGAAACGAAGGCTCTGGGAGCCCCAGAAACGACTAAGGTAGAGCAAGATGATAACTATGACCCTGCAACCGCTAAACTGCGTGAAACCCTACAGAAAATGCGTGATATGCCCGAAGGC
>Ga0075464_10000588_pt1 | contig 16001 bp, 13 predicted proteins | sample DEB19_08_DNA_5_FD_75068 | JGI IMG/M metagenome (GOLD analysis project Ga0075464, IMG submission 75068) | Aqueous microbial communities from the Delaware River and Bay under freshwater to marine salinity gradient to study organic matter... | ecosystem: Environmental > Aquatic > Marine > Coastal ...
CTGCGCATGAAGGACGATGCGGTCATCATTCTGGACCCGGTGAATCTGCCCGTCATCAAGAATGCCCTGGTGAACTTACGCGGTCAGGGCGGCAACTGGGTTGGCGGCAACTGCACCGTCAGCTGCATGCTGATGGGCGTGGGTGCGCTCTACAAGGCCGGTTTAGTCGAATGGATGACGTCCATGACCTACCAGGCCGCATCTGGCGGTGGTGCGCAGCACATGCGCGAGCTGCTCACGCAATTTGGCACGCTCAATAGTGAAGTTAAAGCGCTGCTGGACGACCCCAAATCCGCGATTCTGGAAATTGACCGCCGCGTGCTGGCCAGGCAGCACAGCCTGTCGGCGGGCGAGACTGCCAACTTTGGCGTCCCCCTGGGCGGCTCGCTGATCCCGTGGATTGACAAGGACTTGGGTGATGGTTCGAGCAAGGAAGAATGGAAGGCCGGCGCCGAGACCAACAAGATTCTGGGTCAAGGCGCAGGCTTCAGCACGCCCGCCGTGCCGGTCGATGGCTTTTGCGTGCGTGTGGGCGCCATGCGCTGCCACAGCCAGGCGTTGACCTTCAAGCTGAAAAAAGATGTGCCGCTGGCCGACATCCAAGCCATGATTGCGGCCGACAACGCCTGGGTCAAAGTGGTGCCCAACACGAAGGAAGCCACGATCAAAGACCTGACACCTGTGGCTGTGACGGGCACGATGACCATCCCGGTGGGTCGCCTGCGCAAGTTGGCGATGGGGCCAGATTACCTGGGTGCCTTTACCGTAGGCGACCAACTGTTGTGGGGTGCTGCGGAGCCGCTGCGCCGCATGCTGCGCATCTTGCTGGAAGATTGATTCGTCTGCTGCCGCATCGGGTTGGTATCAACCCAAGGCTAGTTGGTAACCGCTTGCATGAAATAAGCGGACAAGCGCAAAGACGTAAGCAATTGTCATATAACGTTGCCCGCAGACAACAATTGGAACTGGCAAGCCTCGACTAATGGGATGTATCGATACTTAAGTAGTGTCTTAGCTTGTCAGCGTAACGCCTTGATGTTAAGGTTGTTTTTCGAAAATACGCATCGAGGTTTATGTGCGCTCAAGCAGAATAAAGTTACACGCAAACCGGGCACTCGGTGCTCAACATTTCATGACACATCGCTCAAGTTGGAGCCTGGGTGCCTTGGTCAGTGCCATGGCGCTGCTGGGCAGCCTGTCCATCCACCCGGCTCATGCCCTTGGGCTGGGCCGCATCTCGGTTCAATCAGCTCTGGGTGAGGCGCTGAGGGCTGAAATTGAGGTGCCTGACATCAGCGCGGACGAAGCCTCGAGCCTGCGTGTGGGGGTGGCCACGGCGGCTACCTTCAAGGCTGCAGGACTCGACTACAGCGCCGCCGTGGTGGGCATTCAAATCAATCTGCAAAAGCGCGCTGACGGACGGACTTTCCTCAGCCTGACCAGCCCCAGACCGGTCACAGAGCCTTTTGTAGACCTGATCCTTGAGGCCAACTGGACGTCGGGACGGATAGTGCGTGACTACACCATGCTGTTTGACCCGCCCAATCTGCGCCAAGCGCCTGCAGCAACTGCCGTTGCACCGAGTGCGCCCATCGTGTCGCGACCCAGCACACCTTTGAACCCCACGACACCGCCACCTGCGGCACCCCTTGCGCAGCGCGCAGCTGCGCCGGCCGCCCAACCAGCATCCAACGGGCAGCAGGTCACGGTCAAGGCCGGCGATACCGCTGGGGCGATTGCCGCGCAAAACATACCCGCCAGTATTTCTCTTGACCAGATGCTGGTGGCACTGCTCAAAAGCAACCCGGACGCCTTCATCGGTACTAACGTCAACCGCCTGAAATCAGGCGCTGTGCTGGACATGCCGACGCCTGAAGACGCAGCAGCACTGTCTCCTTTCGAAGCCTCCAGAACCATCGCAGCGCAGTCAAAAGACTTCAACGACTACAGGCGAAAACTGGCCAGCAGCGTACCTGCGGCGCAAGTTGAAAGTGCCAACCGTCAGTCCGGTGGCAAGGTTCAGGCCAAGGTGGAAGACCGCGCCCCGGCGGCGGCAGGGCCCGACAAATTGCAGCTGTCAAAAGGTGCCTTGCAGGGCAAGGCGGCCGCTGAAGACAAGATTGCCAGAGACAAGCAAGCCAATGAGGCGTCTGCCCGTGTGGCTGAACTGGCCAAGAACATTGGCGACCTGAACAAAATCGCGGGTCAGGCGCCTGCGGCACCTAGCGCCGCGGGTGCCGCCGCATCAGCCACCGCAAAGCCCCCCGGTTTGACCGTGCCGGCAGCCCCAGTCCTGTCAGCTCCCACCGTTGCAGCCCCGCTGGCTGCCGCAAGCGCGGCCCAGCCTGTTGCCGTGCCCGCCAGTGCAGCCGCCAGCCCATCTGTGGCAAACACCACCGTGGCGTCCGCCACACCGACCAACGCTGCACCCGTTGCACCAGCCGATGCCACCAGCAGACCTGCTGCTAGCGCCCCAGCGGTCGGTAATAAGCCTGTTGTGGCTGCACCGCCCCCACCACTTGAACCCAGCCTGATGGATGATCTGACCAACAACCCATTGGTCTTGCCTGGCGTGGGTGCACTGTTGGCCCTGTTGGCGGGTTTTTGGCTTTACCGCTTCAAAAAGCACAGCGACCAGGCGGCTATTGACAGCTCTTTTCTGGAAAGCCGCCTGCAACCTGACTCCTTTTTTGGTGCCAGTGGCGGTCAACGCATTGATACCAGCGAAGGTACCAACGGCACCGGCTCATCGATGGTCTATTCTCCCAGCCAGCTGGATGCAGCTGGCGACGTGGACCCGGTGGCCGAAGCCGATGTTTACCTGGCCTATGGCCGTGATTTGCAGGCAGAAGAAATTCTGAAGGAAGCCCTGCGAACCAACCCTACGCGCATCGCTATTCATGCCAAGTTGATGGAGATTTATGCCAAGCGGCGTGACCTGAAGGCCTTTGAGACGATGGCCTCTGAGGCGTTTTCGTTGACGTATGGCAACGGACCCGAATGGGCATATATCTGTGAGATGGGTCGGGATCTGGATCCCAACAACCCCCTGTATCAGCCCGGCGGCGAGCCTGAAAAAAGCGAGCGCGTGACTGCCCACATGACGTCGGCCAGCGCGGCATCTTTTGGCGCAGTCAGCACGCCACCAATGATGGTGGCCTCGCCCGGAGCGGCTGACTCTGGTGTTGACTTTGACCTGGACCTGGACTTTTCTGTCGAGGATGCGCCAGTCTTGGCAACGCAGCCGGTCAGACCCCCGGCACCGGTTGACACGCTGCCCAAGCCGACCATTACCACGCAAGTTGCAGCTGCTCCATCTGCTGCATCTGCTGCATCTGCAAGCGACAACAGCCTGAGTTTCAATGTTGATCCGCTACCCAGCCAGCCTGTTGCTGCACCTGCACCCACCGCCACCGTGGACAGCGGCATGCTGGAATTTGATCTGGGCTCCCTGTCGCTGGACCTGAACGGGCCCACCACACAAAGCCCGGCACTTGCCCCAGCAGCCGCAGCGCCTGCAGCGGTTGAAGGTCCGCTGGAGACCAAGTTTGCGCTGGCCGAGGAGTTTCGTGCACTGGGCGACAGCGATGGTGCCCGTGCGCTGGCCAGCGAAGTGGTCGCCCAGGCGCAAGGTAGCCTGAAAACCAAAGCGCAAGCATTTTTGAATGCGCTGTCCTAATTGCCAAATGAACTGAGACTGGCGCTGGGCATCACCTACAACGGGACCGCCTACGAGGGCTGGCAAAGCCAGCTCTCGGGCAACACCATTCAGGACAAGCTGGAACTGGCTCTGGCCAAATTTTGCAACCACCCCGTCAGAGTCAACTGCGCTGGCCGTACGGATGCCGGCGTGCATGGTCTGATGCAGGTGGTGCACTTTGACACCCTGCTCGAGCGCGAAACCGCCTCCTGGGTGCGCGGTACCAATGCCTTTTTGCCTGCCGATATTGCCGTGCAATGGGCACGGGTTGTACCGGACGAATTTCACTCGCGCGGTAGCGCGATTGCCCGGCGCTATGCGTATGTGGTGCTTGAGTCCCCCGTGAGGCCCAGCGTTGAGGCTGGCCGCGTCGGCTGGGTGTACCGCCCACTGGATGCTGACAAGATGCGCCAAGCCGCCGCCTATTTGCTGGGCGAACATGATTTCAGCTCCTTTCGCGCAGCGCAGTGCCAGGCCAAATCGCCTGTCAAACATATTCAGCGCATCGACATCACGCAACGACCCAACTCCAGCTACTGGCGCTTTGAGTTTGAGGCCAACGCCTTTTTGCACCACATGATTCGCAACATCATGGGCTGCCTGGTCGCGGTCGGTCAGGGGTTCCGGGAGCCTGATTGGATGGCCCAGGTGATGGCGGCCAAAAGACGTGATGCGGCAGCGCCTACCTTTTCACCGGCTGGTTTGTATTTTTTGGGGCCCGTTTATGAGGCCAAGTACGACCTGCCAAGCAAGACAGCGGCCTATGATTGGCTCCCATGACCAGAACGAGAATCAAAATCTGCGGCTTGACCCGCGAGCAAGACGTTGATGCCGCCGTTGCAGCAGGCGCAGACGCGGTTGGCTTTGTGCTTTACGCGCCGAGCGCGCGTTACGTGAGTGCCCAACGCGCAGCCGAGCTGGCCAGCCGCTTGCCCCCGTTTGTCACGCCTGTGCTGCTGTTCGTCAATGCATCCGCTACGGAAATAATAGCTGCTTGCACACATATTCAGGGGGCTTTGGCACAATTTCATGGTGATGAAACGCCTCAAGAGTGCCTGAAAATCGGCCGGCCGTTCATGAAAGCAGCGCGTATTCCCATCCAGGCAGAAACCCCAGACGCACCACTGGATTTCGATCTCGTAAAATACGCCTACGATTTCAACTCAGCCCAAGCCATCCTTTTAGACGCCCATGTCGAAGGATTTGGCGGCGGCGGAAAAACATTCAATTGGTCACTGCTTCCTCCAAGCGTCAATGCTCACCTCGTTTTGTCTGGTGGACTCACACCTGCAAACGTGGGCGACGGCATATTGCAAGTCCGGCCGCGCGGTAAAACGCTGGCCGTCGATGTGAGCTCGGGCGTTGAAGAAAAACTCCCCAACGGGTCACCCCGTAAAGGCATCAAAAGCCCCGAGCTGATCAGTCAATTTGTCGCAGCCGTTCGCGCTGCCGATGTATTAATTGCAAATCAACTTGCAGAGAAAGCTTTTGAACATGTACGAGTACCAACAACCTGACCTCAAAGGTCACTTCGGCGTTTACGGCGGCAGTTTTGTTTCTGAAACACTGACCCACGCGTTAACTGAACTCAAACAAGCCTACGCAAAATACCAGCACGAGCCTGAATTTTTAAAAGAATTTCATTACGAGCTGGCGCATTTTGTAGGCCGCCCTTCCCCGATTTACCATGCCGCCCGCATGAGCCGCGAGATGGCAGACGGCAAGGGAAACGGCGCGTAGATTTACTTCAAGCGCGAAGACCTGAACCACACTGGCGCGCACAAAATCAACAACACCATCGGTCAGGCCATGCTGGCCAAACGCATGGGCAAACCGCGCGTGATCGCCGAAACCGGCGCAGGCCAGCACGGCGTGGCCACCGCCACCATTTGCGCCCGCTACGGACTGGAATGCGTGGTCTACATGGGCAGTGAAGACGTCAAACGCCAAAGCCCCAACGTGTACCGCATGAAGCTGCTGGGCGCGACGGTGGTACCGGTGGAATCTGGCAGTAAAACCCTGAAAGACGCGCTGAACGAAGCCATGCGCGACTGGGTGGCCAATGTGGACAACACCTTCTACATCATTGGCACCGTGGCCGGACCACACCCTTACCCCATGATGGTGCGGGACTTTCAAAGCGTGATTGGCAAAGAATGCATTGAGCAGATGCCCGAAATGACCAACGGCAAGCAACCCGATGCGGTGCTGGCATGTGTAGGCGGCGGCAGCAACGCGATGGGAATTTTCCACCCCTATATCAGCTATGAAAACACCCGCCTGATTGGCGTTGAAGCCGCTGGCGAGGGCATGGACAGCGGCAAGCATTCCGCCTCATTGCAGCGCGGCCTGCCCGGCGTGCTGCATGGCAACCGCACCTATGTGCTGCAAGACGACGATGGCCAGGTGACTGAAACGCACAGCATCAGCGCCGGCCTGGACTACCCCGGTGTGGGCCCCGAGCACGCATTTTTAAAAGACATTGGCCGGGCTGAATATGTCGGCATCACCGACAAAGAAGCCCTCGACGCTTTCCACTACACCTGCCGCACCGAAGGCATCATCCCGGCGCTTGAATCCGCACACGCGGTGGCGTACGCCATGAAGCTCGCCAAAACCATGCGTGCTGACCAATCCATTTTGGTCAACATGTCAGGCCGGGGCGACAAGGACATTGGTACCGTGGCGGATTTGAGCAACGCCGATTTTTATTGCCGCCCGAGCTGCAAAGGCCAGTCGGTCAAAGGTGGCGAGCACGCGCAAAGCCAAGTCATTGAGTTCGCGAAATGACCGGCAACATGACCCGAATTCAAACCACGCTCTCCAAGCTCAAAGCGCAACACAAAACCGCTCTGATTCCGTACGTGATGGCAGGCTTTCCGTATGCCGACGTCACGCCTGATTTGATGCACGGCATGGTCAGCGCCGGGGCCGATGTGATTGAACTCGGCATCCCCTTTTCAGACCCCAGCGCCGACGGCCCGGTGATTCAAAAAGCCGGTGAAAAAGCGCTGGCCCTGGGCATTGGCCTGGCCAAGGTGCTGGACATGGTCACCGCTTTCAGAACGCAAGACAAAACCACCCCGGTGGTGCTGATGGGTTACGCCAACCCGGTCGAGCGGTATGAGATCAAAAACGGTGCAGGCAGCTTCATCAAACACGCCTCAACCGCAGGCGTAGACGGCATGCTGATCGTCGACTACCCGCCCGAAGAATGCGAAGCTTTCGCTGCCTCCTTAAGCGCCCACAACATGGACCTGATCTTTTTGCTGGCCCCTACCAGCACAGACGCTCGTATGGCCATAGTCGCCAGAGTTGCCAGCGGCTACGTGTACTACGTGTCGCTCAAAGGCGTCACCGGCGCTGGCAACCTCGACACAGGCGCAGTCGAAGCCATGCTGCCCCGCATTCGCCAGCATGTCAGTATTCCCGTCGGCGTCGGCTTTGGCATACGCGACGCAGCAACGGCCAAGGCCGTGGGCAAGGTGGCCGACGCGGTGGTGATTGGCAGCAAGATCATTCAGCTGATCGAGCATGCGCCGCGTGACAAGGTGGCGGCTGTGGCGCATGACTTTCTCAAAGAAATCCGTGCTGCGCTTGGTTGAAATCAAGCAGGTGTACGGCGCATAATTCGCGGATAAATTGAGTTAACAAGGAATTCACCCCATGTCCTGGCTAGAAAAACTCCTCCCCCCCAAAATCACCCCCACCGACCCGACCGAGCGACGTAGCGTACCCGAGGGGCTGTGGATCAAATGCCCGAGCTGTGAGGCGGTGCTGTACAAGACCGACCTGGAAAAAAACCAAAATGTCTGCCCGCAATGCAGCCACCACCACCGCATAGGTGCGCGGGCTCGGCTGGATGCTTTTTTAGACCCGGAAGGCCGCTATGAGCTGGGCCAGGAGGTGCTGCCTGTTGACCCGTTGAAGTTCAAAGACAGCCGAAAATACCCGGAGCGGCTCAAGGAAGCGCTGGAAACCACGGGCGAGACCGACGCGCTGATAGTGATGGGTGGGGCGGTGCACAGCATTGGCGTGGTGGCGGCCTGCTTTGAGTTTGACTTTATGGGCGGCAGCATGGGCAGTGTGGTCGGTGAGCGTTTTGTGCGTGGCGTGCATGCAGCCATCGAGCAAAAAGTACCGTTTATCTGCTTTACCGCCACGGGCGGTGCGCGCATGCAAGAAGGCCTGCTGTCGCTGATGCAGATGGCCAAAACCAATGCCTCGCTGACCCGCCTGGCCAAAAAAGGCCTGCCGTACATCAGCGTGCTGACCGACCCGACCATGGGCGGCGTGTCTGCTGGCTTTGCGTTTGTGGGCGATGTGGTGATTGCCGAGCCGAAGGCGCTGATTGGCTTTGCCGGCCCACGGGTGATTGAATCGACGGTGCGCGTCACGCTGCCTGAAGGCTTTCAGCGCGCCGAATTCTTGCAGACCAAGGGCGCGATTGACTTTATCTGTGATCGCCGGGAGCTGCGCAAGACCATTGCGTCAACCCTGGCCATGCTGCAAAAGCAGCCTGCGGATGCGGTGGCCTGAGCATTGTTGATTGCTATATTTTTAATAGCTACTAGCGCATGTATCCATTGGCCTGGAGGCCTAAAAGACACCTGAAATGGGCCTTTTTCAACATTGTCAGGCACTTTTTTTGGCAACTTCTGTCCAACCCTGTTCCAAAGTACTTCCATAGGCATATTTCCCATGTCTGACACGCTCAAGCTGTCCAGCCTTCCGCTCTTTCCCCTGGGCAGCGTGCTCTACCCCGGCGGCTTGCTGCCGCTGCGGATTTTTGAGGTGCGCTACCTGGACATGATTGGCAAATGCCACAAAAACGGGGCGCCGTTTGGTGTGGTGTCGCTGACGGCGGGCTCTGAAGTGCGTAGGGCAGAACCTGGCAAACCCACTGATAAACCGACCGGAGATGGCTTTGCGGTGGAAGAGTTTTGCGCCACGGGGACGCTGGCCACCATCACCGAGTTTTCAGCACCGCAGCCAGGGTTGATGGTGATTCGCTGCGTCGGAGCGCAGCGCTTCAAGATCAGCAACCGGGAAAAGCTCAAGCACGGCCTGTGGATTGCCGATGTAGAACGACTAGATGAAGACATGGCCGTCGCGATACCAGACGACTTGAAGCCCTGCGCCAACGCGCTGGGCAAGCTGATCAAAAGCCTGCAAGAGCGCAATATTCCTGACGACCAGATGCCCCTGATACCCCCCTACCAGCTGGACGACTGCGGCTGGGTGGCCAATCGCTGGTGTGAGCTGCTGCCCCTGCCTTTAGAGCTCAAGCAGCGCCTGATGGAGCTGGACAACCCGCTGGTGCGGCTGGAACTGATCAGCGACATCCTGGAGCGGACAGGCATCGCTCTTTAGGGCACCTCTATAAATTCATTTCTAGAAGTGCCCATGGGCATTTTTTAATTCTGCGCTTTGTATTCTGGCAAATGGCTGCATAGCCAGGCCCGAACATCTCTGCTGGAAGGCGCTGGCCCAGCGGATTCAATCCATTGAATCACAGCGTTGATCGCCACGGCCTGCTGACCCGATGTTTTGGCCACCCGCAGCTTGGGGTGCTGGGTCGGTTCGGTGGTTTCGTCGTCAGCCAGCAGCTCTTCAAACAGCTTTTCACCGGGGCGCAGCCCGGTGTAAGTCAGTGGGATTTCCTGCTCGGTCTTGCCTGACAGGCGAACCATCATGCGGGCCAGATCGGCGATTTTCATCGGCTCGCCCATGTCCAGCACGTAAATCTGCCCGGTACTGCCCATCAGGCCCGCCTGCAGCACCAGCCGCGCCGCTTCAGGAATCGTCATGAAATAACGCACGATGTCCGGGTGTGTCACAGTGATCGGGCCGCCCTTGGCGATCTGCTCCGTAAACAGCGGCACCACAGAACCGCTGGAGCCGAGCACATTGCCAAAGCGCACGGAGACATAGGACGTTTTCGGGAATTCGATCGCGACGCTTTGCACCACCAGTTCGGCCATGCGCTTGGTCGCCCCCATGATGTTGGTCGGGTTCACCGCCTTGTCGGTCGAGATCAGCACAAACTTTTGCGCACCGCACTCGCCGGCAATACGCGCCGCGTGCAGCGTGCCCAAAATATTGGTGCGGACGGCTTCAATCTCATTGTGTGACTCCATCAGCGGCACATGCTTGTAGGCCGCGGCATGAAAGAAAACCGAAGGCTTGTACTGCATGGCAATGGCGCGCAGCCTGTCCAGCTCACGCACATTGGCGGTGTAATACAGGCCCTGCATTTGCGGGTGGGAGTTGCGCAGTTCCTGTTCCAGCTTGTACACAGCGATTTCTGATGAATCGACACACACCAGCCGGGCCACCCCCAGACGGGCGATCTGGCGGCACAGCTCTGAGCCGATCGAGCCACCTGCACCCGACACAAACACGGTTTGACCTGAAAACAGCGAAGCCAGACCCTGCACATTCAAATCAACGGTCTGCCTGCCCAACAGGTCTTCCAGCTCAATTTTGCGCGGGCTGCTGCCGTCAGTGCGCAGCCATTCATCAGGGCGGGGCATGGTCAGCAGCGTCAACCCGGCCTGGGTAGATTGCAGCAGCACATCGCGCCGGTCATCAGAGCCGGGGGGGCTGGCAATCAGGGCTGTGGTGGCACCGGTGGATTGCGCCATCTCAACCACCGAACGGGGCAGGCCCAGCACAGGAATTTGGTTCAGGTAAGTGCCCTGCTCTGCTGCCAGCGGCGACGCAATGCCGACGCAATGCCACTGGGTGGAGCCTTTGAGGGCGCGCATGGCGTCAGCAGCGTCTTTGAGCGAGCCCACAATCAGCAGCGGTTTGGAACTGTCACTGGGCACATGGTGCTCGTTCAATGTGCGCCAGCCTGCGCGTGCAGCCCCCAGCAGCAGCAGCACCAGCAAGGGGTGAATCAGCAACACCGAACGCGGAAAAAACGGCACCCGCAGCATCAAAATAACGGTGGCCGACAGCGCCCCGGCAATCAACACGCCCCAACCGAGCTGACGCAGCTCTGGCAGGCCAATGTAGCGCCACACCTGCCGGTAAACCCGGGCTACCGCCAGACCGACCATAAAACTGGGCAGCATCCAGCGGGCACTGAGCAGCGCCATGGTTTCAAAATCTGCTGGGATTTCGAAGTTGAACCTGAGCCAGAACGCTATCCACCAGGCCAGGCAGACCAGGGCCAGATCGATGAACCAATAGGGGAGAATTTCTTTACGCATGACGCTGGTCACCCATGGTTAACGCGTGACGCAAATGATTGATAACCCGGTCTTGCTCTGCTTCACTCAGATTGGAGCCCGATGGCAAACAAATGCCGGCCTTGAAAAGATGATCCGACACGTCTGTGCCGGGGGCGTGTGTGAAGTAGGGCGCGCCATGGAACAAGGGTTGCAGATGCATGGGTTTCCAAACGGGTCGGGCTTCAATCAAATGACGCTCTAGCGCCATCATGAGTTGGCGGCATTTCTGGGGAGCGTCCGGCCCTGTCAGGGTAAAACAGGTCAGCCAGCGGGTTGAATGGTAGCCCTCAGGCTCGGGCATCCACTGTATCTGCGGCAAATCGGCCAAAGCTTCGGTGTAGCGTTCAAACACACGCCTGCGCTGCATCACGCGCTGTTTCAACACTCGCAACTGGCCCCGGCCAATGCCTGCCAGCACATTGCTCATGCGGTAGTTAAAGCCCATTTCAACGTGCTCGTAGTGTGCTGCTGGCTCACGCGCCTGAGTCGCTAGTCTGCGCGCACGAACGACCACATCAGGATCGTCGGCGATCAGCATACCGCCGCCTGACGTGGTGATGATTTTGTTGCCGTTAAAAGAATACACGGCAATCCGGCCAAAGGCACCGCTGGCTTTGCCTTTGTAGCTGGCACCCAAAGACTCAGCAGCGTCTTCCAGCACGGGGACACCATAACGTTCGCAAATGGGCAGCAGCGCGTCCATGTCTGCGCTTTGCCCGTAAAGATTGACGAGAATGACGCAAGCTGGCAAACGGTTTTCGCGCTTTGCCCATTCAAAAGCCTGCTCAAGAGCGGTGGGCGACATGTTCCAGGTTTCAGGCTCGGAATCAATAAAAACAGGCCTGGCACCGCAATACAAAATCGGATTACAGCTGCCCACAAATGTCAGGGACGAGCAAAAAACCGTGTCGCCGGGCTTGACACCCAAAAGCACAAGACCCAAATGAATGGCCGCTGTACCCGAGCTGACGGCCGCCGCATAACCCACGCCGACATGGCTTGCCAGCTCGGTTTCAAAAGCATTGACATGGGGGCCGAGTGGCGCAATCCAGTTGGTTTTAAAGGCCTCTTCAACGAAAGCGGTTTCTTCATCGCCCAAGTGCGGCGATGACAGCCAGATGCGCTGCGACAACTCACGGCGAAAGATCACATCCACAGGCTTGGCAGCCGCATCAATGACCGGCAAATGGTCAATTTGATGCGCATCCATCAGGTGCAGCACATCGGCGGCATCGGCTTGTTCGCTGGCGGTGACAGGGCTGGCTACTGGCAGCGCAGCCAGCAAGGTACTGTCGCTGGCACCTTTCAAAATGGCCCGGCGCAAGTCACCGTCTGTCAACGTGCGCGCCAATTTGCCAGCATCGTCAAGCACCAGCAAAATGCCGCGCGACACCTGCTCCATGCGCAGCAGGGCATCACGCAAGGTCATGGCTGGCTTGACGCACAGCAATTCAAGCTCGGTGGGACTCATCATATTTTTCTTGCCGGAATACCGACATAAGTACCAGGCTCCTGGAGATTTGCATTCACCACAGACCCTGCGCCGACAACCACATCATCACCAATCACCACTGACGCCAGAACCACCGCACCACTGCCAATCAGGACGCGCTGGCCGAGCTTGGCATGCCCGCCCAGGCTGGCATTAGGCGCAATATGTGAAAACGCGCCAACGTCAACATCATGGTCAATCACGGCACCGTGGTTGACGATCACGCACATGCCAAGGACCGCCATCGGTCCCACAACTGCGCTTGCAGCAACAAAGCAACCTGAAGCCATGCTGCTGAATTGCGAAACGCTGGCCGCAGGATGAACCACAGTCGCCATCCGCTCGTGCCCCCAGGCGCTGGCTTCTTTTTCCCGTGCCTGGTTGTTGCCAATAGCAATGTGAATCGCTGGATCAAGCGCCAGCGCAGCATCGACATCCAGTAAATGGATACCCGGTAAAAGCACGCTTTGGCCTGAAGGCATGCTGCGATCCGAGGCATGGATGCTGTGCCAATGGTTTTCCAGCATCGCGGCCTCAGCAACCACCCGCCCGTGACCACCTGCACCGAAAACTATCAGTGGCGCTGGGTTATGAAGTGGCTTGGATGAACGCATGGTTAAAGCAAAGACAGATTTAAATTCAGTACGTATTGGACTTGTCAAGGACAGATCGGTCCAGAGACAAACGTGTCAAATAGTCAGCAATACGTGGCCCAGCGCGGCCATCACCGTACCGATTGTCACACGGCACTTTCCCAGCCGACAAGGCATGCTCAATCGCCAGATGAATCGAAGCCAAATCCGTAGCGACGTCCTGAACATTGGCGTTTCTTTCGCGCAGATTCTGCCTGACGCCCACATTGACAACGGGGGTGCCAAAAGATGCAGCCTCAATAATGCCAGCCGATGAATTGCCGACCATCACTGCGCAGTGCTTCATGGCAGCGCTGAACAAAGCTCTGTCCATGTGCTGGATGCTGTGTGAGCCTGCGGGCAAGCCCAGTTCGGCCAATGCACGGAGGATGTCGCCAGAGCCCGCATCAGAATTGGGCTCCAGCCAGATGACTGGCAAACCGGTTTTTTGCACAGCGCCCACCATGTGAGCGGTTTGCGCATAAGCATCCATCGCCTGCTGAACCACAGGATGAAAAACCACCAGCAAGAAAGCCTGCGCCAGCGGCAGGTTCAATGCCCTCTTGCAGTCATCCAGAGACAAGTCTGCGCTATCAACCAGACCATCCAGCCCGGGAGCACCTGTGACAAATACGCTGTTGGGCATTTCACCCATCCGGATCAATCGATTGCGCGATTCTTCAGTCGCTACCAGGTGGTAATGGCTGAGCTTGCTGATGGCATGGCGCACCGGTTCATCGACCGTACCAGAGCGTTCACCCCCGTGAATATGCACGCAGACAATGCCCAGATGCAAAGCCGCAATCGCACCTGCCAGCATTTCCCCGCGGTCTCCCAACACCACCAACATATCAGGCCGCTCGCGTTGTAAAAGTGCAGTCATGCCGATGAGGCATTCACCCACCCCAGCCGACATGCTGCCGGGCGTACGGGTATTCACGTCTATGGCCACCTCGCCGCAGATGCGCAAGCCAGCAGAACGAATAGCATCAATCGTGTGGCCAAAGCCGGGGGCAAGGTGCATGCCCGTCACGGCGACGCTCAGGTCGGCCATCGAACCCAGCAACTCAAGCGTGGACTTCATCAAGCCAAAGTCAGCACGCGTGCCGCTCAGGTAAATTATTTTACGGAGGGGGCTGCCCACAGCACTCATACAGCGGGCCGCTCAGTCAGCTGGTCCCATTGCAACACCGATCCTGCAGTGATGCCCACACGTGCAGATTGACCCACCACACGCTGCAAATCGCGCGGCGCGATACCCGTTGCAGGACGACGGCAAATCAGCATGTGCTCGATGATCACATCACCGGCCGCGATGTCAACCGCCGCCACCACGCTGCGCCTGGCAACGCGCGCTGTGTCCAGCTCCTGCGGCAAAGGCGCTTTGACACCATCACCCAGCATGGCACTGACACGCCGAATACCCTGCACCATACGCAAAAACGCATCGGGCTCAAGAGATGCGCTGTGGTCCGGGCCAGGCAGGTGTCGGTCCAGCGTCAAGTGTTTTTCAATCACCGTGGCGCCCAGTGCCACAGCGGCCAGTGGCGCTTCAACACCCAAGCTGTGGTCAGAGTAGCCGACAGTAATAGCCAAGTCCCTTGCCATGCTCTGCATGGCCAACAGGTTCAGCGTTTTATCAGGCGCCGGGTAGGCAGACGTGCAGTGCAGCACCACCACATCACGCAGGTGCCCTCGCGCTGCACCAACCCAAGAGACAGCTTCCATGATCTCTTCCATGGTCCCCATGCCGGTAGACATGAGCAAAGGCAATTGGGTCGCTGCCGCATGTTCGACCAGCGCACGATGCGTCAATTCACCCGACGAAAGTTTCAGCCGCCTGACGCCTAGCTTGACCAGCATGTCAACCGCGTTGACTGAAAAAGGGGTAGAGAAAAACTCGATGCCAATCGCATCACAATGCGCCTTGATTTTTTGGTGATGTGCTTCAGACAGCTCAAGCCGCTCCAGCATCAAAAACTGGTCATGGTCACCCGTCTGACGCGCTTGGTATTCGGCGGTAGGTGCGCCACGTATGACCAGATCTTCAGCCCGAAAAGTCTGAAACTTGACCGCATCGGCACCGGCGCTTTTGGCGGCATCACACAACTGCAAAGCCATCGCGATATCGCCGTTGTGGTTGACACCGGCTTCAGCAATGACAAAAACAGAATCGCCCATCACCATGCCGTCCACCCACCATCCACCACCAGGTTATGCCCAGTGATGTATTTTGCGGCGTCGCTGGTCAGGTAGCGCATGGCATTGGCCATGTCATCGGTTTGGGCCATGCGACCAAGTGGCGTGCGGCGTGAATAATTTTCAACAAAGGTGTCGTTTTGCCCGCTGAACACACCGCCGGGCGTGACTGCGTTCACACGCACGCCTTTGTGCCCCCAATAAGCAGCAAGGTATTTGGTCAGCCCCCACAAACCCGCTTTGCTGGCTGCATAAATAGCGGGTGTATTGATGGCACGGCCCAAGTATTCAGAACCTTCATAAATGCGCTGGTCTGGGGCCACGATGCCGTAGATGGACAGCGTATTCACAATGCTGCCGCACCCGCGTTGCGCCATCGGGCTGCCAAACACCTGGGCACACAGCATGGCACCCGTCAGGTTGACCGACATCACCTCATTCCACTCGTCGACCGGAAAGGTTTCAAAGGGCTCAAAGAAGTTTTCAGATTTGGTGGCGGCGTTGTTCAGCAGGCCATCGGCTTGGCCCCAGCGCGAAACCAGCAAGGCATGAGCCGCGCCCAGCGACTCGCGCTGTGCAACATCAGCCACACAAGTGATCAACGAGTCGTGAACCGGGCCCAGACGGTCTGCCAGCAGGCCAGCATCACGGTCCATCGCAAAGACCCGTGCACCTGCTTCAACGAAGGACTTGACAACCTGCGTGCCAATGATGCCCGCAGCACCGGAAAGCACCAC
>Ga0075464_10000589_pt1 | contig 16000 bp, 33 predicted proteins | sample DEB19_08_DNA_5_FD_75068 | JGI IMG/M metagenome (GOLD analysis project Ga0075464, IMG submission 75068) | Aqueous microbial communities from the Delaware River and Bay under freshwater to marine salinity gradient to study organic matter... | ecosystem: Environmental > Aquatic > Marine > Coastal ...
ACGACTGTATCACGGAATCCCATGAAGTTCGTCGAGAATGCGAGTCCGAGTGCGGCCACTCCGGCGATGATGAGTCCTATAGGAGAGAGAAGGAATGCGAGAGCACCTGCCATCGCGGCAAAAGCTCCAGTGAGCATCGGGAGGAATATTCCTATCGCACCCACGGCAAGGAGAAGAGCTCCGAGTCATGCGGCCACTCCTCACACGATCTCGATCGTGGATTGCATTTGAGGTGATAGAGTGGAAAACCATGTCGAAAGATCTCCGAGAGCGTTCGTGAGTCCGTCGATCACTGGACGAAGAGCCCCGGCGATCTTCTCTCCGAGAGCTGTCGCGAGGACGTCGATGGTCCCCTTGAGTTTTTCGAGAGATCCCCAAAAGTTATCAAGACGAGTCGCGGACTGTGCGGCCGCGTCAGTTTTTGAGATCGATGTGGCCAATTTATCATATCACTCCGCTCCAGTTTCTGCGATCATCGCGGCGGCTCGCATCGCGTCAGTTCCAAAAATTGTCGTGAGTGCGGAGTTTCTCTGCTCGTCAGAAAGTCCGGCGAGTGATGATTTCAGATTTTCCGCAATATCTCGCATCGGTTTGATTTTTCCTTGAGCGTCAAAAAACTTGAGTCCGAGTCGGTCCATCGCTTCGGCCGCATTGTCACTCTGTGGGATGAGGCGTTGTGTAAAAGTCTTGAAAGATGTCCCGGCGTCACTACCCGAAGAAAATGCGGATCCTATCGCGGCGATTGTCGTGTTGAAGTCCTCGAAGGATACTCCGGCCACTTTTGCGGCCGCACCTCCTTGAGCGAGTGCGAGTGCATAATCCTCGGCCCCGAATTTCGACGCAATCGTCACACCTGTCATTTGATCGACGGCCGTTGTGACGTCATCGGTGGAGAGTTTGAATATATTGAGAGCATCCGAGACAGTTCCAGCCGCCGTTCCGAGATTCGTCCCGGCCGCGGATGCGAAGTTTGCGGATGCTTCGATCGCACCATTCAAGATCTGATCTGTGTTGAGTCCATTTTTTGCGAGTTCCTCTGTGGCCTTCGCGATCTCACCTTGAGAATATATCGTATCTTTTCCGAGTTGCTTCACCTTTCCAGAGAGTGCATCGAATTGATCTTGTGTAGGATCGAGGACGGCTTTCACTCCGGACATTGTCTTCTCGAAGTCTGCGAATGTCTTGAGTGCATACGTTCAAACGGCCACACCGAGAGCGGTGATGACCTTTGTGAATTTTTGAGCTCCCTCCGTTGTTTTGTCTATTTTGTCCCCTACTCCTTCGACTCTGTCGGAGAGAGACTTGAGTCCGGACGACGCGTTGTCGACGAGTTTGACGATGACTTGCAAGGACTGATCTCCAAAGGCCATATATAGAAAGGTTATTTTTTAGACTCACGAGACTTTCTGATTCCCTCGAGCGTTTCGAGTGTGGATGCGATAAGTGAATATTCCCTCGGAGTGATCTCCTCTCGGATCTGCTGTGGAGTCCACCCGAATCGATCCATCATCGCGAAGTCTGTGAGAAAAAGTGCGATATCCCTTTCCTCCGGCTTTGGAGATATCTTCGCTCCGTCCTTTCGACGGAGGAGATATTTTGTGAGTGTGACTATTTCTTCGTTATGTTTTTTTTTATCTTTTCCTCGAGTGTTCCTTCTTCGAGAGATTTTGTGAATTCCTCGAATGTCATCCCACTCATCGCGGCCGTGATACGGACGAAGTCGTCGGATGTGAGAGCTTTTTCCATATTCTCGACACTGATTTCGAGTTTCTTGTCCTCCGCTTCATAGAGATTCCAATCCTTGATCGCCACGGTGAGAGCGTGGAGACCCTTCTCGAATCATGACTCGGATTTATACTCCGACATTCTCCTTTGCTGTCCGACATTGAATTCGGTGAATACTTCGACTTGTCCTCCCTTTTGTCCTTCGAGATTGACTGTCGTCGTTTTGCGTGTATCCTGGATGATAATTTTCTCCATATTTTGTGAGTGAAAAGATATAAAAAGCAAGAGTATTATATCCGAAAAAGAGGAAAAAGAAAGAAAAAATCCCCGCGTATGCGAGGATCTATTTTGTGCCTTTATACATTCGATAGGATTCCCACTCTCTCTCGTCAAGGAGAGTCACGAATCGGAGTCGAGTCCGCTCCATAATAGCATCATGACGCTCTCCGAATTCTCACTCGGAGATCTCTCATGAGTCGCGGAGCTGTTCGAGTTTTTGTCTTTCCCTTTCGTCTCGAATAGTCTCCACCTTGACATATGCCTTTCGGAGTTCACACATACTATCGGAGAAATTGATATCCTGGAAAACTCTGTCCAGGCTCGATCTCTCTCATCTCATCATCGTCCATTCGTGGACTCTCTTTTTTGTCGAGGATTCGTGAGGCCTGTTCTCTTTTTTGATTCCGGAGGAAGTGAGCGACGTGAGTGGGGATCGTGTCGTCCTGATATTCCATTCTTTCCATAACTACAAAAGGAAAAATAATAAAAGAGAAAACAAAAGCATCCCGATCGCTCGAGATGCCTTTTGATTATGCTGTATAATCCGCCACACCTGTGCTGAGGACCATTTCGAGTGCTTTTCCATCGGTTGAATTATAGAAGATTTCAGATTCGAGCTCGAGGACGAAGATCTCGTCTGATCCTGTGTCCATCTTCGACATTGTGAATCGGAGATCGTTCATTCGGATATTGAGAGAGTATTGAGTCGTCCCGGAGATGATATCTTCGAGAGTGATCGTGAGGATACATGCTCGACGAGCTTTGTCCATATAGGCATCTCGGAGAGTCTTCGTCTCAAACATTTGAGAGAATTTGAGAGTCCCTTTTGATCCCTTCTCCGCGAGTTTTGATGGAGAATTTCGGAGAGATCCGAATCTTTCCTCCACACCGTTCTCGAATGTGAAAGTCCAGTTTTCCACGTTCTCCGGAGTTGCCGATGCGGCCACTGTGAGATCGTCACCGAATCGGAATCGACAATGTGCAAAAGACGCCGTGAGTGGAGCATTTGCAAAAGATGGAGACTGTGCCGCGAGTTCTACTTTTGGAGCGGTTGTCGCGAGAGCGTGTGCCGTTGCGATTGTAGCTGTGAAAGTGTCGCTATCTGTGACGGCTGTGACAGTTGTCGCCTCTGTGAGGAGAGTTCCCTTTGTCTCGATCACCTTGATCGCGTCAGTTGCCACGAGTCCCTCTGTGGATTCTACGTCGATTGTCGATGGAGATCCGATCGCGATATTTGCCTTCGCGTTTGTCTTGAGGAATATTCCGAGAGCCTTGAGTCCGACTTTTGCTTCGAGGAGTCCGTCAGATCCGGAGATTTCGAGAGAGTCACAAAGGACTCCGAATGCTCGATATACTTCATAGTCTGTATCAGTTCCGTCCCCTTTGCATTGCTCGAGTGAGAATGAAGGGAGCTTTTTTGCCTGTGAGAATGTGTGAGTATAGACACCGGCCGAGTTTGTCACTCCTACAGTTCCGAGGACTGCATAGAGCCAATATCCGATCTCTCGGAGGTCCATATCGAGTGAGAATTCACCATCCGTGGTGATCTTTCCCTTTACGGCATTGATCGCATTGTGGCGAGTGTTTTGGATAGGATTATTCGCGATAATCTCTTGATTATAGGTGATTCCTCCGCCTTTGTGACGGATGAAATTTGTCGGCTTGACTGCCGTTCCGCGAGTCGCTTCCTTTTTGATAGCGAGATACCCGAGTCGTGATGATGCCATAGTGGAAAAGAGTGAGAAAATAGAGTTGCGGTATCTGTTTTCTCTTTTGGACTATTCTTCCGATGATGTCGATTTTGCCTTTGTCTTCTTTTCTTCTTCGATTTTCTCGAAGTGAGGAGAGTTCGTGAAGTATTGATCGAGATCCGGTGAAAGTTCGCGAGTCTCATCCGTATCGAAGGCTCCGACATTCGGGACAGTCATCGGAGATCCGGAGATATTCTTGAATTTTGACATATTCGGAAGAGTAAAAAAGTATTGCGAGTATTATATCTTTTTTTTGCTTTTTTGCAAAATCTATCGACTCGATGTGAGTGAATAAGTGAGAGAGATTCGACACTCGTGGAATGGATCCTCTGCCCTTTGAGTCGGAGAGTATCTCCAGGATATATCTCCCTGGAGCGTCGCTTTTGACTTGGAGTTTCCTGTGACCTGGAGAGCGAAGTTTTTCCGGATGAGTCCGATGAGACAATCTTCGGGATCATCGATGGATCCTTCCACCATCTCCGAGAGACGGAAGTCCCACTCGACACGCCCTGGATCATTCGCACCGAGAGTGTCCTTGATAGACTGGACCACGACGAGAGTGAGAGATCGAGTCTGTCGATCATACTCGGTCCCTCGTGATGCGATATTCCCCTCATCTCCCACGATTGCCACGGCCGGGAGCTCGCTATTTGCGAAAGTGTAGGGATCACCGATGGTGAGTCCCTTGATCTGTGAGAGTCGTGATGCTGTGTCCTGTCTCTTCGTATCTATGAGATCGATGAGAGCTTTTCTGATGTCGTTTATCATAGAATGAGAGGATTATATTTGACGGCCAAAGTTTCCGATTTGTCGATTGATTTCTTTCCCTATTTCCGACACTGCGGCCACTTTGTCCGCCTGTTTGAGTTCGAGGATGAGACGACGCGGGAGTCTCTTATTTCCTCGGATTGTGCTTTGGTGAAAGGCGAATTTCGGATCATTATTTGTCACCATGACGGAGTCTTTCGCGACGTCCTTGACGAAGGAATTCCGCATCTTTCCAGTCCATGTGAGGATCGGTCCGGATGGACCTCCGATCCCTGGATTCTTATAGTATCCAGTCCGTTCGCTTCGAGCCTTTATCGTGCGAGGCCGGAGAGGTTTCCATCCTCCTCCTCACTCTGATCCTTGATTCTCAAAATTCGACTTCGATGACTTCTCGATGATACTTCCTATATTTGCAAAAGCTCCCTTCATATCTGTCACACCATCGGCAAGGAGGCGGAGATTTCGAGAGAGTGCCTTTTGTCCTTCGATGTAAAAATCGAGCTTTGCCATATTTTAGATATCAGAGAGATCCCGCGTGAAGTATGACTCGACGTCTGTCTCTCCGAGAGGGAGACCACTTTTGATCGATCCTGTGGCCGGTCCAGGGAGTTCGATTCCATCCGCTCCGATGAGTTTGACTTTCCCTTCCATGATCTCACGGAGCATCGATTCGCCTTCCCTCATTTTCACGGCTCCATCCTTGTCCGTTCCGATTGCCTCCTTTCCGTACTCTTGCCATAAGAGAATCCCGCCCGCGAGAAGGATCTCGATTCCTCATAGATAGGCGAGGACGTCGGCGTCACTGATCGGGAGGAGATATTTCGCTCCGACGGCTGTATTGATACGAGCTTTCGCACGCGTTCGCAAGAGATCGATCGACGTGTCGAGAATATATTGATTATTCACGAATCATGCGAAGGATCGGACGTCCTTTGTGAGACTGTATGTGATAGGTGATGCCATAGAGTGAGAGAGTTATGATTCCGGAATATTTTCTTTTTTGATTTCCTCCTTTGGAGCGTCAGTGAGTCCGAATCGTCGAGAGACCACTTTTGCGATGATTTCCGGGATGAGTTTTTGAGTCATCGAGAGGATCTCTCTTGAGAAGAGGCCGCAAAAGAAGACGATCAGCATCCGTCCAGGTCCTTCCGGAGTGAGATCATAGGAGACGGCGGCGAGTGTCGCACCGACGAGCACCTCGATCGCGAAGACTTGGAGGCGGAATTTCTTCCCTTCGGCCGTTTCCCGGAGATATCTCACCATCGATCCGAGTCCACCGAGGAGTCATGCGAGTATTATTGAAATGCTTTGAATGAAAAGATCCTTCATATAGAGAGTGTGTGAAAAGTATTATTTGCGATATCTCTTTTCAGTGATCGAGAATCGGTGATGATTACTCCATATATAGATCGCTACGAGGAGATCGAAGAAGTACCAAAAGAAGTCAAGATCCGTCGGAATTCACTCTCTCGATACGAATGTCCACGCGTTGGCCACGAGGAAAAACACTCATATCATTATCGAGAAGAGACTCGACACGAATCTCGCGTCGTGGAGTCATCCTGTGAGTTTGCAAAGTTCCTCCGTACATTCTCTCCGGTTTTTGATCGCATAAAGGATCGCGTCGGAGATTACATACAAATAAAAGGCGAAGAGGAAGATTTGAAAGAAATTGACGCTCATTTTGAGTGATAAAATAAGAAAAAAGGAGAGGATTTCCCCTCTCCTTTGTGGGGATTATAGAGTCCCTCCAGTCTGTGCATCCGCACCCTGTGGAGCCTGTGCGTCTCCAGTTGGAGCCGATCCATTTGATTCCGCTCCGAGATTTGTCCCTTCTGATCCGTCAGCTTTTGGAGCTTCACCACCTTCCGGAATGAGAGTCGATGCCGGGATTGTAGTCGCCACGACCACGTCTCCGCCTTCTTGAGCTGGAGTATCTTCCACGTCGGCCTCTCATACAAGGTATGGAGTGATTTCCTCTGTGACGAGTTCCTTTGGAATTACTGATCCGGCCGCATATACCATCCCTCCGACCTTGATTCCAGTATCTCCGACACGGAATCCGTTCGCCTCACCTTTACTCACTGCGGGAGCCTTTGCGGGAGCTGTCTTTTTTGCTGTCATAAGCTAAAAAATAAGAAAATAAAAGAGGGAAAGAACCTCATGAGATCCACCTCCGAAGAGATGGACCCGAGAGATTATACCACTGTTGAGTATATGAAACCTGCGGAGTCACATATCGGGAGGACTGTCTCATTGACGTCTTCTTCGATATACGTTCCGTCAGCACGATCGTCATCCATTTCGCGGACTCTTTCTTCCTCTTTCTGTACTACATAGAAGAGAGAAGGAGCCTCGAGATCTGCGGATTGTGTGTTGACGTACATGATGATCACCACGTTGTCGTATACTGCGGAGATTGCGTTTGCCGCTCCCTCATTAGCTGTATTGACTACGGCGTGAGCATCGATGACCTCAAGTCCGGCAATCTGTGACACGAGTCCACTTCCTGTGACAGTGTCTTTCCAGTTTGTGAAACGTGCGAGATATTTCGGATGATTCTTGAATTTTGTCGCTACTGATCGACCGATCACCATGAAGTTTGGAGCGAATCCAGTCTTGAGAGTGATTGCGTCGATTGCGTCGTCGATGTCTCCGAATGGATCAGAGTTCGTATAATCACTCCACTTGTCCGTACTCGTGAGAGCTACGCGATGAGCGGCGATATATGTCGAAGTCGCGAGAAGGACTGCGGCCATACGCTTCTCACGAGTCAATTTGAATGACTGTGCAAGGAGGCGAGTTTTTGACTCTTTGTGAGCCTGTGGCGTGTCATAGAGTTCGTCTTTGTCATGATCGACAAATACGTCGAGAGAGTGACGTTTTGTTGATGCTGTCGATTCGACACCACCAAAATCGATCACTTTTGCATATGTACCACCGACACGAAGTGTCTTGTCAGAGTGATCACGCATGATGTCTCCTTCGTTATACTTGCGATATGTAAACTCGGATTTACCGACTTTGATTTTCGCTTTTGCGATAGGAGAGTCGATCACGGCTCCGGATACTTTGACTGCGGATGCGATCCCTGTTAGGACCGGATTTACGAGGAAAGGCATAGGGGAAAAAGGCTAAAAAATAGAAGTGCGGATCCGATTTTTTAGAGGAGAATTGCTTCGATGAGATCTCCGGATACTCCGGCCTTTCGAGCCATTGCCATTGCGGGATTTGTCGATGCGTCCACGAAGAGTCCGACCGCGGTTACTGCGAGAGGCATTCCGGCGGTGACAGTTCCTCCGAGTTTCACGAGTGTGACTCCGTTTGTCTGTATGCGTGCCGTCTTATTGATCGCGACGTCTTCGGTAATTGTACCGACGATGATTTTTGCGTTGAGTGTCGAAACGATCACTCCGCCTGTACCGTAAATGACGGCGACTCCTTGTGAAAGTGCTGTATTTGCATTTTCGGAGATGATGAGTCCTGGTATGTTAGCCATAAGAGGGAAAAGTGAGAAAATAGAAAGTGCGGGATCCTATTTGCTACGCGTCAAGGTTGAGAGATTCGACGAATCTTTCAGCTTCTCGCGTGTGAGCGGAGAAGTCCTTCCCACTCTTTTCGGCGAATGCTTTCGCGACTGCGAATTGTGCATTTGCTTTCGGATCTGTACCTTCCGGAGTTTCAGAGAATGCCTTTCGTGCCACACCTTCCATCGGATTATCTGATGGAGTCGTGTCACTGTGTCATTTTCCTACTTCCGAGAAGATGAGAGCCGATGGAGCGAGATTCGCCTTGTCGACGATCTTCACCATCTCGGCGAATGCAAGAGCTCCGAATTTCTCATGAAAAGACATGAGAGAAGATTTTGCCTTTTCGAGAAAAGGAGCCGTCTTGTTTGATTCAGAGAATGTCATCGCGGATACTTCTTTCTCACGAGCGACCTGGACCTTTTCGGCCTGGAGTTCGGAGAATTTCTTCGAGAGTTCGTCGAGAGTCTTCACTCCGAATTCGGAGAAGAGTTTCGCGACTCATGCCTCGGAGAATGTTTTCGCCGTGTCTGCCGGAGGAGGAGTTTCGTCCTTTACTTCGGGAGTGTCAGCGGGAGTCGGAGTCTCATCTTTTGGATCTTCCTTTGGAGTTTCCTTGCTTTCTGGAGCCTCTTCCTCGACTTTCGCCTCAAGAGCATCGAGATCGACTTTCGCCGTGTCTTGCTCCTCTTGCGGGAGTTCCGAGAATGAGAGGCGAGCCTCTGCAAATTGCTCCGCGGAGATCTTCGATAGAGGAGAGAGTGACTCTTTCAGTTCGGAGAATTTTTTCATACTCGCGGGATTAAAAAATAGAGAATTTCCGCCATTTTCAGCGTTGCCGGCCAATTCCGACGCCCTCAAGGCTTGGAGTCCCTTGAAAAACGGCCGATTTGTTATGCCACCACCGACGAGAATGTTTCGGACTATGTTTCATGTGGAAGGATCGACCTCTCCTTCCTCGAGGACCACTTCCGGTGAAAAGTATTTATACTCTCCGTCGCGGAGTGCTTGATATGCTTCGACTGTCCAGTTGACGAGTGCTTTCACTCTATCTCATACGATATAGAGATCTTTCACCCACCCGGCCGCCTCCGCTTCGCTCGCGTGACCATAGTCGATCGCGATGTCTATTCCGCGAGTGTTCGCCTTGAAGTTCATGACGATCTCTTGGAGAGTTTGCGGGACGACTTCGACTTTTCCATACCACGGAGAGATCCACTCACCGAGCATGATCACGTCGATCTCTGTCGTCCTATCTTCGGGACTCATATTTCGCACCTCCGGAGTTATCTCCGAGAATGTGAAGGCGACTTTTTTATTCTTGATCATAGGTTGCGAGTGATTCTTGATATAAGATGGACCATATTCTCGATGTCAGTTTCACGATCATCCGCGATCTTGTCGATCATATCGGCCGTCGTGACGGCGAGGATCCTTCGTATGGATACGAGGAGTTCCACGGCCTCTCCCTTCGAGAGTTTGTCGGGATTTCTGTGGAGCATTATATCCATTTTTCTCCTTTTGTAAAAATTATTTGAATTTGACGCCCTTTTCTCCGAGGCGTTGCATGAGATCATCGACGATCCCATTTTTTGCGATGAGTTTCTCTGCTCGAGTGACGGCATCTTGAGACTCTCGGATCGATTCGATCGGGATGGACTTTTTCAGATCGAGGAAATTCACATATCATGTATTGACTTGATCCTTGATCGATGTCGGGATCTCTGTGAGAGCTGGTTTGATAAATTCGTCAGAAAGGATCTCCACCCAAAATGATCGACACTTCGGATGAAGTGGAGGACTCATTCGATAGAAGTCGGAATCATTCGGAGCGATGACGCGTCCGTGGAGGCTTTGACATAGATTCGTCGTCCTGTTATCAAGGACGGCTGTATACTGGAATCCGAAGATCCTCCCCTTGTTGGCCTCATACACGGCAAGACGACCGGCGTTGAATGCTCCACCGATTGCGATGGAAGATGACGCGGATGTCACTTTGTCGATTTTCTGTTTGAGTGCCTTCTCCACTGATTCGATGATGAGTGCGGCCGACACTCACTTCCCCGCCTGATATGTGACCTCTGATCGGACGAGGTTTTCCATGTCGGATGATATCTGTCTCTCTACTCCTTCGGCCTGGACGCGGTATATTCCACGGAGGTCCTGTGATGTCTTCGGAGCGGAGATGGAGAGTTCGTCGGATGATGTCATTTTCCCCATATCAAAAGATCCCTTCATCGTGTCAGCATAGAGAGAGGAGACTTGTCAATTCAGTCGAGCGGATATTCCCATGAGTTCCTCGTATCTCTGATCCTCGACGATCTTTCGTGACTGCTCCACGAGACGAGCGATCGAGGCATCCGTGAGATTCCGGAGATCGTCCGTGAATTGTGACTCGAGCTTTCCGAAAAGATAGGCGAGTCGTGTGAGATTCACTTTTCTCTCCGCGAATGTCAAAAATCCCGCTGTCTCTTCATACGGATTGCGTATGAAACCGAGCGAGATGAGTATATCACGATCATCCTGTGAGAATGCCCTCGAATAGAGCTCCTCGATGACGGCATTCGTGATATTTTTTGACTCCGCGAAGTATGCGGCTTTTGCCGGCTTGGAGAAGAGATGGAGCATGTTATTTTATAAGAGAAGAGAGGCGAGCTTTATCAATCGGATCGAAGTGAGCGAGGATCTCGGAGAATATCTTCGTCTCGACGTCGTGTTCTGTGAAGAGTTTGACGGCATCGACTGTCAGATCCTTCGTATATGTCACCTCTGTCGTCTTCACCATCTTCCCATCGTGATCGTGAGTGAGATATTTTGCGGCCGTTCCCTTCTTGAGATATGCGATCGTGATATGCGGAGTATATACCGGATATTCGTTTTCATATGGAAGGATCCGGAGATTGCGATTTGACTCATCGAGGAATCGATCCTTTTTCACGTCGAAGATGAGGACGTCTTGATCTTCCTTCTCGAATATTTTCATCCCGGCGATCTCCACGTCTTGTCCGTGATAGTCGATTCGATCCTTGATTTGCTCCAGGGAGAGAGAGTTCTCCAGTCCATAGAGGAGAGTGACGTGAGGATATGTCTCACGGCCTCCACTTCCATCCGGAAGGAGAGAGAGATCATCGGAGGATATCTCTATGGATGGAAGTCATTCGACACCGAGCATGACGCATCCAGTGTATTCCTTCACACCCTCTGAAAACTTCTTTTTCTCTGTCTTCTTCGGATCGGCTTTTGGATCCACCTTCGGATCTCGTGTCCCGGCAAGAGATGAGATGTCTATTTTTGGAGCCTGTGTCTCACGACCTCACTCCACCTTCCCATCCTCACCATATATCGCCTTCGGAAGATCGAGGAGCTCTCTCATCTTGTCTTCGATAGAGTTGTCCGGAGTGACGATATGTTTGTCGGAGAGAGCCGTGATTCCATCGATGATCTTTTGGATGTCGATATCACCGATCTTGTCGAATTCGAGTGTCGGATATTCCTGTCCGTCTTGCATATCAAAATTAAGGTCCACGAGTTCACGGATGAGGAATTCGTTTGTCACTCGAGCGACTTGATTTGCGATTGCGGTGAGTCCGAGTTTGAAGAGATCCGAGTGATCCTCCGAGAGTGCGTATGATCCACCCTTCCCTTCGGCTCCTAGCTCGATAAATTGTGCGAGGAGAGCTTTTGAGATCTCTCGATTGTGATGAGATATCGACTTCATGATTCCCTCATTCTGTGATCCATCTCCGGCAAAATCAAATTTCCACTTCTCTCCAGGGAGGACGACGTGAGCTCCTTCCGTTGACTTGAGATTCTTCGCGATGTCCTTTGCGGCCTTCTTCTCGTCGTCAGTTGGTCCATCCGGAGTGGTGATGACCGGGACTTTGAGAGAGTTTCGCTCGTGAGCGATTGCATCGAGGCGATAGAGTTTCGTTTTGTATGTCCAGTTCTGATATGCGGGACGAAGAGCGGATCTTCCGGCGAAGTTGTCCCCCTCTTTTCGATATGAGTGGATGATGACCTTCCATCCCGGGATGAGTTCCCTATTTCCGAGTTGCTCGATATTCAAATTCCCATCGAGATCGAAAAAGTGAGAGATCGTTTTTTGAGGACGATCGGCGAGTTTCTTGAGCATGATTTTTCCTTGCTTTTCCTCGTATACCTTCTCAAATAGAGAAAATCCCGCCCATAACATTCCGAGCGAGAGACGAAGATAGTCGTCGAATGATGTCCGGCAATTCGTGAAGAGATTATATTTGACGAAGTCGGCGATCTCTTGATCCTTTGGAGATACTTCATGAGTCCTGTCTCACTTCATCGTCTTCCCTGGAGCGACATTCCATTCCGTCGCACGGATAGGGAGTTCGGCCGCAAGGAGAGTCGCCGTGACCTGGACGTCCACTGTCCGCATCTTGTCGAATTCCTCGATCGCATTCTTTCACACGAGGAGAGGATTTGGATCCTCCTCCAAAAATCCGCGATATGTGCGGAAAAACTGATATTTTGATTTCACACCGATCGTCCGATTCAAGTCGGCGATCCCGATTTGTTCGTCTCCGATGAGATTCTCGTCGTCCTCGTCTTCTCGACGTCCGAATATTGCGTCTTGTATTCGAGAGAAAATGCCTTTTGCCATATGGTGAGAGTGGTGAAAATCTAAATTTGCATATTGAGGAATCATCCTCCGTCTCCATCTTCGTCCTCCTCTTCGTGGATCCTTTCGAGTTCCGTTTTCTTCATTTGCTCCACCTTGATCGGAGTATTGAGATCGAGGAGGACGGAAGTTTGATCGTATCCGGAGAGGATTCTTTCGAGCGATCCGAAGTCCGAGTGAAGTCCGTATCGGAGAGCATCCGCGTCGTGATCGTCGCCGTTTGTGTCGAGATCTTCGACTCGGACGCGATCATACTGGAGAGCGGGGAGAGTCTTGATGAGAGATGTGCAAGTGGAGAAGACCTGGAGGCGTGAGCGAGCTCCGAGGGGAGTCGGGACCTCCAATTCGACGAGAGTTCGGCGGATAATTTGCCACCCTGGGAGGCGTTCATTATTCGCGGGTATTATACGCAGACCACGCATTTTTGCAATCTCAAAAAAAGACTCACGCGTAGTCGGAGACTTCGCGGAGAGTGCGGGATCGGCATATATCGCACGGATACGATGCCACTCGCCGGGAGTTGTGTTTTGTATGATCTGATCGACGACCTGGTGATATAGCCATCCAGTCGATCGAATCTGTCGGTATACATAGAAAACATGAGAGGACGGATCCTTCGCGATCCATAGGATGGACGTCGGATTCGTGAGTCCATAATCGAGACATATGATTTTCTCCCACTCATCCGGAATCTCGAAAGGCTTGCAAATATGGAGAGAAGGTTTCCACTCTCCGAAGTATTGACCTTTGAAGACATTCCAGTCTCCCTCAAGATAGGCACGGCGTGAAACCTCATCCAGTGACTCGAGCATTGCGATATAGTCAGGATCCGTCTCTTGCCATGTCGGATTATCGTATACGTTCGAGAAGGTGAAGGAATAGTCATCCGGATTCTCATTCGGGAGAAACTCTCTATCGACGAAAAGCCTCTTGATCCAGGTATGTCCGATCCCTCCAGGATTCCCACTCGCGAAGATACACGGCCGGACGTATGGTTTCGACGTTCGGACACGCGTCTTGATAAAATTAAACATATCGAAGGTCCAGTGTTGGAGCTCGTCGATACCGAGAAAATCAAACTCCGCCCCTTGATACTTGTATATGTCGTCCGGATGATTCGCATGACGGAAGAGGATGATCGATCCGTTTGGAAACTTCATAATATGCTCGGACTTGTTGTATGTGTATGTCCCCACTGTGAGCTCCTCCAGGAGAGGACGGATGATCGAGGAGGAGACTTCCTCATACGTTCGACGAAAGATCGCTCCTGTGAGATTCGGAGCGGATTTCGCTATTCTCACGGCCTCCATTCGGTCCGCTTTCGACTTTCCTCATCCCATCGCACCACCAAAAAAACGGATCTTTGCGGGATCCGAGTGGAATGTCCTTTGTTTTGGATGAGGGATATATTTTGCCATAGAGTGGAGATATGCGGTATCCACTCCCGGTGATTATTGATTCGCCTTGAGACGAGAGATGCAATCTTCGTGGATTCAGTGGATACCATCTCCGTCTCATGCGAGATATACGCGATCGAATATCTGTCATCGAGCGACTTCGGGATTTTCTGATGTGACGAATACGAAGACGAGATGATTCTCGGAGATCCTTTCGATGGACGGATCATTCCGTTTCATCATGTCGAGCATCTCTCGACATTCGTCCGTATTCTTCCCGACGAGTGCGATTTTGTATGGAATAGGCATAGTGTAAAGGCTATTATAAAGGATTTTTCTTTTATTCTCTTTTATTTATTCACCCATTCGGCCATCTTCTCACACTATGATCCAGGACTTGTGAAAGTCCTCGTGAATATAGCATCGAGAGATCTTCCGCCACTTCGGACAGATTTTCCGATTCCTTCGATGATTTCTCATGTGATGCGTATGAGTTCGGATATACCACCGAGAAGGAGAAGAAAACTCCATATCGGACTCGTGAGAGTGAGTTTCGCCACTCTTCGGATGATGTACTTTGTTTTTTCTGTCATGTTTTGAAAGGTAAAGGAGCAAATTTCTCGAGTCGTTTTTTCCGATTATTCGTCGTCATCGTCATCATCTTCTCCCTTCTTCTTCGGGAGTTTGTCAGTTTTGACGAATTGTGAGACCGGAAGATCCATCGTGAATATGTCATGATCGACGGATCCGGAGTGTTCGACTTCCGTCTTTTCGGACCACTTCTCCACGACCTGGAGAAAGAGTTTGACGAGTCATTCTTGAGCGAGTCCGGTGAATGGATTCCGAGATGATGCGGACTGTGCGAGGTTTTGGATCACACCTGGAGTATACTTCCGAGCGAGTTCGTATATGAGAAAATCACGGATCTTGATGACGTCTTGTCGATATCTCCATGAGAGAGTCGAGTTTTCATGAAATCAAAATCGTTTTGCGAGACTTATGATCGGACATGATGACGATTCCGGATGTGCGAGATAGGCCGCATATATAGCATGCTCGATCTTCACTTTTTGCCACCCCTTCCTTTTCACACACTTTTCCGCGATTTCGAGTATCTCTTGGAAGAAATTCTCCTTTGCGAGAAAGTCTCTTTTTTCTTTTTCCAGTCTGTTTTTTTCCGCGAATGCTTTCTCCTTTGCGAGTTGTTTCTCTCTTTCTGTGTCACGCTTCGATTTTCACACATTTTTCTCACTTTTTCACATTTTCGGTTTTTCGTCAATTTTTTTGACCTCTTCCGTGGCTTTCCTTTGCTGTTTCACGACCTTTTCCGATGTGACACTCGAGACGACCTTCTCCCCTCGTGTATTCGGGAGTTTTGCACCTTTCCGAGCGACTGTCTTTTTTGGAGGAGTTTTGATCTCCTTTTCTGATGTTTTCTTCTTTTTGATTGCCATTTTTTAGAGTTGACGGATAGTTTTCATCGATGCCATTATATCACTTTCATTCCCCTTGAGAAATAAATAGTATTCGTTCAGTTTCTCTCCCACTGGATTCGATCGAAGTGTCGCGAGGACATTTGATCCACGGAGAGCCTCGGAAGGAAACCCGATCGCGGATCCCTCGTGCTTTTGATTTCGGAATACTACAATCCCCGCCACGGCGATATCCTGTGATCGAGCCGTGATGGAATAGTTTGTCCGGATGTCGAGTTTTCAGACTTCACGCTTCACGAGTGAGAATGTATATGAAGTTCAAAAGAGCATATTATCGAATCGGAGATTTTGGAATATAAAAGGCTTGCATATAGAATCCCCACTTTGGAGAGATCCGAATCTTTCCTCCACACCGTTCTCGAATGTGAAAGTCCAGTTTTCCACGTTCTCCGGAGTTGCCGATGCGGCC
>Ga0075464_10000590_pt1 | contig 15999 bp, 13 predicted proteins | sample DEB19_08_DNA_5_FD_75068 | JGI IMG/M metagenome (GOLD analysis project Ga0075464, IMG submission 75068) | Aqueous microbial communities from the Delaware River and Bay under freshwater to marine salinity gradient to study organic matter... | ecosystem: Environmental > Aquatic > Marine > Coastal ...
CCGCGGGATGTGTCGTCTCCAAAGCCCCTCTCGAGTAGCTCTCGTGCCCCGCCGCCCCCGCGGGATGTGTCGTCTCCAAAGCCCCTCTCGAGTAGCTCTCGTATCCCGGATGTTTCGCGGTATGTATCTCCAAATATCTCATCTGGTTTATAAACGAATATACACACGATATCGCCTTCTACAATGCTTCTCCTTAGCGTATAAGCTAACGCTTCCTATCTAATTTCACAACGCGTGTGTATATTCCCGAAAAAAAATAGCTCCACTTATCGTTGCTGCATACATTTTTCGATTCCAAGAATAGTTTCAAGAATACTATAATAGGATATACATATATACACACTTATATACTTACTATGTTTTAGATACGAGAGCTCCTCTCGTCCCCTGTGGTATCGCGATCCGTGTATATTCGACTAAAATATACACCTTTATACACGGCCTATTCTAATATACACACGATTTAATCATCCAGACACACTCTTGTTATACTCTCCGATTGAGGATCGACTTTTAGCATCATTCCGTGTATATTACACTAGCACAAAAAAAAGAGAGACCAACAATTACGCTTTAAAATATTAATTGTTGAATACTATGTGTTTTTTGCTTTTTCGGTGAGTGGCCTTACCGCAATGCTGAACAATACTCCCACACTCACATCGATACGGCCTCGTCAGCTTTTCTTTGTATTCCAAATAAGCGTCTAAATTCGAACCTTTCGGTCGCTTCGGTTCTTTCGGGGAACTGATCAGAATCATACAATTCTCGATACACTCATGTGAGGTTCTATTCAATCTTCCATAATTCTCGCAACATCCTTTCTTATGATGGGTTCGACAACTTTTACAAATCGCACGTTTCTTACATATAAAGCGTTTATCAAATGCTAACACTATTTGGATATCACATCCGTTTGTCGCTTTCCGAACATCTCTTATTGATGTTGATACACCCTTCTGATAGGCTAAAATTGTATTCAAACTATTCACCATATTCACCATATTCACGTATTCGCAGTATATATTCTATATAGCTTCGCTCACGATCAAATGTTTATTGGTATGCTTCGCTCTAAACATATCCATCTCCTCTTCTTCTTCTTCTTCGTCTTCGTGAATGCTATCGATCGAGATTTGAACCGGTCCAATGTTTGTAATCGTCTCTTTAGTGGTCCGATCAGTTCGCTTGTATTTAGAACAACAGTCCTTCTTATGTTCTTTAGAGCAATGCTTACAGAATTGCTTCTTCTTATGAGTATAACGATCATCTGCGTGTAGAATATTGTTAAGATTGATATTCTCCTTAGGGCTTTTCTTCATATCAAATCTCTCCATAACATACTGCTTGAATGTTCGGTTCAGCTCGGGCATCGTCATAACGCTTCCCTCGCAATATTCATATTTCTCAGTAATGAACTGATAAGAGTTATTCACTGCCCCGCGTAGCAAGTTGCGGTTTTCGATGAACAACGGCGGGCAGAAATCTTCAACGGTGCGTCCCTTATACTTGTTACAAAATTCAATATACTTCGATCTGCTCCTATGAAGAAATACTCCAAACTCGGAAGCTTTGATCTCTTCCTCCAGATTAGTATTACAATCTTGCTTGGCAACAATTTTCTCAAAGTTAATAATCATAAATCGTCGAACGACTTCACCGCTCTCATCGCTATAGTTTGGCAGACGATTGCTATTCATGATGGTCGGGATATTCCAATCCGGTACCTCAATCGACCCTTTCCCTTTCACGGGGCAACTCACTTGTCCTCGCGTCCCCATCGACAAGAAGTCTGATTTTGGTAGAGTTTTGGCAATATTGCTAGGCATATCATCGCAGCACAAAATTTGCTTAGAAGCATATTCATGAAGCCCGAACTTTTCTTGATGAGAATTACCGAAAATACCGATTTGGCCGCCTCCAAACGAATGCTTGACTAAGTTCATCAAGAGACTCTTGCCAGATCCGCCTTCGCCAAAGAGCAGCATCATAAAATCAAATTTATCCGCTAGCTTAGTGAAGCAACGGCCTACCATAAAGTAGATGAACTCGATGGTTTCATCATCGAACTGATAGCTCAGATATTTATCCAACAAAGGGGCATCATCATTCATATCAAACTGAGTATTAATGAATTTACGGACTTGGATATTGTCTTTCAAATCAGCGGTATCAATAAACGATGCGGTCGATAAATCATAGACACCATTATCAAATCCGATATAGTCGTAGTTTAGTTGGATGAACTCGAATTGTGGATGAATGACATTTTTGATAAACGAAATCAACTCCTTACGAGTCTTTTCCGATGCTGACTCGTACCAGAGCGGCTCGTTTGTAAAGATTTTGTTCAGGAACATATTCGTATCTTCGTATTTACGAGTGTAGTAGTAAGCAAGTTGTTTTTCGTAGATGACTCCAGAGAGATACTCTCGCTTATACTTATCTTCGACGGCAATTAACAATTTTTCCTTCAGTAAATCGAGAATAGACTTCTTCTTCTCCGAATCCTGCTTCTTAGGGTTCCATTTTTTGTTCCATGCCTTCCACTCGACCAGATTATCCTTCTTTATGGCATTAATGATCGAACCGATGCCGAACCGCCTTTTTGATGAATCGAAACTAAAGACTCGCCGAGTCTCAGCTTCATTAGGCTTATCCGCTCTCATGTTTAAAAGATGAATCATTGTATTCAATGCTTCTTCGTCTTCGATGTCATCCGCATTTTTTAAAGCATAGATAGGCTTAATCCATTTATCAAAATCATTGAACCATTCGTCCCCAAGCAAATTTAGCAGTTCGTAATACTTCTCATTTATCTCCCCAGTAGGCTGGTGTTCTACTTTTTGGATCGAAGCAGGCTTCGTTTTTTTGATTGAGGCAGGCTTTGCTTTGATTGGAACTTTTGATTTTCCTTCAGCGTTGCTATACTCCGTAAGAGTATTGTATATCTCATCCATATGCGTTGGATTATCGAAATTATCACCAACTGATATGATATCATATCGATCCCCAGCAAATATGACGGCCTTGTCATTACGGATATCGAATCCTATCAGTCCAAAGCATTTAGCACCAGTCTTGAATCGCTGATCATACTTGAAAATGTAGTGGAACCCGCCCGATTGAGTCTTGATTTTAATACACTCATCTAAATAATCGTCGAAATCGATACCCGCGGCAAATAGATTATCAGCACCATTTTCAAGCTCTTCCGTATCTGGATTTGTTTTATTGATATCGACATCGAAAACCGTAATGAACGATTTTATACCAGTAGCGATGAAGAAATTTGGACCAGTGATAGGTTGCGAACGAGCAATATCTTTCCACTTATGACAACCTATTACATTTTTTTCGCCATTAGGGAGAAATTCGAGTCGAACATTACCAATAATATATCCGCGAGATTTGAAATAAGTTTCCTTATCCAAATATATACTAGGTGTATTATTAATTGGTGGTTCAATTAATGCTTGCGAATTAGGACTCATATTTTCGGCTGATGGTATATTAGTATCTTGAAATATCTGACCATTTTTTTTAATCGAAACTTCCTCGACGACTTCAACAATTTCCTCGACGACTTCCTCGACTTCCTCAACGACTACAAGCGTAGCCTGGGCGACAAGCTTAGCCTGACCCCGATGAAAGTAGCAAAACGCCGTACCATTGAAGTTCTTACGCGTACAATCGATTGACGAGCACATGATGATTCTTTAGCTAAACACTTATTGGTTATATACTTATATATTCGTCGCTTAAGATCAACTCACTTTTTGACCGATATCATTTGGTAGATAATGGTCGATGATAAAAAAAAAAGATACATCGTATCTGCTTAATCTTGTAGATTGTATTGTTGGGCTATTTCCGTTCCGTGTAGTAGTTCCAAGTGTATCTTTCTACGTTCATCGAGTGTCATTCTCGCGTAAGCGGGATCTCGTTGAATATGTGATTCCCATAGATGACGAAAATCGTTGATAGACAATCCAATAGACTTACCCGAATCATCTTTAAGATCGAATACTCGCTGAGTCGCTCGTGGAATCTGACGTCGTAGAGCATCTTCAGACTCGACATGCTCGCATTTGGTTTTAGTGATATTGTAGATCAAACAATAGCTTGGAGGCATTCCAAGAAGGAACTTTAAGATCTGGAGCCATATTTTAAGTAATTCACTTAATTCATCACGAACGGCAATTACTTGCTTTCCGAGTGATTTAGAATTCTTATAAACGCTCATGATGAGACGCATCGTCTTTCCCCGGACGTATAGGTAATTCTTATCATTTGATAATCCAGTCATTCTTGTCGTGATGTTCAAATCACCCCAATCATTACGTAGTGCCGGCTGAAATAAATAGACGGCTGGTATGATTAGATCTTGAAGAGCCTTGGCAAAGCTGAGAACATTCATTTTTTGAAGCGTCGCCGCGGTAGGGACTTTGTATGGTAGATCGTGGTCGCTAAATAGCTTAGCAACCATTCCTCGTAGCTCTTCAGTTCTCATAGTCAAATCAGATTTTAGCGTAATTGCTTGTTTCTCATTCTTGACATTGTTCGTTCGCTTAGCATCTCGAATAGTCTTAAGAGACTCAGCCAGCTCATCGTAGATCTTAATAGCATCTTCAGATATGACCTTAGGATCACTCCTAATTGCCATAATGACATGCCACAACCAGTTCCACTGCGTATCAACGTTTGAAGACTTATTGATACGATCAATAACGAGACCAGTATTGTTCAGAAAACTAAAATCATTGAATCCGGGAATGCTTTCAGATAGGCCATTAAGAAACGAAATTCGTTTCTTTAGGGTCGATTCCGCAGCAGTTCCAACTAACTTTTCAGTGATGTAAGCGTTCATAGTATCTCTATATATTATATATTCGTCGCTTATGATTGAAAGTTTTTGACCGGTATCTATATATAATCTCTATATAATACGTACGAATAGAATAAAATAATGCTTTATATATAGTCACAAAATGACAATTGAGTATATCGAAGATGCTCTCGACACTACGATTGAAGAGTCGTATGTCACTATTACAAAACCGACTCAGAGGAGCTCACGAACGCCGAGAGAGAAAACAAAGGATGAGGATGATCCGTTTGAAGCTAATTATAGAGTATATTTCCCTCTTGAGCAAAAAAAAGAAAAGATCACTATTTACAAGGGTAAATTGAAAGTTCCTCCAAATAAAGGAATATTCTCATCATATGTTGAGTATCTTGGGTATAAGCAAGCATGGGAACTTAGAGAGCAGAAAATCTTGTGTAAAACCCGCTAATATCATCTGCTAAAGCATATGATAGCCAAAAGAGACAATACTGTCCGCAATAGCCTGTTTTGATATCTTGTATTTGGATTGGTGTCCATTGAAGATGCTCTAAGCCGAGATCCGGTGGTAATCCAAACGGATCAAATGTTTTACCATCGTATGTCGCAATCCAATGAGTACCAATTCCATCTCCGATGTTAAGGATCAAAGCATCTGATTTACTATATTTTTTATAATTAGAAGCCCAATCGACCTTGATATTAATTCCTATCTGATTTGCTAATTTTAGGAGATCATCACGGGACGTCTCTTCGAGTCTTAGTAAGTCTTTATATGATTCTGGTTTGAAGAGTTTCGAATTAATTAATTTACCCTTATGTATCATCGTTCGTTATATATAACCCTCATATATAAAAGATAAGATGTCCAGCTCAAGCGATCAAGTAGTATTTGCGGAATCCATTGCTCCTCAAGATTCGACTAATTTGTTCCAGGAGAAGAAATGGACGAACATCGTTGATAGTAGCTCTAACGGGGGCGTGTTTAATGGTCAAATCCAGTTCGATCTCAATACGCTATCCAGTCAAAACCAATGGAGTGACCTATCGCAAGCGATAATTCAATTCCCAGTCAAATTCTCCGTGAAATCAACTATTTCTACTACTAATACCGCAGCAAACTCTGCTTTTGGTGATTATTCGGCCACTATTAAGAATGGTTTCCATAATTTCGTAGATAGCGTACAGATTACGTTGGGTGGAACGACGGTCCAATCGTCTCAGATTTTTGAAAATATTAATACGACGTTCAAGATGCTGACGGACTGGAGCTCGGATGAATACAAGAAATTTGGTCCTTCGTTGGGATTAGGATTAGATGATTTCCAAATCACAAGCGATGCTAGTGCTAGTGCTTATGGTGGTCTTGATAATGTCGCTCTTTCAACCATTACTAATGCTCGCGGTGTTCATTATCCTATTGATCGTAATCCAGGGCTAAAGGAACGTTTGAACTTCCTTAATAGCTCGACCACTTCGACGTCCGCGGCTACTACGATCCTTGGTAACAACGCAGCTCCCCTTGGTAAAAGCCGCGTTCAGGGGTCTTCTATTACGGCAGGAACTATTAATCCCGGCCAGGATCTCTTCGTTGGTTTTGCTCTCGCAACCATCCGTCTAAAGGATATTTCTGATATTTGTTCCAAATTACCTCTAATGAAGCAAATGAAGGGCTTCGTGTATGTCAATTACAACGCCGCCCAGACCGCTTTTACTGGAGCTTCAGCTCTTCCGACTTCTGGTCTCGCGTCGTCCTCGTTGTATGGTCGTTGTCAGCCTGGTAGTCTTAATGCTTTCACTGTTACAAGTATGCCTCTACTCTTTACCTGTGAAGTATCAGGTGTTAAGAGTACTACTATTCCAGGACCAGCTCCAGCTTTTAACAACGCTCGTCTCTTCTGCCCGTACTATGTAGCTTCCCCTGAGGTAGATCGTGCTCTATCTATGAAGAAAACGATTCGTTTCCATGAACGATTTACTACCAGTTTCTCGATTGCTGCTAACGATAATGTCAATCTCACTATTTCCCCTGGTATCACGAATCCTAAGCGTGTAATTCTTTATCCGATCAGCACCCGTGGTGCTACTGGAGATTTGGCTACTTATTTGGATAATCCTCTACTATCTCCATGGGATAGCGTTCCTTCTACTACGAGTCCATTTGCTGCTCTCCAGAATCTACAACTTACGGTTGGTGGTAAGCAGATGTGGCAATCGCCAGTGTCGATGGACTACGAGCAGTTCCTTCAAGAAACCTCGCAGCGTGGCCTTGATGGTTCGATGGTTTCCGAAACGACGTCGAATGGTATTCTAAACCAGCGTCTCTGGAATCAGATGTATCGCTATTACACGTGCGATGTCTCTCGTCGTATGGGTGCCGATGATGGTGCGTCTAAGGCCGTTCAACTCAGTGCGACTAACGCCACTGGTGCTCCGATGACCGTCATTGCGATGGTTCTATATGAACGTGAAATCATAGTCGATACGGCTATGGGTCAAATCACTCAGTCGATGTGAGCAGTTCCTTGTAAGTCCTCTTGATCTGTGCTACGAGCCTTCCCGCTGAGTGGTTATTCATTTGTCCCGAGTCTTTTAGTTCATGAATGATGCTAATATACTCCTCAACGAGCGTTGGATTCATATTACCCGATTTGACATTGCCTTCTAGTAGTTTTAAACGATCATGCGATCGTCTGAAAGCCTCCGCTATCGCGATGTTTAGTCCATTATTTTGAATTCCACATTCTCGAGAAACCTTCCCAAGCAACTGCTTCATGTCACTTGAAAGAGACAACCATAAAGTTTGATCAAACTTATTTTCTAATATCTGATACCAAAGCTGTACCCACTCAGGGCTTACAATACGTTTAAGCTTGATATTAGCATGCGTGGAGTCTTTTTTTGGTTTAACCCGAAGTTGAATCAGACACCCGTGAATCTCAAGATTAGGCATATTTATAATTGTTTTGTAAAACTTTTTGTATATTTATAGTATAATATAAAACCATGCGAAGTAAATCGAGAATTAGGCCAAATGCTGCGATACTCCAATCCGAGTTGAGTCGATTGGCTATAAAGGATGTGAGGCACCAGAGGTGCCCGGGACCTTTGGTCCCTTCTACCTCTGTCAGACCATCCATTGCCCCGATAGCCGCTCCTAAAGTCATTGAATTACAAACAAAGGTCAAACGAGGCCGAGGCTTGCCGCCGAAGAGCCTGATTAATACAAAAAAATTACTAACGAGCTAATAACTCTTATAGCGAGGCGAGTTGCTCTTTAAGCAGTCTAATCTCCTCTGACTGCGACTCTACCTGAGTAATCAATTTTTTTATCATTGAGCAGTTAATGGTCGTCAATTGCTGATAGTCAATCGATAGCTGAATACCTGCTAAATCTCTTTGGTCATCAGATGGTTCCATATTCTCATTTTCACTAAACGATACAAGCTCCGCAAAGGTATCAAGTGCGTCTTGTGCTATTAGCCCCATTCGAAACTTGTCTTCAGTTTTAAATCGATAGATGCTTGGCTTGAGTTGCTGATATCTTTCAAATTCGATACTTAAATCACTTATATCCGCTTTTAAACGACGATCTGATGAAGCATACATCCCAAGAGCATAAATATTTCCACCAAAGTAGCCCGAGACATTACTGGCTGTAACTGGCCCGAGCCCCATGTTACTCCAACTCCCACTCGTATTATTATAATAATACCCAGTCGCGGTGCCTCCAAATCCCATGGTAAAAGAAGTAGTCCCTGATACTTCAAAAGGACAACGTGGTGATTGGTTGCCAATGCCCATCCGACCAGATGATGTAACACGAACCCGTTCCACGTTATTTGTCAATAAGCAAAAATCTGAATTAGATAGTGTCCCAATCGAAGCTGATTTAGTAGTATCCGATCTATCCTCGTTGGATATCTGAATACAAAATTGGATAGCATTAGACGATCGACTCGAGTCTATTTTCAATGGCATATCAACAAGAGTTGAATTAGCGTTGAGTGAGTTCGACGCTTTGATGCTGAGATTCGAATTGTTAAAAGTGATAGCAGCAGTGCCGTAGGATCCGCTGGTATAAGGAGTGTCAGTATTAAACAAGAGCTTACTCTGTGTATCAGAGATAACGTACAAGCAAGCACTCGAGGGCGTGGCGGTAGTAGCATTTGCTCCGATACAAACGGCATCGGCTGAGGTAATGACTCCAAATGAGTAAGGGTACCCTGACTTGAAAGGCCTAGTATTGCCAACATTGAAACACAACCGATGGATCTGAGAGTCAAATCCCGAAGTCGGCTTATCGTTCCACTGGATATTAAGAAGATCGGCAGTTGTTGTTGATACTCCGCCAATGAAAGTTGAAGCATTATCCGTCGAAATCAGCGTTAGCATTGGATAAACCTTACTATTAGATGCTGAAGTGGTATGAGATGCTATAGTTAATCCCTCTGTATCTGAGGCCCTAAATAGATTCACCGTTTCACGGTTAAGCGTTGAGCCGTAAAATCGAAGACAATTTGATACAGATGTCCCTAAGCCCATCAAACCAATCCCACTCGAGTCAAGAGTCATTGCTTTACTACTTTGAAACGTCCCAAGAGTCGCTATATCTGTATAGTTGATCTCATCAGCTGTAGAGGTGATGAGAGTCCCTCCCAATGTAATAGGACCAGTAGATAGACTCGTTAGAGTTCCAACTGATGTAATATTAGGCTGAGCCGCGGTAGTCAGAGTTGCGTTTAGATTTCCCGAGACGGTTAATGATGTAAGTGTTCCAAGTGATGTAATATTAGGCTGAGCCGCGGTAGTTAGCGTTGCGTTCAGATCCCCCGAGATGGTTAGACTCGAAAGCGTCCCAACTGATGTAATATTAGGCTGAGCCGCAGTAGATAGAGTCCCAGTAAGTGATGTGCACTTAATACTACCACCAATGCTCACTGCGTACCCACCAGCTACGGCCGAGGATCCCAAAAGGATCTCATTGGTAGTATCGACGACTCTGAGAACATAATTGCTATTATAATACATATAGAAATAATTCGATAACGAACCAACCGCGTTGCTACCTCGAACGCCTACCTCAGCGTTGAAAGTAGTATCGTTGCTAAATTTTATATTAGCTAAGCCAACGGCTGCTGTATTTTTGATACTAATCGAACTATTGATGGTGCTTGAGACTGATAAACTTGGAAGAGTTCCAATTGACGTAATATTAGGCTGTGCTGCGGTTTGTAGCGTTCCCGTAATGCTCGTAGCCGTTAAACTAGAAAGAGTTCCTAATGACGTAATATTAGGCTGAGCAGCCGTAGATAGAGTGCCTGAGATACCTCCGGATACGGAAAGAGTGCCGTTGATTGTAGCAGCAGCAGAATCCGTTATGACCATGATATCTGAGTAAGCCCCCCCATTGACGCTCTTTTGAAATTTTAAGCCATTCGAGTTCTCGATACGCCAATCCGGGTAGATATCACCAGTTCCGGCTCGAATTAGATCTAGATAGGGATATACGCCGGATACGCAAGCCAATCTCGTTGAAGATATGATAGACCCAGAAGCTGTTAATGATGTAAGCGTCCCAACGCTCGTGATATTAGGCTGAGCCGCGGTTTGTAGCGTTCCAGTTAATGTAGCAGCAGTCAGAGCATTGATATTATTTATATCTCGATTTGTATCGACTATAAGAGCTTTCGATGCTTGAGCCGCTCCTATCGTTGTAATATCTACATAATTCAATTCACCAGCAGTAGCCGTAATAAGTGTGCCTCCTAGTGCTAATCCGAGTGATGAACCGTTATGATCGATGATATTAGTAATGCCAGTAGCACCAACATTTATCCTTAAAGCATTATTACTAAAGAGATAGAAATCGTTGTTTGATAAGGTACCGACTTGAGCATCCGCATTTAAATTATGGTAGATTCTAAATTGTGATGTGCCAGAAGCGGAATAGAGGACTTGACCACTTGTCATTCGATTGATTGAAATAGTCGAAGCTCCGATAGAGTTAATGCCACTAATATCCAATGAGCTATTAAGAACCAAGGCTTTCGATGCTGTTGCTATTCCTGCTGTGATACCAGTTGTGTAAGTGTTGCCACTAAAATCAATATTCGAGCCATTGAGATAGTACGATGTAGCATTGATCGATCCGAGCACGTTTAGTTTGTATCCACTCGCAGCAACCCAAGCTCCAATCGTAGTATCCCCATTAAGTTCCATAACGAGCTTGTAGCCTGATCCGTAGATGTAAAAGGAATTTTGAGGTGCGGATGCCCCTGTGCCTCGTAGACCTATCTCCATTGTTCTTGAGTTATTAGTAAATTCCATTGTTGCTCTCCCTCCCGAAGCATTGTCGATACACTGGAATCCAACGCCGCCTCCATTAGAGATAAGTCTGCTAGCTGTGAGTTGATTGATATTAGTTATACTTCTCGAGCTATCGAGAACAAGTGCTTTCGATGCTTGAGCTGTTCCAGCTGTTGTATCAACATAGTTAAGTTCAGAAGCAGCAGCCGTTATCAAGATGCCACCAAGTGATAAACCAGAAGAAGATCCATCATGATCATTGATATTAAAGCCGGTGATGCCTTTAGTTGAATCAAGAACGAGTGCCTTGCTCGCAGCGGAAGTTCCGGGTGTTATACCGATTGTATAAGTAGGGGCGGTTGCTATAGCCAATCCAGCGATAGTTAAACTACCAGCATCGACGTTGCCTGAAACAGATAGAGCTGATAATGTTCCGAATGATCCAATTTTGACATATCTTTGATCAGCTGATGATAAGGTTAGATTGCCATCAGAGAGTGTAAAATCTGCGGGATTGAATACATTACTAAAAGCGATATACGGTGATGAAGCCATTTTTATGATCGTTATAATATAGCCTCGAGAAGAATGTCAAAAATCAATTTTTATCAAACGATAAAGAGCATCAAATCAATCAACCCTCACTATGATACACACGGGATCAGCGTGCCGTTTAGAATGCTTATAGCTGCCCCTAGTGGGGCGGGCAAGACGCATGCCTTAGCTAATATGATATACGCGATGGACAAAACGTTCCATGAAATTATCATTTGTGTTTTGAGTGCTGATGAGCCTCTATATCAAATGATTGGAAATAGACTTGGAGATGCGGTTAAATTCTACGAAGCAGGCGAAGTGCCGTCGATAAATGAATATAGCATCATTGATGCTAAAACGGGAATGCTTAAGCGGAAAGACAAGTATCAACGACTCATTGTCTTTGACGATCTAATAATGAATAAATCTGCGAATAAAAGTGCCGCCGAGTATTATATCAAAGCTCGTAAATTAGGTTTTAGTTCAGTTTATATTGGTCAATCGTATTTTCAAATCCCGAAAATGATTCGAGATAATTGTCAAATGTTCGTTCTTGGAAGGAACCTATTGAAGAAAGATTTGAAGATGATTCTATCCGTCTTCCCTACGGAAATGTCTATTGATGAATTTACGAATCTATACAAAGATTTAGCAAATGAAAATTTGGATGTATGTGTTTTGGATATTGCGAAACGAACTATTAAAAAAAATATGACAGGAGATACTATCCGTTTATAAATATAAGCAAATCATGAGTGTATCATATCCGATTATTCTCAATAAATCCAATTATGCTGGCGGTTCTACCTATATTTACCGTTTTGGCACTTCAGTAGAAATGGGAAGCGTTGATATCGCCCTTGGAAGTGCTGCCTTGTTTTATAGCTGGAGGAATATTACTACTGTTAAAGCTAACAATACACTAACTATTATCCATCCTTCGACACTTTTAACTAATGTTACTTTGAATCTTGTAATTCCGGCGGGAGGGTACGAAATAGCTGATATCAACAACTTTATAAAATTCTATCTGATTACGAATGGATATTATATTCAAAATAGTTCGACCGGAGAGCAAACCGTGTTTCTTGAGCTTCGAGTCAATCCAAGTACCTATCAGGTCGAATTTGTGTCATATCCTCTTCCGACGTCTCTTCCAGCTGGATATACAGCTGGCTCATCTATTATGTTTCCTACAACGGCTAGAGGTCCTCAACTTATCGTCGGTTCTAATCCATTTGGAAATCTAATAGGCTTTGAAGTAGGAACCTTCCCGTCTACTCAAGCTTCGACTGTTACTACGGTTGGATCGACGAAAACACCGGTTCTCTCTGATGTTCAAAATGTGGTTATTACTTTGGATTCAGCAAGCAACCCTTATGCTCCTAATAGCAAAGTCATTCATTCAGTCAGCTACGCAGGCGTCTCATATGGTCGATTGATCACATCGGAACCTAATGAATTGAGTTTTGTCCCGCAGCAGCAAGGATTCCGTCAAGAGATACGTATCCAGCTTTGCGATCAAAATCTAAGACCTCTTGAATTAATCGACTCTGATGTAACAATTAAATTGTTGTTGCGGGCTAAATTATCGTAATTAATATATAAGCTCGAAAGATGTATCTTTCGAACCAGCAACGTCTAACTAAATATCGTTCAGAACGGCGGAAAGAGGAAATATACGATGATGAACAACAAGATCGTCTTTATGAGCAAATAGCAATTGAACGCGGCCTCGATGTTCAATCTACCGCATTAGCTAATCTGGCGCGATCCGTTATTCGTAAAGGTGCTGATGTCTTAGCGGCTGGAGCACCATCCGTTCGTGAAGCAGGAGTAGTTAATAAAACGGGTTTCCAGATACTTAGTGAATCCATTAAAGCCGGAAAGCTGGATGAATTAGTGAAGCGTATTATTGGTCTTCCAACTGGTATTTTAACTAAGAAGCAACGAATTATGCAGAGAGATCTTATAAACCCGGATTTCAAAAAGATGTTTAATGAGGTACTCAGTGAGTTAATAGCAGTTGATTCAACACCTGATGTATTGGCTAAAGCTACCTTGACTGCTTTAGGAGGGGAGGGTAATGAGTCTGAAGTTGAGGAACTGATAGGAAAAGTTAAGTATGATGAGGATCCAAATGTTAAAGGTGTATCAGGTAAGGCTCGTGGAAGAGCCGATACCGGAAAAACTAAATCGAGTTCCGGAGACTCAGAAGCTGAAACTGTAATGACGGAATCAACGATTTATAAAGGACAAACCTTACATCGACCAGTTTTTATTAAAGATTCATCTGATGAAATTATACGCAAATACAATATTACTGAAAAGACTATTGCTGATCTTAAAAAAAACAAAATGGTAGCTCTTAACCTAGATGGCGGTATGAATCAGAATTCTTTTAAAGCGGCTCTTTGGAATATCATCTCAAATCCTTAATTTCATTTAATTAAAAAAAACATATCCATATACTAATATAATAGCAATCGACCATGTATCGACCGGTGAAAATCAACATCACGAAAGCTCAGGCTCAAAAGGCACTATCTGGAAAACCAATTATGCTAAAATCGAGTCAAATTGGAACCGGCACTAGCTTTGTTTCGCTTCATCCGAAAAACGTTAAATCCGTTGAAAAGGCGGCACTTGCTTCTCGTGGATGCTCGATTCATCTATCTCATGGAGAACTGGCGGATACCTGTAATCGTATGGAGGGAGCTGGTTTCTGGGGGGATATCTGGGGTGGATTAAAATCAGTTTGGGGCGTTCTGAAGAAAACGGGAGCCGCTACTCAGTTACTCGATATGGCTACCCCTCTCGCGGCTGGATTTGTAGGCCCTACTGGTGCTATGGCTGGACGTGCTCTGGTTAAGTCTTTGACCGGAGCAGGAGTTAAACAGACGAAATCTCAGCGTATGGACAAATTGAAGGGTATGGGACTCTATTTGAGTTAGTTGTAAGCCGAGTCGTTATTGTATCGACTACGGAACGCCTTGAGATACTTGAGTCCAATTGGACCGAGAAGATCATCAGACTCATATCCATCGTCATCCTCGTCCTCGTAATGGAGCTCTTCCAGGGGCGGCGATTGCGGCGGCGATTGCGGCACTTGCGGTACGTATTCTTGGGTCATCTGAGTCAGCTGGGAGTCCATAATGGAGGCTTGAGGAGGCTTGGGGGCTTGGGGGCAAATTGGAGAGTGACGAGAATGAAGAGCGGGCGGCAGCGGAGCCCGACGCTGACCATTGAAATCAAGAATGATTGTCATTCAAGAGTGATTGTCATTAAGTTACCTTTTATTTATTTTTTTTGGAAAAAAGGATAACCCTATAGATATAGGCTACATATAAAAATGGGCCAGTGGAAAAACTTTGGTGGAAATAGTGCTCATACTGGCGGGCCTTTTCGACATGAAAAAGATGATTACGTAGTCGAACCAGCAAAAGATACAATTGAATCAAAGACAATACTGAATTTTGGTAAATATCGAAATCAGGAAATATCAGCAGTATTTGAAAATGACCCGGGATATGCGAAGTGGTTGTATCCTCAAGAAATTCTAATTGGTGAATATCCGGAGATTAAGCAGTATCTTCATGATAAATTCGATGGAAGTGATTTGTCATACACTATGACCTGGGGAAAGCACAAAGGTAAGACCATCAAATGGATCAATGATAATGATAAAAATGGATATATTGATTGGCTAATCAATAACCCCTTCGTCAATAGCAATTGTCCAAAGCTGAAGAAAGAGTTGGTGGAGTTAGTTGCTTCAATTAAAGCGTAATTGTTGGTAGTGTCTTTTTTTTGTGCCAGTGTAATATACACGGAATGATGCTAAAAGTCGATCCTCAATCGGAGAGTATAACAAGAGTGTGTCTCGGCGATTAAATCGTGTGTATATTGGAATAGGCCGTGTATAAAGGTGTATATTTTAGTCGAATATACACGCAGCGTGATACCACAGGGGACGAGAGGAGCTCTCGTATCTAAAACATAAATAGTAAATAAGTGTGTATATGTGTATATCCTATTATTGTATTCTTGAAACCTTTCTTGGATTCGAAAATTGTATGCAGCAACTATAAGTGGAGCTATTATTTTTCGGGAATATACACACGAGTTGTGAAATTAGATAGGAAGCGTTAGCTCATACGCTAAGGAGAAGCGTTGTAGAAGGTGATATCGTGTGTATATTCGTTTTATACACCAAAAGGAGATATTTGGAGATACATCCCGCGAAACGTCCGGGATACGAGAGACACTCGAGAGGGGCTTTGGAGGCGACACATCCCGCGGGGGCG
>Ga0075464_10000591_pt1 | contig 15986 bp, 12 predicted proteins | sample DEB19_08_DNA_5_FD_75068 | JGI IMG/M metagenome (GOLD analysis project Ga0075464, IMG submission 75068) | Aqueous microbial communities from the Delaware River and Bay under freshwater to marine salinity gradient to study organic matter... | ecosystem: Environmental > Aquatic > Marine > Coastal ...
AAATGGACTAGCCGATAATCCATCATCTGCTAAAAGAATAACTCAAAGAGATAGTTCTGGTAAATTACCTGACCCAACTAAAGCAATACTAGACTAATATGAATGTAATATGTAAAAAAGGTACTACAAAGTTAGTAAAGGGACATTCGTATGAAGTAATTTCTATGAATAATAGTAACGTATCTACTTATAAGAGTGTTAGACTTAAAGATTTTGGTTCATACTCAGTAAAGAACTTTACTACAACTGATGGTAAGTCTCTCCCAGAGATTGATATACCACTACCAACAAACTTTTATAATAGATTTGAACTATTAAAAGGTGAAGATGTTTCAAAAGGAGATATAATTGTTTGTATGCAAGATAGATATAAGACTTTAGTAAAGGATGGTATGTATCGTGTCGAAGAGATTAATCGTAAAGTAACACCTAGGACTTCATATAGTGGTACTATATTGACACCTTATGTAGAGTATCTTATCAAGTTTGAGGGAGTTAAAAGAAAACTAAAACTCAATGGTTGGTGTTTTAGAAAATTGACAACCGCAGAAGCGAGAGAATTAGCATTAAATCAATTATTATTTGATGAAACAACTGGTTTAATTACAACTAATGATACAAGAAAGATTGACTTAGTTCAAGATAAAAACTTGGAGTTATTAAAAATCGTTTCAAAATCGATTTTAGATCCTAACAGACATGGATTAAAAATACTTGATTGGGGTATTCAACAAGTGTCTAAAAGAACAGAAGTAAAGGTTGATGATTATGAAGACTTATTAGAAATGTCTTTAAAAGATATATTAGATTTAATCGAAACAAATTAGAAATTAGCAATAGAATTAAAAACAATTAAAAACAATTAAATTATGGTAACACAGATTTTGGCCTATTGGCCTTGGATGCTCTTAGTAGTAGCCGTACTTATGTACAAATTCATTTTTCGTGTATTTTTTGGACTAGTTATTGTTCCTGAGAACAAGATTGGTTTAGTAACGAAAAAATTCGTTCTTTTTGGTGAGAACAAACAATTAAGTGGTGATAGAATCATCGCAGTAAACGGTGAAGCAGGTTTACAAGCAAAAATGCTAGAAACTGGTTTACATTGGTGGATGTGGCCTTGGCAGTATTCAGTTGATATGCAAGGGTTCGTAGTTATCCCAGAGGGACATATCGGATTAGTTTCTTCTAAAGACGGTAAAGTTCCACAAACAGGACGTATCTTAGGACGTAGAGTTGAGTGTGATAACTATCAAGATGCTACCGCTTTCCTTCAAAATGGTGGTCAGAAAGGTCGTCAAGCTGCTTATATTACTAACGGTAGTTACAAAATCAATACATTCTTATTTGAAGTATCTGCAGTTAAACAAGTAAGTGTACAAGAAAATATGGTGGGTATTGTTACTACATTAGATGGTGAACCACTTAGTGCTGGTCAAATTGCAGGAGAATCTGTTGAAGGACACAATAACTTCCAAGATTTTGATGCCTTCTTAGCAGCAGGTGGTAATCGTGGATTACAAGGTCAAGTTATTCAAGCAGGTTCTTACAACTTAAACCCTTGGGCCGTTCAAGTTGAAGAAGTACAAATGACTAATATTCCAATTGGTAACTGTGGTGTTGTTATTTCATATGTTGGTGAAGAAGGAGTTGATGTAACTGGTGCTGGATTTAAACACGGTAACTTAGTATCTAAAGGACAAAAAGGTGTTTGGGCAGAGCCTAAGGGACCAGGTAAATACGCAATTAACCCTTATACAACTAAGATCGAGATTGTACCTACAACTAACTTAGTTCTTAACTGGGCTAATGCTAGAACAGAGTCTCACAACTTAGATAAAGGATTGAGTACGATTACAGTACGTTCTAAAGATGGTTTCCCATTCAACTTAGACGTTTCTCAAATCATCCACATTCCAATGGCTGAAGCACCTAAAGTAATTGCTCGTTTCGGTTCTACACAAGCACTTGTATCACAAGTATTAGAACCAACAATTGGTAACTACTTCCGTAACTCTGCACAAGATTCAGATGTTATCGCGTTCTTATCTACTCGTCAATCAAGACAAGATGCTGCTAAAACAGAAATCTCTAAAGTGTTAGACGAATATAACGTACACGCAGTAGATACCTTAATTGGAGACATTACTCCACCAGAGTCATTAATGAAAACATTAACTGACCGTAAAATTGCAGAAGAGCAACAAGTAACATTTGAGACTCAGAAAAAAGCTCAAGTACAAAGACAAACTCTTGAAAAAGAAACTGCGATTGCAGATATGCAAGGTGAGTTAGTAAAAGCGGACCAAGGTGTTCAAATCTCTGAGAGATTGGCAGACTCAGCAGTTAAAGATGCAACAGGTAGAGCTCGTTCTGTAAAAATTGCAGCTGAAGCTAACGCGGAAGCTACAACATTGAATGCTAAGGCAGAAGCTACAAGAAAAACCGTTATTGGTGAAGCTGAAGCGAATGCTATCTTAGCAGTGGGTAAATCAACTGCAGAATCTTATAGATTGGCTGTTGACGCAATGGGTCAAGATAACTTCACGACTTATAAAGTAACAGAGGAAATTGGTAAAGGTGGAATCAAAATCATGCCAGACTTGTTAATCAACGGTGGTGGTCAAGGTAATGGTTCATTAGATGGATTACTTGGAGTTCAAGTAATGAATATGATGGGCAAAGGTTTTAAAAATCTTGAAACTACACAAGTCGCTGTTGAAGAAGTAACAGAAGATAAAAAAGGAAAAAAGTAATAAAACCTTTTAATTAAAACTCACCCCTATTTTTTAAATAGGGGTGTTTTTATTTTAATTTTTTAATATATACAATTATGTACAACAAAATATATGACTTCTGTAAAGTCAGAAATGAAGGAACTATTTATGATAATCATTCACAAACTCCACCACCAAGAGTTCAATTCTTGATGGATTTGCTTGATTATGAGGGTATCACATATGAGTTAGATAGATTTTATACTGCAAAAGTAACTGGATATAATCTTATCTTACAAGGAACTTCAAATAGAATGGTTGTTGCACACCACGATATAAATAATCCAAATATAGATAACGCTAATGATAACAGTGCTTCAGTAATCAATGCAATAATGATTAAGAAGCTTTTACCAACAATGAATGTAATCTTATTAGATGGAGAAGAAGTGGGTGGAATTGGCTCTAATAGAGCTTCTGAACAAATCAATGAAGGTAAGTTCGGTAATATAGAATGGGTTCTTAATTTAGAATTAAGTGGTAAAGGTGGTAAACACTTTTTTATTGGAGATTATCCAGGTCCACTAACAAATCATATTAAGACTCTTTTTGATTGTCCAATCGTTAGAACACCTTTTAATGACTCAGTTACATTTAGAAGAAATGGAATTGATTCAGTAGTAATAAACCCGTTACCTCCGGTTTTAGAAGGTAAAACAAATGTTAAGTGGGATGATGAAACATATTTAGATTATTCAATGTTATTTCATTGTCATTCTACTAAAGACACAGTTGCAACAATTGACCCAGCAGATATGAAAGAATTTGTTGAAGACGTTGTATTAAAAATATTAACATATTAAATGAGAAGTTTAAACAAGTATGAAGAATTCATTGTAGAAAAACTTATATTAGAACAACTTTTATTAGAATCTAATGTAATCTATTCACAAAAATTTAAAAGAGCACTTAGTAAATTACCTGACAATGAAATTGCACAGAAATTATTAGAAATTGAAAACAAAGATTTAGAAGTTGTTTCTAACTTTTTTGATATAAAAATTGACAATGATAATATACTAACATTTACTCCAGATAGAGTTGCTCAAGAAATACTTGGAGATACTAGAGAATTTGTTAATTATGTTGGACGTAGAGGTGGTTGGCTTACAAATAATATTAGAACTAACGGAGCTATTTTTGCTAGATTAGGATTTACACCTACAACAGAAGAAGTTTTCCATCCAAATAATAATGATGCAGGAGAAGTTATTAGTAGAGTAACATCTGAAAAAACTGGTAAAACTTGGTGCTATGTTAAGTTCCCAACTGGTGAAGGTGTTTATAACATTGAAAAATTAAGACCTGTTGTAGAAGATAAACAAAAAATTGTTTTCGCAAGAAGTCGTCAAGAAGTAAGAATTGGTAGAGCAGTTAGAGTTTTATTACAAGCTTATAACTACCCAGTTACAGATGCTAAGATAGAAACGTTTGTAAACGAATTTAGAGCAGTTTTAGCAATTATGAATGATGTGTTCTCAAGGTTCGAGATCGTTGAAGGTGCAGACTTAGGTTTCTGGTACAACAGAAGAAACTATGAATTCCCACATCAAGGAACATTAGGTGGTTCTTGTCAAGCAGTTGGTAATCTTAGATGGTTACAAATCTATATTGATAACCCACAAACTGTAAAACTACTAATGTTAAGATCTGAAAACTATGATGATAAAATTGTTGGTAGAGCACTTCTTTGGATATTAGATGATGGACGACAAGTAATGGATACTATTTATACAAGTAAAGATTCTGATAGAAACGTATTTATTGAATATGGTAATTCTAAAGGATATATCCAAATGAGTTATGGACAAACATTTACTGCTCATATAAATCCTGGTACATTTGATCAATACCCATCAGTAGATAACATGAATAACTGGAATCCAGAAACTGGTCAAATTAGTAATAGATCGTTCCCAGGATCAAGAGGAATTATATGGTCAGAAGATGATGGTGATGAAGAATGGGATGATTAAAATAATATATACTAAGTGAGATATTTAAAACTTTTTGAACAATTTGTTGAGACAATGCCTAAACGTGAGTTATCAGATAAAACTATTGATGATGTACTTAAACCTGGGTTCTTTGACGATGAAGAAATTGAAGATAAAGGTTCTACAATAGATTCAAATGGAGTTATACATATAAAAAACTGGAATACATATTAAAATAAAAGCTATCAAATGATAGCTTTTTTTATTATAACATTAACCAAAGTTCATCTTGAACGTCTTTTTCGATTAATGAATTATCTTCGTTGATTAAACCGATAAGTTTATCCATTTTTTCTTTTAATACAGGATAGTCTGTATCATTATATACTTCAGTGAATTCTACATCAACAGAGTCAAAAAAGAATTGACCATTAGAGTTAACACTAATTAACTCACACATATCTACAAACTTGTCTATCATATTTTTCATACTTCAAAGATACGATTTTTTTCTAATATACAAAAATTTTTCTAACATTATTTACGTTAGAACCTGGTAAAATTGTATAGATATTAAGTTCTTTTAAATCATAATCTAAAGTAAATACAATAACAAAACGATACTCTTTTAAATAAACTGCATACTTCTTATCAAAGAGAAATTCTTCTTTTTCTTCTACTAATCTATTTAGTGCATCTTTTAAAATTTTATTAAACTCATCAACACTTTTTAAATTAGTTCTATCTCTTATTCGTTCAGCAATACTATGATGTGTATCATCAAAATAAGTTATTCTAAGTTGAAGTTTTCTTCCACCTATTCTTTTATTAGTAGAAATAATTTTTACTAAATTTCCACTTAAATCAAAATCTTTATCAAATCCCCAATCTGATTTGGTTTTAGAGTCAAATCCTTTTAGATTAGCAATGTCACTTAATCTAGCTTCTAAGAAAGCATCCCAATTTTTTATCATAAACTATATATTAAATAAAAAAACTCAATTATTTATAAAGGGTAGAAAGATTTTTTTAATATATATTATATGAAAATATGTATAAAATGTAAAGAAGAAAAAGAATTAGATGAATTCTATAAAAATAAAGCCAATAAAGATGGTTATAGTGGTAAATGTAAATACTGTACTAAAATTGATGTTAAAAATTACCGAGAAGAAAATCTAGATTTGGTAAAAGATAGGGTTAAGATTTATAAGGAAAATAATAAGGAATCTCAGAAAGAATACTCCAAAAAATGGAGAGAGGAAAATAAAGAATATAAATCTAGAAAAGATCAAGAATATAGAGAAAATAATAAAGATATACTTAAAGAGAAGAAAAAAAAATGGAGAGAAGAAAATAAAGAATCTATAAAAGAAAGTCAGAAAAAATGGAGAGAAAATAATAAAGATAAGAAAAAAGATAAAGATAAAATTTATCATTCTAATAATAAAGATAAAAGAAGTAAAAAACACTCCGAAAGAATGATTGAACCATTATATAGACTTAAACATAACTTTAAAATAAATTTGCTCAGGTCTTTTAAATCTAATAATTGTATAAAAAGTTTAAGAACTGAGGAAATACTCGGTTGTACATTTGATTTTTTTAAATCATATTTAGAAGATAAATTTGAAGATTGGATGAATTGGAAAAATAGAGGATTATATAATGGTGAGTTTAATTATGGTTGGGATATAGATCATAAAATACCAATAAGTTTAGCAAAAACTGAAGAAGATATAATAAAACTAAACCATTACACAAATTTACAACCTCTTTGTAGTAAAATAAATAGAGATATAAAAAAAGCCACATATTAAATATGTGGCTTTTTATTTTTATCCAATTGTAAGAAAAATTTTACGACTTTGTCTATCAACTGATAAAACTTTTACTTTGATGTCTTGTCCAGATGTTAATTTCTTACCAAGTTTCTCCATTTCTGATGTGTGGACTAATCCAACTGTTTCATCATCTAAGATAACTAAAGCACCAAATTGTTTAACATCTTTCACTTTACCATCGATCAATTGACCATTTTTGATGGTGTCCCAAAGTGTTTCTCTCAGAACTTGAGTAAGGATAATTTTCTCCTTAATGATTTCTTTAATAAAGAACTCAATCTCTTGTCCTGGTTTAATTTCGGAGATTCTGTTTTGCCACTCTTCAGTTACATTAGCTTTATGGATCATACCAGTTAAACACTCGTTGAACTCAACAAAGATACCAAATGGTGTTGTTCCAGTTACTCTACCACTATACAATACATTAAACTCAAGATTACTAATTTCCTCTGGAATTAAAGTTTGTAAGTATTTTCTACGACTTACGATATAAGTTCCTTCGTGTTCTGAGAAAGACTCAATCATAACTTGGAACGTATCACCAACGATTGAAGTTGGGTCGTAAAGTTTGTTAATACCAGCTAAGGTATTTGGCATAAATCCTGGAAGAGTTACTCCTCCATTTGTAATCTCAACATCATAACCTGCTGGGTTAAGTGCTCTAACGTAGGCGGTTACTGATTCTCCTTCCTCTAGAGATTTAAGGTTTTCGTGAGCTCTTGACTCATATAAAGAAGCTATACTTCCTTTGATGAAATATTGACCGTGATTTATCTCGGTAATTAAAACATCAACCTCATCTCCAGTGTTGCAATTTTTAAGGTATTTAGCTTCACCTGGTTTGTCTTCAATTCTAACATCATCTTTGAATCCGTCAACACTGAATACAAACTGATTTGCCATAATTCCTCGGTAATTAGATCTAACCACATTACCTACTTGTGGTATTTCTAATTTAATAGAGTTGTAAAGAGCATCAAGATCTTTATCACTCATATTTCTCCCTTTTTTGTAGCTTTTCTCTTCAAATAAAAGCTCGAAGTCTGGGTTTCCTACTTCTGGGTTTAAAATTTCGTTTGTCATATAATTATTTTAGTGTTTATGTTTTAGTACGATTTTTAAAAAAGTTGTTTTTTATTTGATTCTTTTTATAGATTTTTTATTCATATAATCTCTAAGTTTTGCAGCTTCTTCAAATTTCTCGTTTTTGATAAGTTCATCCATCTTATCATTGATTTCTTTAGTGATTTCTTCTACTGTTTTATTACCTATTTTAATAGGATCTAAAATAGAACTATAATAATCTTCCATTTCTGAAATATCGGTTAAGTAAACTTCTGGTTTTTTCTCTTCAAGCTTACCACTCTTAATAATTTTATTAATGAATGATTTGTTTAGTGCAGAATTATCAATTAAATATTTAGCTAGATGATAAGGTCTATTCTTAAACATCTTTAAAAAGTTCGCTAAGTGTTCGTTTAATTCTTCATTATTCATATTATATTTATGAATAAGTAAATAATAAGTTTAGATTTTTTCAAATAAAATATTGAAGTAGTAATCCATACTATATGTATTACTTGGTTTTTCTTGATTAAATGTAATTTTAATAGAAGACTCATCAAACTCTGTTTCAGTTTGAAACTTAATCAACTTATATGTTGGATTAATAATATTATTATCCCACTTATTTTTATAACGTAATAAACTTTGGTTTCTTAAATCTTGGTATCTAACATAAAGTTCTATACTTTTAAACTTATATCTATTTAAAACATTAGATTGTATGTAATTTCTAACACCAACATTAACATCATTAAACATAGTCATTTCGTTTTTAACACCTTCAAAAGTTCTATATCTTTTAAGTGTCGCATATAAATAATCTGTAATAATTGTTTTTAAGTCAATTGTTAATATCCAGCTTGTATTATTATCTAATTGATACTTAGGTTGTGTAGTGTCAAGTTCTAATGTATGATTGTTTAACTTATTAGTAGATGATGAGTAAACAATGGAAGATAAAGAAGATTCAATCGAAAAATCTAATTGCTCACCATTTAACTTTTGATAGTAAATAATATCTTGATTATCAATAGATATAGTATCCTCAACCTCAAGCATTTTTGCACCAAAAAATGTACTTTCTTCAACCATATTTAGTGTACCATAGACCGCTCTATTTTGATACTCTGGTGATATATAAGTTCTTCTCATGTTAATTATTATTTTGTGTTTGTCCTATATCAGTAGGTATTAATGTTGGTATAGCAACATCCTGTAGATTATTAACCACATTCTCATCAATTGTATATCTTTCTAAGTAATTATTACTTTTACTTAATTGACTTGTTTCTAAATAATACTTTAAATCCCAAGTTGAAGAGAATATAAAAAAGTCATAAACTGAATAACCAAACTCATCCAACATAGGGTATATTGATTTCTCATCATTTACATTAGCTAATCTTAATTGACTACCTTTTCTATTTATCTTTCTTACCTTTCTTTCTTTCATCAATCCAAAGTCAGTTAAACTAAGATCAAACTTATAGTTACCTAAATCAAACTCATCCCTTTCAAATAATTGAATGTCATAAAAAATAGGTGAGTAATATCCACTATATCTATAAATATCATTCGTAATTATATTTTTATTACCGTGATAATTTTCAAATACTTTTGGTTCAAATTGATTCTCAATAATATTTACAGCAATTGGAATATTGTTATAATAATTTAACTGTGTTAAATCAACTATCTTACCATTATTCAATTTTCTAAATGGATTTAAAGTATTTGGTAGTGGCACTGCTCTCTTTATTAAAGAGTCAACTTTAACATCTAATTTATCAGCTTCTTCACATCTAAGTAAATAAGGTAGATCTTTAATATTTTCTATTTTATTACCTCTATTATCATAACATAAATAGCTATATTTTTTAGTTGTACCATCTTCATCAGTAATTATATATGAAATATAATCAGAGAATCCATACTTATTAGTAATATCATTAACTGCATTCGTAAAGTTTAATGCAGTTAATTTTTTATAAAGAATGTCATATAAATCATCTCTATTAGTTTCTGATATATTTGTATAAGTATTATCCGCAATATTTATATTCACTAAAACATTCTTCCATTTCTTATTAACATAGATGATAATATTATTATCTAATGTAGAACCATTTATATTCTTGGAGGTACATAAATAATATGAATCATTCATCTCAATAATACTATTTATATTACTATTTGAATATGTGGTATTTGTATCTGGAACTAATGATGATTTATAAACCCAACTACTTGTCTCAGTTGGAGATTGTTTAAGTAATGGTTTAATACTTTTTGAATTTTCTGAAATACTCAAAACACTATTAATGAAACTACTCATATATACTGTATTATTATACAAAACATATGTATTGTTTGAGTATGATTTTTTACTATTCCAAATCTCAATTATTTCCCATTTAGTAATTATACTTGGACTAATTGAATACTCTACCCAAGCAACAGTTTCTAATGGATTATATCTATTATTATCTAATAAAGATTTATAATATTTATTTTTAAATAAAACACAATTATCAGAATTAATACTACTTGTTGCCATTATATAAGTAACTGCCGGATTCCAAAAATCAATACCATTATCATTTTTTTTATAATAATACTCACCAGAATTATAAACATAAGTTTGTAAACCTATTGTCAATGTTGGATCCCAAAATATTGATAATTGTCCATAAAATTGAAAACCTTGTGTAATTGGGTTTGAAGAAACAAAATTATTACCAACTTGAAAAACAGGACTATTTTTAGATTGGGATGCACCATTTAAAGTAAATAACATGTCATTATAAATAACAATATCATTTGGACCATATTGAGTATCCATTCTCCATTCTTTTATTACCATCCATTCTAATTCATTTGGAGATTGAGTTAATCCAATAATTTGATTAGAGTCAGTTGCAAATATTGGTTGATAATCATTATCAGATAATAAAATTGAAAACTTATAATCATCAAACTTATTAGATGACTTAATATTAATCTTATCTATTTGGTTATTAGAGTTTAAACTAACACCATTTACTTCATAAAGATCAAATCTCAATCCTCTGAATAAAGTGTGATTTGGTACAGAATCATCACCTACATTGAAGTATGAATACTTTGTAGTGTTTTTTTGTATCTTATCATTTAAGAAACTCGATTTCTTTCCAAATAGGTATGAAAAGTAATCATGTGAAAAAGTTCCAAAGTTTAAATATTTCTCTAAATTAAATCTAAAACTTGTATCAATATTACCATTATCTACATTTTCTAGGTGTAAAGTGTGATGTAAATAAGAAGAGGTTGCTGAATTTATAGTATAAAAATAATCTAGATTTCTTTCCACTCTTTTAGGAAAGGGATCCATGATATTTGTAGTTCTATTAAAGTCTTCAAATATTAAAGAGTTATTTAATAAATATGGCATATCATTAGCAGATAAAGATTTTTGAAATCCCCATCTACAATAAACTGAATTCTTTCTCCATATTTCTGATAAGTCAGTATCTATTTTAAATGTTTCATGATTAGCAGTATATTCAGATGATACTGGAATATTAACAACTTCATCCTTATAAACAAAGTCATCTAAATTAACTGGACTAGTATTATTTAAAATATCTTCTAAATACATTTTTGTCTCATCAGTTTTAGTTAAATTATCATATTCTTCATACTCATATTTTGAATACTCGGTATCAATAATTCTTGTATCAAAGTCTTTAATGTCAGTAAATCTAACTCTGTAAATAGGAAACTTTTTAGGTGCAGTATTAAAATCAACAACTGTACTAACTTTGGTAGATTTACCTGCAACCTTATATGAATAATCATTTTGATTAAAAGTAAATGAGTAATCAGTACTAAGTTTAATGACATCACCTTCTTTGATTAAGTTATGATAAATACCATCTATCTCTATTAGCCAAACTCCGATATTACCATCTTGAGCGTCAAAACTATCTATTGATAAGTTAACATTATTATCTTTGATTAATCTATTATTAATATCAATCTGGCCAAAGTTTTGATTCAAACTAGAAGCAGTTAATCCACTTAAATCTAAATCTGATATAAGTCTATATTTAGTGACAATAACTTCTCCAAACTCTTCCACTGCAGATTTAGTATTTGTAGTAACTGATTTTTTAATAACATCACTATTTTCTAAACCCTTAGAGGTTCTAAAACCTAAATCCTTTTTAGTTCTACTTTCTGAAGTACTTAATGGATTATTAATCTTAATTAATTGATTAGTAATTGTTTCTGTAAATTGTTCTACTTTATAATAAGTACCATTATATTCAACATAGAATGGTTTATTATCAACCCAATCTTGGACAAATGGATTAGAACTAGTAGCCGAATATAATATATTACCTGGTAATACTTCAATATCTGATTGTAACCCAATTGTGATATAAGGTGATATTGAAGTAACATATTCTAAATCTTCTAAATAAAATCCATAATATCTATTAATAGACCACTTTCTTTTAAGTTCTGGTGTAGAAGGAGTATCATCAAATAAAAATGATAGATTTAAAATGTTTGGAAAGATAACTTTATTATTTTTATAAGAATCAAATACAAACTTTTCAAGTTCAAATATTTCTTTTTCTTCATCTAATATATCATCTATAAATAGTGACTTGTAAGTATAACCACCATTTTGATAGTCAATTCCATTCCATCTACAAAACTCTAAATTTCTAAAATCAATATCTAGTGGTGAGTCCGGAAGGTATTTATTATCTGTAAAGTTTTTACCGAGCCACTCTCCTAATGCAGTTTCTTTAGTCAAGTCAAATATTTTAACAGTTTTTAACTTTTTAAGTACTTCTATTTTAAAGTTATCTTTTCTTAAAGTACCAATACCAGAACCATCAATTCTAAAAATAATAAACTTTTTAGGTAATCCATTTTTAGTAATGTATAAAGGAGCAAAGTACTCATACTCTTCAGTATAGTTTTTATTATCAACAATATTTCGAGCACCATAATTATATAACTCATCATATTGATTTTTAAAATCATCTGACATACTTTCAGAATCATTCTCATACTTAATACTAAATGCCGTATCTGCAGGTAGATCCTTATAGAAATAAGGAATTAATTCATCATAGTAATTATCTTTTGTAAAAGAAACTTTTTTAAATTTATCAAATGATAAATTAACATCAGAATCGATACTATCTAAACTTAGTTTATAATTAGTATCAACCATGACTTTTATATTTGTTGTTAATCCAACATTTGTTCTTAATAAACCAAAGCTTCTCAATTTTTAAATATTATTTTTTACTTGATGTTGACCAATCATCAATATAAGCAGGTCCACCACCAGTTGAATTAAACTTTCTAACAATAACTTTATTTCTATTTAAGTTAAATTTAAGTGTAAATACAAATGGTCTATTCTCAGATTCATTCTCTAAGAAGAATTTTAACTTCTTAACGTGTTTAACAGTTTTTGTCGCATTGTTGAAATCAACATACTGATAATTTAAACCTGTTAAACTTGTATCAAGTGAGTTTAGTTTGAAGTAAATATTCAATGGTATTATAACTGAATTTTTATCACCTGGTGCAATTGTTCTAACTTTATCACTATTGTTTTCTTGAATATTTTCCAAATCTTTTACAACTGGATGTATCGTAGTCAAAAACTTAGTTGTTGATGAAACAGAAACAGTAGTATCAAGCCACTTAGTAGGATCTAATAATGATTTATTATTTGCAATAAATGATAATAATGTATTCTCACTATAACCAACATTATAATCATTACTAGAAAGTATATTTGTTATTGAATTTGAATTTACAGTATTTGCCGTAAAATTATTTCCAATATTCTCTGATAATTTAGATACTGTCGTTTGTGTAACTGAATCATAATTTACAGACCATATAAATTGATTATCTCTTTGAGTTCTTGTTTGCCCACTAATTACATCATATGTTAGTAACTCATCTTTATTATCAACCCAGAATACTTGTGGCGTCTTTTGACTATAAACAGTATCTTGATTACCTAAATATGTTCTATTTGATAATAATCCCAATGCGGATTCTTTTGCATTGTTTTTAACTTTCATAACAAAGTCTTTAATAACGTAGATATTATTTTCGTAAACTCTACCAGTTGGTGCTCCTTGTCCAGTGAATGTTGTTAAATAATCTTCACATTCAACATTAAATGTTGTTTCTGATCCATTATTAATAATAAACTCTTGATTATTTCTAAGAATAATGATTTGAAGTTCACCTTTAGCTCTTGTGATTTTCTCTTCTAATGAAGTAATTCTATCTGATAACTTTTGAATATAAGCATATAAATCTAATGATACACCATTCTCATCTTGGAAACCAGATAAAATCTTTTTAGCTTCGTGATGGAACGTAACATTATTTACAGTTACCGTATCTGCTAAGTGATTATCTAATCCTTTTGCAGATAATTCTGAATTAACACTTACTTTTAAATCTTCTTTAGTTGCCGCTGCTAAAATGAAATCATTTTCATTTGCAATAGTGTTTAAATCATCTGGAAAATCAATTGTAATAATTTCAGACCAATCAGATTCAACCGGAGATTCTGGCCACCCAACTTCAGAAATAGATTTAATTCTAATGTCAACTCTTTCATTTGATTGAACCGGAATATCTATTTGATTTATATTTGGTGTATCTGCATTAGTAACATCTTCAATTGCCCAAGTGTACTCACCAGTTGTGCTATTATACTCTCTTTTTCTGGCATCTGTTTTATACTCATTCCAGTTAGAGTAAGAAGCTTTACTTTGAGAATCTGTAATTGTGAACGTATCTACCGGAGCTTCTCTACCATCTTTACTTGTATATCTATATTGTACTCTAAATTGAACGATCTCTTGTGGTTTAGTACCAGTAGTCACAACTGCACTTGGGATAGTCCAGAAACCTCTTACACTAAATTTAGGAGAAACTTTATTTTTAGGATCTTTTGATAAGTCAATAATCTCTTGAGTTACAGAAGCCAATAATTTACTTTTACTATCTTTCTTAGTAGTTAAATCTTGTATTTCTAAATCTGCTTGTTTCTTAGCAGAGTCCGATTTAAACTTAGTAAATTTACCAGCTTTATTTCTAGCCAATATAGCTTCTTGTATTTGTTGTATCTCAGATTTTAAAGATAATTGATAATTATGTTTTTGTTTAATTAAATTAGAATCCGGTGTATCAGTAAGGTGTTTATTAATCTGAACCACCTTAAAGTTATCAGTTGCCAATGTTGGTGATAATGGTGTACCTGCTAATGAATTAGGAGTTTTCTTTGCAACTAAATCTTGTAATACAACACCATAATCATAAACATAATCAATATAGAACTGTTCCATTGATAAACCGTTTGCACTAGATGCAGAATCTAATCTCAAATCATTTGTATAATAACCTGTACCTAAACTCCATTTCTTTGCAACTAAATTATTATCAGCATTTACTGGTTTAGCAAAAAGAACATTTCTTTCATTATAACCAACACTAACTCTAACTTTCTTAGTATAAATAACCGATGAATAAACTTTCAAAGTTCCAATTCCAACCGGAATCGGTTCAATACCTTCTACTCTCTCAACTCTAATTCTTGGATTAGATTCTGCAGTAGATACTTCTAATATTTTATATCTTGTTGATGTTTTCTCTGAATTTATAATAACTTCATCACCATTAGATAACTTCTTAGTTGAATTAGTATCAACTACTAAATAATCCAAAGTATCTAAAACATACCAAAGTTTTCTATTTAATCTATCTTCTTGTATTCTTAAAACACTAAATTGACCATCATATAATAAATTATTAGGTTCTAAATCAAACATTTGTTCATCATATTTAGGATTACTTGGATTAACTAAACCTGTAGTTGTAGTATACCAATTTTCAAATTCTGATAAAACTACATTTCCATTTCCTCTAAATAATTGATTATAACTATTTAATGCTGATTGTCCAAGTGTAGTAAATGTACCATCTGCATTTTTTGCAAATTCAACAATATATCTTCTCACTAAACATTTTCTAACATTATCCTCAATTTTACCTGATAAATCAAGTTCTACTGAAACCATTGGATCCATAAGTGAATCAAAGAACCAGTTAGGTGCAGATTTAAAAGTAGTTAAAGAACCTAAACTTCCAATTGGAGTAGGATCTCTATTCAAATCAACAGTAATTATTTTTTTATATTTATTTTGAGTCGATGTTTGAATTAAAGCACCCGCTGCATCAATACTATAAAGAGAATTGATATTATTATTCAATCTATCAATATCTGCCTTTAAAGAAGTAAATGATGGTAATGTATAATTTCTTAA
>Ga0075464_10000592_pt1 | contig 15975 bp, 25 predicted proteins | sample DEB19_08_DNA_5_FD_75068 | JGI IMG/M metagenome (GOLD analysis project Ga0075464, IMG submission 75068) | Aqueous microbial communities from the Delaware River and Bay under freshwater to marine salinity gradient to study organic matter... | ecosystem: Environmental > Aquatic > Marine > Coastal ...
CGACCTTGGCGGCGCATCGTGTCCGATGACCGTTGTGATCAACGTTGACGGAGTTGAAGAAGAAACGATCACGGGCCTTGATCCATGTGAGGACCAGACCTACAATATCACGATCACTTATAGCTAATGGCGACCCACACCTTCAACATCACTGGAACCATTCCGGACAACACATTCGACCCATTTGGAAGCGCTTCGGCTGCTCAGGCAGCGGCTATCGCACACGCTGACGGATTGGTAGTTGGCCTTTTCGATGATCGCGGGAACTACGATGCCTCTGGCAACACCTTCCCAACCACAGGCGGTAGCGGAACGGCTGGGGCTGTTCTAAAGGGAGACGTGTGGCGAATCAGCGTAGCCGGTACCCTCGGAGGTAACGCGGTGGACGTTGGCGATACCATCCGAGCGCTCGTTGATACGCCGGGACAGACGGCGGGGAATTGGGCCACCTTCGATGCCAACGTTCAGCAGGCGACGGAAACGGTTCGTGGAACGGTAGCTATCGCCACACAAGCCGAGGCAGAGGACAGCGGCACCACGAATGACATTGACGCCATCACCCCTAAGAAGTGGTGGCAGGCGTTCACTTCGGCATTCACGGCGGTAGGAGCGGCACTTCGGAACCTTGCAACACCGGGTGCTACTAGCTGGATTCGCGTCAACACCGATGGAACGGTCACGGCTCGGACGGCTTCACAGACCCGATCCGACCTTGCGCTTGGAACTGCATCTACCGTTGACACCGGAACCGGCTCGGCAAACGTGCCCACCGTCGCTCAGGCCGATGCTCGGTACTTACGAATCACCAATGGATTCGTCCTTGTCAAGAAGACATCTTCTACTTCAAGGAACAACAACACGCTGACGGACGATCCCGACTTGTTCTTCCCGATGGAGGCGAACAAGTCTTATACGTACACGATAACCGCCTTTATACAGGCCAGCGCAGCAGGCGACTTTAAGAGCCGTGTGACTGGTCCGGCCGCGCCAACATCTGTGTTCCTCTCCCAAGCTGGATTTGGCACCACGGGCATGACCCAATCGAACAGGATCGCGCAGGCTTACGACTCCACCGACCTTACGCAAGTATTCACATCCAACTTCGTGATGCGTCTGCTCATCAACGGAACCGTCAATAACGGAGTCAACGCTGGTGACCTCGTATTCCAGTGGGCACAGAACACCACCGCCGCCGGTAACCCAACGCTCGTGCTGGCGGGATCGACTGTTGAATGGTCGGAGATCTAAGCATGGCCAAATCAAAATGAACGAACTAGAACTCGCCTCCCGTGTAGCCGTAGCGGCCTTGGTATGGGCTGAGGTGCGCCCCGTATGGCTTTCGCCTTGGTACGTCTTCCTGCTCTGGATAGAGTCCTATGTAGGCGACACATTCACCAAGCCCATCGGAGGCTGCACGATGTGTACCGCTGGCTTCTGGACACTCGCCATTTCCATCTACCTGGATCCGCCTAACGTGGCCTTCCACATCACAGCGGCATCCATCGCCATCCTATTGGGGGCCATCATAACCAAAGTATTCCAATGGACACAGCAGTAGAGACCGAAGTCATTTGTCCGCCGGAAGGCGCCACGGAGTTCCAGGTGAACGGCCGCACGTACCGACGCAGTAACAGCCTTTCGACGCGCCGCTACGCCCTGATGGAATACTACCGGCAGGCGTTGCAGTATGGGTCAGATCCTGTTGAGGTATTCCAGACCAACCGCAAGGCCTACGAACTGCTCAACAAGATGGTGTTTGCCGACGCTGCGGTGTTGATCCACGGCAACATGACGGCGGCGGCACGGATAGCTGATGCCATGCGGGATCCCATCACACACGCGCATCCGATGATCAAGCTGTTCTGCCTGTTCTGGAACTACGAAGGGGAGGACAAGCAGGGCATGGACGATGAACAGATGGAGGTAAAGGTGAGTGACATGATGGGGGTGGACGTGGGTTTCGTTTTTCGTCAGGCGGTGAGTGCAGTTCCCGGGTTGCTCGCCGCGTACAGGCTCGCTACGGAGGGCTTTTCTCCCGGGGAGGAAGTGAAGGATACGAACGTATCGACAACCTCATAGAGCGGATGAAACAAAGCCACGACGAACTGCTCTGGGCTTTGAGTGATGGAAGTAGGACCGATATGGAGGCGTGGGATAGGGCGGACGTGATGGACTTCTACCGAGGGCTGGAGATCCATCAGGCAAGGGTGAAGAAGATGCTGAACAGGAAACAACCAGAAGACCAGAAGCCATGGCGATCATAGAGTTCGAGGGCCTTGGAGGGGACCTGTTAAAGGACCTGGTGGCGGCAAAGGATGCCATCGCTTCCGTTCGCAAGGAGACCGAAAAGGAGAGCGAAGCCCTCAAGAAGTTGGGCGCCGATGGAGGCAAGGCCACCAAGGATCTGGCTGCCAATATGGGCCTTATGGCCGACGCGCTCACAGAGGTGAACCGTCAGGCTGGAACCGGTTCTACCCTGTCCAAGGGCTTCGGAGACGCCAGCAAGAGCGCTGGTCAAGTATCTGATGCGGTGGAAACGGCTACCGACAACCTGACCCGTGCGGTATTCGCATCGGACCAGCTCAGCAAGAGCCAGCGCCAGATCCGCTCCGATGCCTTGAAGGTGACGGACGCCGTGGCCAAAGGCAACATCACACAGGCCAAGGGATTACAGATCCTTGGTCAGCTTTCTAAGGAGTACAAGCAGAACGCCGTCGAACTCGCCAAGATCAAGGACGCGGCGCGGCAGGTAGGGGAGAACCTTATCGGGGCCGACGAACCGGTGAAGTCCTTGCGTACGCAGATGCGCGAGGCCAAGGCCGAACTAGACCAGCTTATCGAAGCCTCGGATGGCAAGATCACCCCCGAGCTGATCGCGGCGGCAAAGAAGGCTGGTGAACTATCGGACCGCATCGGAGACCTTCAGGGGACCGTCGAAGCCTTCAACCCCGACACCAAGTTCAAGGCCTTGGTCGGGGTGCTGTCCAATGTGGCGTCTGGTGTTCAGGCCGTGACAGCTGGGATAGGGTTGTTCGGAGAGGAGAGCGAAGACGTGAACCGGGCCTTGCTGAAGATCCAGCAGACCACGGCCTTTATACAGGGTCTACAGGGTTTCGTTGGTGGCCTAGCCGACAACTGGAAGAACCTGAAGACCGTTATCGCCGCGTCTGCTCTGGCTACCCAAGCCGACACCACGGCCAAGGCGGCGAACACGGCAGGCACTACGGCAATGGCCGGGGCCAACACGGCGGCGGCTGGCGCTACGGGTGTGCTCACTACGGCGTTCGGAGCGCTGAAGGCGGCTATCCTATCCAACCCACTACTTGCAGCGGCGGCTGCGGTAGCCGCACTTGCAGTAGCGGTGGTCAAGGCCACAAGCGACACAAAGGACTACGCGGCGGCGGTGGATGAACTCAGCGCCGAACTTGACGCGCTCACTCAGAATCGGATCGACGAAGTGGGCTTGAAGGCAAGGCTTGGCAACATCCAAGCCGAGCGCGAAGCCCTGCAAGCCGGGGAGACGGAAGCCGCCAAGCGCAGACAGACCCAGATCGAATACGAGAACAACCGGTCGGCCCTTGTTGCCGAGCGGTTGGAGTATGAGGTCAACATGCTCAACTTGATCAACGAGCTTGAGAGCTTACGCGGCAAGGAAGGCGAGAAGGCTATCGAGGCCCGTAAGAAAGCCACCGATGAACTGACCAAGTACACGGGGCTGTTCAAGAAGACAGGCGACGAGATCCAGCTACTCGAAGCGGAGAATGCCAACGCCGTCATCAAGGGCCAGAACGACCAGAAGAAAGCCTCTCAGCAGGCCTATGAAGAGCGGGCTAAGAAGGCCAAGGAAACGACCGAAGAGATCGCGCGTATCGAATCCGACCTTGCCAAGCGCGTAGCCGCTGCACAGCTAGAAGCAGCCTCACCACGTCAACGGCTGGACATTCAACGCGAAGCCGAGCTGCAAGAGATCGAAGGCCTACGGAACCGGCTAGCGGCGCTTCAGGCCAACGGTCAGCTCACTGTGGCCCAAGAAGAGCAGATCGCGAACGCTCAGTTCTTGGTCTGGGACCAGTACTGGAAGGAAGTCGTGGAGCTGGACAAGCAGAACCAGCAGACCCGTATCGACCTCCTAGACCAAGGCTTTGAAAAGGACCGCGCCCAGTTCGATGCCCAACTTGCCGAAAGGGTAGCCAAGCTCAGGGAGGCGGGGGCCGCACAGGTAGACGTCGAGAAGTTCATCCAAAGTGAGCGCGACACTTTCCGCCAAGGTCAGGTGGCGGCGGCTATCGACCAAGAAGAGCGTATCGCTATCGCACGGGTGGAAGCTCAGCAGCAGGGAGCGGAGAGTGAACTGGTGTTCCGTCAGCGCATCGAGCTGGAAAAGCTGGCTATCCAGCAGGACTTCGCCCAACAGCGTCTCAAGGCCTTGGAAGGCGACGCCAGCGAGGAGGCTGAGCTACAAAGGCTCCTGCTTCAGAAGACCGTCAACGACATCAACGCCGCCCGTGCGGAGCTACAGAATAGCGCCCCGCAAGTGGACCTGTTCAAGTTGCTGGGTATCGAGATCAACGACGAACAGAAGCAGCAGGTGCTCGACAGCCTGCAACAGATCGGGGACGCGTTCTTGGGGGCCTATGAGCAGTTCAAGGCCGCTCAGCTAGAGCAGCTGCAAGCCCAGATCGATACCACTGACCAACTTATCGAGGACCAGCAGCGCCGGAAGGATGAGCTACAGAATCAACTTGACGAGGCCTTGGCCGATGAGCGCGAGGGCTACGCCAATAGGTCAGACGACATCCGTACTCAGCTAGAGGCTGTGCAGGCTGCTGAACAGAAGGCCACGGACGAAAGGGCTAGGCTACTCGAAGAGGAGAAGCGCCTAAGTAAGCAACAGATCGCGATCGACGCGGCTGTTCAGGCTTCGTCTATCTTGACCGCCAGCGCCCATCTATTTGCCAAGGGAGCGCTGAAGGGTGTAGCGGGTATCGCGGCGGCTATCGCTGCGGGGGCATCCATGGTAGCGCTGTTTTTCAGCACCAAGGCACGGATGAAGGCGGCACAAAGTGACGTTCCGACGTTCCGCCAAGGTGGTATACTGGAAGGGCCGTCCCACGAAATGGGCGGCGTTCCAGTGCTGAATCGCAAGGGCCAAAAGGTAGCTGAGGCCGAAGGTGGGGAGTACTTCGTCAACCGGGTATCGACGCGCAAGTACAGGGACATACTCGACAGCATCAACGAGGACCGCATCCCAGACAGCCACCGCCGCGCTATTCAAGAGATCATGGACATGGAGGGCATATCCATGGATCCACGTATCGTGCGCGAGATCGTACACTCCAAGGAGATCCTTATCGACCGCCGCGCCGGGTCTGGTTCCGAGGAACTGGCAAAGCTGCGGAAAGAAGTCAGGGGCCTACGTGAAGACCTCATAGGGTTCAAAGAGCAGGAGCGCACCCGCGAGCGCGTGGATGGTAACAAGGTTATCAAACCAGGAAAGACCACGGTTAAGCGATGAACAAGCGCTGGCAAATAAGCACGGACAACGCTACGTGGCTACGCGAGGTACTTCCTGTTAACGGCAGTAAGATCGCGTTCTCCGAAACGAGGGACCGCGATTCAGGACAGGCCTTCTTTCGGAAGACCATGACCAGTTCTCTACTGTTCATGGATACCCCAACGTCTGAGGACTACACCTACTTCAGGTCGTTTGAAAGGACGCCATCGCGACGCTGCGCCACGATCTATATCCGTCTACAGTTCCAGTGCAGCGGCACATGGACTACTTGGTGGACTGGTCAGTTCTCCACCGGTTCGGGCAAATGGAACCTGCACGAGTGCTGGTTCGAGGTGAAGCCGGAGACCTTAGATAAGTACACATGCCTTCTTGGTGCTCAGTCCACGAAAAGGAACGTCCTACAGGTTGAGCCGGTAACAGCCAATGTCTACGAGTTCCCTTCACTTGAGTTCATCCTATGCGAGTGGAGTGGAGGAGCGCCTACGTGCGAGATCCCGGCGAGCTATGCACAGGTCAGGGTATGGACGCCGATTTCCCCTTTCCAGCTAGTGCTGGCATGGAGGGAGTTCAACATCACAGAATGTGTGGGCGGGAACCCTGTTACTCCTCCTGGAACCGGATGGACCATGGACGTGGATTCGTGCGACACCGATGGAACATCACGATGGTATAGGACCCCTGTCATTCCGTATACCTTCGGAGATCCGCAGTTCTTCTTGGATGGCGATGGGTTCCCAGAGCCTCCGCCAGACACATGCCTCTGGCTGAAGGTTGGCGAGTTCAACTTCAGCGTAAACCCACCGGGCATAGTGCCGTTCTACATATGCCCAAGCTCAGGAACTCCAACAGAAATAGACCGGGCTAGAAAGCTGGAAGACGTTGCCGACTACTTGGTTGAGCAGATGGGCTGCGGACTTGCTGGCGTTCGCTCAGACCTGTTCGACTGGAATGCCGTTGGCGACACCGATGGCTACGTAGCAGGCTTCGACTACGTGACCGGTCGCGAGGCTGAAGTGAACTCACTCTTGATCGTACAGAATACGGACGCAAAGGATCCTGGCGCGTCAAACCCAGCCACAATTGGAGAATGGTCCTTCAAGGATCTTGTTCAGTTCATGCAGGTCATGCAGTGCCTGTGGTACATCGACAGCGACAACTACGTTCGGTTCGAGCACTGGACACATTTCGCACGTCAGCAGGGCCTTTCGATCAGCGAGTTCACCAAGGTCAATCAGTCCATGACCTATGAGCACATGAAGTCGAACGTGCCAAGGCTTGAGCGCATTGCGTTTTCAGAGGCGCTTTCAAGGGACTTCGTTGGAAAGGACATCGTCTATAGTGGGCCTTGCGTTGCGAGCGACGGGGATGAAAAGGACTACGAAGCCGGTAACGTCATCACTGATGTGACATTCGTTCTGAGCGACCCTGGTTCCATCCCCAAGAAAGGCTTCGTCATCTTGGCGTCGAAGTTCAACGGCACGGACTACGACGTGAACCTTGTACCCGGCGCCATTACAGGCAATACGCTGGCCAACGGAACACTTTCCACGGCCAACATAATGCGCGACTACTGGACATGGAACCGATACCTGCCATCGGCAGAAATGAACGGCGTGCAGACTGTCTTTGATGGGACGGTAGACAACATATCCCAGAGCGATGTCCGGGTTTGCATGTGCTGCAAAATGCTACGGTTCGACGCTTCTAAGAGCGTAGCCACTCAGCTAGGCGAAGCGCTTGGAGGCATAGAGGCATCTGTGGAAGATGTATCGTACAACATCTCGCTTGACAGGGTGGAACTTTCACTCACATACCCCTACCGATGACCCCCGAGTATAGCCCCAGCCTTGCGGTCGTGTCGACTGCCTTTGTACTGGAAGGCGGCGAAGCCTACGCCAGTGGCAACTGCGATAACGAAGGCGCCGCGCTGGTCGTAGACCTTAGCGCTGCGGTCGGAAGCAAGAGCGGTGAAGATGCCTCCAGCTATAGCAATGCCGATGGACGTGTTGCGGCTGATACCGGCCTTACGCATCTGAGTGCCTGCCATTTCAAGGCGCAGGTTGACGTCATCTGCGGGCACAGGAGGAAGGCCTTGGCCGCTTACCATGCTCGAAAGGGAAAGGGCCAAGAACAGGGGAAATAACCGTTTCATACCAGCTAAGCTACAAGAATGCTGCCATACATCAACAGAGAGGTCAAAACAGCGCTCCGCTGGTACGATGACTTCTACAAGCTGACGCGCCAGAACAAGCAGTGCAAGCTGGACAGCGAGCTATGTCCATTCGCCTTCCGGATAGACTCCCAATACATCCCCCCTTTCCAGTTCGTCACCCAAGTGGGAGGCACGCTGGACCTGTCCATGCCGACCCAATGGCGGGTGCATAGGAAGGACGGGTTCCAGATCTACAACCTGGACTCGCTCATACCCATGCTGCGGGTTGACGCCTTCGCCAACCCTGACCGGGTGTACATCACCCTTGGGGAGGCCTTGGATAACGGTTCTGGCTGGAGCGCTGGGGACTATGAGATGCGGATCACCACGGCCTCGGGAACCTACTACTCCGAGACCATGACGGTCTGCGGAGACGTGGACACCATGAACAACTGCCACTATACCATTCGGTGGAAGTCGTGCGGAGACGTGGGTAGCATCTGCTACAGCTACTCCCAGTTCCAGAACATCATGAACCTGAGCAACGACCAAGCGGAACTGGTCAACCCTACACCGGTGATCAATGAAGAAACCGAGGATGATGCCGATGGCAAAAAGGTCCAAGTGAAGACCCGAAAGGAAGTACAGTGGACCCTTGAAATGACCCTGATGCCTTGGTACATGGTGGATGCGCTTACCGAGATCCCGCTTCATTCAACGGTGGAACTACGCATTCCAGGACAGACCGAGTTCGACGAGATCCGTGACGTATCCATGGAAGTGGTGTGGGACGACAACTGCAAGGCACGGGTGAACATGAAGTTCACGGCCGACGATGCCACGGTATCAACAGGGTGCTGCGACGGATTCCTGCGCCCATGCATGGAACCGTGCATCACTGCTGACGGCGTGTGGGACATTGGGCTGCCTGCGCCAACTGTAGGGGACGTGGTACTTATCAGCCATCCAGCTACTCCGGCACGCTACGCCACATTCAAGGGGGTAGGAGACCCTGCTGACAAGGACACCTACGGCTTCGGCAATTACAGCACATGCACCAATAGGATAGCCGCCGTTACTGGTAGCGTGCCTTACTTCTACGCGTCCGACGAATGGCTGCCGGTCATCTACGTTACCGAGACGATCATCGAAGGGCAGTACACCACGTTCGTGGGTAACAACATGCCGGGCTACGGGCTGACGTTCCAATACACTGAAGACGGAACTACATGGGTTGACCTATTTGGTGGCTGGAATGATCTGCTTGAGATACCAGATGCACAAACTGGAATAAGGGCAAGGCTTACGGGGCCAGACGACTGCGAAGTTGCCGTTCTGACACTGAGCCTTGACTGCTGTTCGGAAGGCAATTTGGTGCTTTCTGGTGCGGTAACAACCCCTGAAATGAACGCCACATATACCCAGTCCGGGTCTTACGATGGCAAGTTCAATTACTCCAATGCAATCGGTCCCAAGAACGTTTATTGGTCATCAGCGAATAGTCGATGGATCAACTCGTTGAATGGAGTTCCAAAGTATGCAAGCCCAGATGACACAGAATTCCCTTGTCAAGCAAGCGCTTGGTATCCTGTCACGGCTGAAGATGATGAATTAACTAGCTCCGAAGCATTGCGATTATGCGGAGGGCAGGTAGCATGATGCGGACGCCTTTGGGCAATCGCTGACACTTTCCGGACAAGGGTTCCCCGTGGCGGTTGTTTCGCCGTAGAAACAACAAAGAGCCACAATGAGCCTCAGTGTCACATGCCCGGTATGCTCGGACCAACTCCCCGAGTGTTCCTTCAACTCCTGCGGTCCAGCCCTGCTTGATGACGGACTAGTGGGAGTGCTTCTTGCCCGACCCGGGCAAGGGTTCGCCAACGTGGAAGACCCACAGGAACACATCGATCGCACTAGCGATACGAGTGTATCCGCCAATGCGCTCCGCCGTTTGGTAGGCGTTGGTTCATGGTCTCCTGAGTATGGCGCTACGTTCAAGATCGGACGCAAGACCTATTATCAGAAGAACGTCGGAACCTTCGTGCTGAAGGTATACGACAACAACGACGACAACTACGAGTTCGCCCGCAAGCTGGGCTGTAACTCACAGTTCGCGTGTTGGCCACTGCACAACTCCAACCACATCTACGGCGGCAACGACGGAATGGTGATGGTGCTGAACGCACGCGAACCAGCCACCGAAGAGTTCACTGGCAAGAAGTACATCGAGATCCAGGGCATCTACGAGTACGTGAACATGCCAGCTCGTAACGACTACCCGCTGGCGGGTGAACTGGAAGACTACATCTAATCCTTGACCAGCCATGGCAGCAGGAGACAACTACCTAGAGTGCAACGGGGCCGGTAAAGACGTTACCGTTGACAGCGACCTCGCCGAGATCTTGAATGCCTTGCTTGTGAAGGACGCCAGTGGGAACATGGGCTTCCGTACGGTGAGCCGCGCGGTATCGGCTGGCAGCATCACACCTGTACTGGCTTGCGGCGCCCCTTTGATGGACGTGGTGGATGTGCTCCGCCATGCCCTTGTGGAGACAGCAAGTGGCGAGCTGGCGATCGGACTGATCACCGAGGCATAAGGCCTTACACGACAACGAGAGAGGCCGTGTAATAGCGGCCTTTCTCACAACCACTAGACCATGGCAACGCCACTCACATGCACGGACGGCCTTCGCAGCGCGGCCGAGCTTATCAAGTCGGCCATTGTGAAGATGGATGACGGTAGCTACGCGCTGAAGGTCAGCACCACCACGGGAGGTGATCCGGTGGAATGTGCTGAGGGGGAGACGCCACTGGAAGAGATGCTTCGTGGTGCCATCGTGAAGGAGGGTAGCGAGTTCGCCTTCCAGATCCAAAGCGTGACCTAATGGCTTATACGGCGCTCACCTGCGAGGAACTGGAACAGCCTTTAGAGACACTGTTCCGTAGGGCCATGATCGACAATGGCGACGGGTCCTATTCTCTGCAAACGGTGGCGTTTAGTGCTCCTTTGTCTTTCACGCTTACCAGCGGATCGGTCACGGATACCTACACCTATCGTTTCGACTTTGAAGGCTTTAGTGGATTTGTTCGGAACGGATACGAGGGAGAAGCATCTATAGGGTATCCTGTCTGGTCTGTGGTTCGCGCAGACAATGTTGTCGAGGTTGGTAGTACATGGTGTGTCACAGACGCTTCTGCGGGCGTGATATACTATTCTACTGACGACGTTGATGATCCTAGGGATTGCACGACATGGATCCTTTCGCTTGGGGGAACACTTCCGTTGCCGGTGATAAGCTGACGATGAAACGCCTCGCCCGCATAGCCCTCTGGATCGTGATGCTATACGTGATCACGATAGGCTTGCAGGCGTGCGCAAGCAAGAGACCGGCATCACAGAGCAAGTTCGACCAGCCGAAGTACGACCTCGATAGACGCCACAAGCGATGAGCCATGAGCACTGTTTTCGCAGCCATAGCCGTAGCTCTGACGGTTTGGAACTACTACATGGACTGGCGGTGGAAACAGCGCGTGAACGAAAGGATCACCGCCATTGAACGTGAACTCAACAACCTCAAATAAATGGTAGCCCCAGCCTTCATCAAGGAGGTCTGGGATCTGATGGGGCCAAAGCTCCGGGCGTGGTCGCTGCGGGTGGTCACCTTCGCGGCCGTCATCATCCTTGTGATGTTCGCGTACCTCGCTTGGTCAACAGGCGAGGTCTACCGGCGCTTCGGCGTGCTTCCTACCAAGGAGGACATGCAGGAGCAGACCGCAGCCATCACGGGTAACATGGCCACTAGGGAGGATCTTTCCGAAGTAGCGGCCGCGCTGTATAACTACCAGGATTCGCTCGGTCGCCTCCGGTCGCACCTCGATACCACGTTGATCGCTCCGGGCCTCATGGCCATTGTTGACCTGCAACGGCGGATGGGTAGGCTGGAAAGTGGACAGGTAGAGACCCGGCTGGCTATCGAGGAACAGAGGCGGCAGGGTCAGCAAGGGACCGAGGCCCTGCTATCGACCATGAACAGCATGAGCAGCGCGGAAGAGCGGGCCAAGAAAGAAACAGAGCGCAAGGAACGTGAGCAGCGTGAGAGGGACCGGGCCTTGATGGAGGCCATTGCCAAGAAACTCAAGATCAACACACAAGAATTCTGATGGGAAAGGACATCGGCATAGCGGGGGTACTACTGGTTGGCTGGCAATGGGCTGAAGTCCAAGGCTGGATAGGTTGGATAGTGGCGGCGCTTGCGCTGGGGCTATACATCCGCATCCGTCTTTCCGACCCATTCGCGAAGATCGAAAAACTCACCAGGCAGGTGAAGCAGTTACTCGAGGCCTTGGCTGAAGAGAGGGTGCGGGTCATGGACCTGACCAATAGGAACGACGAACTGCGTACGCTGAACAACCGACTCCATTCTGAGGTGAACGAGGTCCGTGCAAGCATGGCCGAACTCAAGAAGGCCTTCGAGAAGAACGGCGAAACCATCGCCCGCCTAGCGGATGACCTGAAGGAAGAGCGGGAAAAACGCGATCAACAGTTCATGCAATGGACACGCGAAAAGGCAGCACGCGGAGACCTATGAAGAACGCCAAGCAACTCCTGAACCTAGCGCAGTCAGCCAGCGCCGAAGATGAGGCGTTGATCCCGCTGACCATCTACGGCCTATGCGAGACGGCAGCGGAGCGCGGTGACTACCTGTGCCGGTTCGACCGCACGGAATACCTCATTGAGCACTTCGACCACATGCGAAAGCTGGGATGTGCTGTGGAGTGGGACTGTGGAACCATATACGTACGGTGGGCATGAGGAACATTACCCACATCGTAGTGCATTGCACAGCCACCCCTGAAGGCAGGAACCACACCGCTGCGGACATTGACCGCTGGCACCGTGACCGTGGGTTCAAGAAGATCGGATACCACTATGTAGTACACCTGAACGGCACTATTGAAGTAGGCCGCCCGGAGGAAGAGATTGGCTCTCACGTTGCGGGCCGAAATTCCAACTCCATCGGCGTGGTGTACGTGGGCGGCGTTGACAAGGTGAAGCTGCAACCCAAGGACACCCGGACCAAAGAACAGAAGGCCGCGCTACTGGACCTGCTCAAGAAGCTGAAGCGGCGCTATCCAAAGGCCGTTATCCTTGGTCACAGGGATTTCGCCGGGGTGTCAAAAGCCTGTCCGAGCTTCAATGCCAAGGCGGAGTACGCTACGCTATCCTAGCTTCTTTGCAAATCTCTCGGTTTCGCGAAGCACACGAAAGGCTTCCGTAATTGCTTCGCCATGTGTTGAGTCATGGAGCAACCGATCAAGCGCATATCTCAGCTTGCTTACGGGGTCGTTTATCATAAGCTCATCAAAGGCCATAATCTTGACCGCTGCAAGGGTGGTCTTTTCGCCCACTCCATTATCGTCTCGGATTTCGATGAACAGGTTATCGCCGTACTCCTTTGCGTGGTCAAGCACGAACAGTTCACGCTCTAGGTCTCGGTAGTATGCGGTTACGGATGGGTGGCTTTTAGGGAACTTCATACCACCAAGATACCGCAATTCCTGCCCGGCTAGTTCACATAGTTCCGCTTGTTCATTCGGCCATGAAGTGAGTTGCACTATGTGAACCCATCGCTTCGTGGGTGGCGTTCCTTGGTGGCATGAATTGGTGGGCAATACTCGACCCGGAGTTGTGGATCATCATCGGCCGCATGTGCTGGACGCTGCTCGGAATGTTCGTCGCACTTGGTAGCATGGTTCTATTGGCCTCGCCTTTTGGCACGGATACTCTATCGAAATCGGAAAGCCGGAAGGCAGTTTCCACATCCACCTTGAACAGTACCCCTTGAAACGGTTCTTCCAATGAAGCCAACCCACCTCCTCCTAGCCGCGCTCGTTCTCTCCGGATGCGGTGATGCAAAGCCATCGCTACAGAGCAACAATGTTGAGTACGGTGGCTACAAAGGTGAAGTGTACGTGATTACGGTTAACGGGTGTCAGTACGTTGCAAGTCATTATCACCCCCTTGGCAGTTACGGCTCATCTGGTGGAATATGCCACGCCGGTAACTGTTCAAACCCCATCCACTACCCATGCGACACCTTGCGCTAATAGCCGCCATCGTCCTGCTCTCCGGATGCTCCCAAGAGCGCCGTATGGAAAAGAAGCGCCTGAAGGCCGAAGCCTTGGTGAAAGAGGCCATCGAGACCTACCCCGGCATCATTGACCCGGTGATCACCACCGACACCATTACGTTGATCTCGCCGCCTGTGGTCATCAAGGAACGGGTCGGCTACTCGCAGGCATCCATGGACAGCCTAGCCACGATCTGCGCCGAACTGCTGAAGGCCGAACGGGAGCACAGGCCCACGGTGGTACGGCGTATCGTGAACCAAGCCTGCAACATCGACACCACCACGTTCAGCAAGGGGAGCGTTGATGTGATGGTATGGGCGCAGAACGGGGTTCTGGACGTGCTAGTTATGAAGCACGCCGAGCAGTTGGATACCGTCACCACCAAGTCCACAAGGGTGATCAACGCCACCCCATGCCCACCTGTGGAGACGGGCCGGATCAAGTCTCAGTTCTGGCTTGGCTTCGCGGTAGGCGGCGCCTTCGTTCTGTTCGTGTGGGGCTTCCTTCGGTTCATGGCACGGTCTAACAAGTTCGAGTGATGAGCAAGGACGAATCCATAAAACAGCGTATCGAGATCGCCACGCGGCTCATGGAGTCGTGGCTAAAAGGTCCAACGGCAAGCGAAAATCCGCACGACATAGACTACAAGGCTGCCCAATTCGTAAGGGCCGCAGAGATCATTCAGAACGCATCAAAGAACGGAACGGAATGAAAAAGAAGGCACCCAAGCAGATCAGTATCGAAACGCTTCAACAGCTTGTTGAGACCGCAACGCCGGAAAACTTCGCCAGACTAGAGACCGACTTGGTCGTCTGGTTTCGCGTCAATGTGGCCTTGCGAGCCGCTGGCGTAAAGGGCAAGGTCCGCATGCTTTGGACGGATGACGGTAAGACGGGGTTGACGTCTGTTGATTTCACCCCATGGTAATGACCAAGGCTGCGGCCACAATTCAACAGGAGGCATGAAGTACTTTCTAGACACCGAGTTCATTGACCACGAGAAGCAGCCGAAGCTGCTTGGGTTCCGAGTAGGCAAGCCTATTCAGACCACCGAGCTAATCAGCATAGGCATTGTATCAGAGGATGGCCGCGAGTACTACGCCGTCTGCAATGAGTTCGACCTTGATGCGGCGTGGAAGGATACTTGGGTGCGCTGCCATGTTCTCGAAAAGATCCACGACGAATTGGTTAAGGCGCAAGGTCCGCACGCTCGAACCCATCACCACCATCTGTTCGAGCCGTTCACCAAGAAAAGCATGCGGTACTTGCTGAAGTGGAGCGGCAAGTCGCGATACCAGATACGACACGAGATCAACGAATTTGTGAATGAAGAGCCAGAGTTCTATGGCTACTATGCCGATTACGACTGGGTGGTGTTCTGTCACCTGTTCGGGCGTATGATCGACCTGCCTTCTGGGTTCCCGATGTACTGCATGGACCTTATGCAGGTCATGAAAGAACGAGGACTGGACTCCAAGTGGAAGGACGAACGTTGCCCGGACCCCGTTGACGAACACCGCGCCATCGTTGATGCAAGATGGAACATGAGCCTTTACAAAGCACTGCACGACTTATGACCAGAACTTTACTTGCCATCGCCGCTTTTCAACTTTTCGGCCATTCGCTTGAATTGCATGCCCAAGGCTTGGGCCACTCCATGCCGCCACCGGTCAACATGGTAGGAGCTGGATTCAACCTAGAGTATGCCGCCAAGCAGAAGAAGGTCAGCACATGGACTCTGGGAGTGGGAGCCATCGGGACAGGGCTCCTCCTGGTCATGGACGACACCCGCCACACGGCCGCACCATGGGTGTTGGGAGGCCTTACGGTGGGCGTCTCCATGACCTTCTCCCTGTCCGGCTTGAAGTGGCAGGACCGCGCCGCTGACCTCTGGCAGTGCGGATACTCTCCGGACGCCCTCTATGAGAGCGTACCCGATAGCATTGGGGACGATAGACCTAGGAGGTACCAGATACCGGCACTGATCGACGGCACGCCTATCAAGGTGCCAGCTAGGATGTACACCAAATGACGCGACCATGGAGAACGTAAGCTACGCATCCGGATACGTACCCCCGAAATGGTGGAATGATCCTCGATTCCCACTTGTTCCACGATGGAAATGGAACAAGGCGAGAAAGCCGCTTGATAAATACGACAGTGGGACCACCAAGGGA
>Ga0075464_10000593_pt1 | contig 15961 bp, 15 predicted proteins | sample DEB19_08_DNA_5_FD_75068 | JGI IMG/M metagenome (GOLD analysis project Ga0075464, IMG submission 75068) | Aqueous microbial communities from the Delaware River and Bay under freshwater to marine salinity gradient to study organic matter... | ecosystem: Environmental > Aquatic > Marine > Coastal ...
AATCCAGCAAGAAGCTGGTTTGGACGCTTTGTCTAAAAAAGAACAACTGATGTTCAAGCGCGAAATGGAAAAGCTTGAGAAAGACATCGGCGGCATTCAAGATATGGCTGTGTTGCCTGATGCGATTTTCGTGATCGACGTCGGCTACCACAAGATTGCCATCGCTGAAGCCAAGAAGTTGGGCATCCCATTGATCGGCGTGGTTGACTCAAACCACTCACCCGAAGGTATCAACTACATCATCCCAGGTAACGACGATTCGTCTAAGGCTGTGACGTTGTACGCCCGCGGTATCGCTGACGCGATCATCGAAGGCCGTGCAAACGCTGCCAACGACTTGGTCAAAGCTGTGACTGAAGGCGGCGAAGAGTTTGTTGAAGTCGCGGCTTAATCACTCGGCCCAAGTTTGAGAAGGGGCTTGTGAAGCCCCTTTTTCACACCCAAATTGTTTTGAACTGAATACGGAGAATTTAAATGGCTGCAATTACCGCAAGCATGGTCGCTGAACTGCGCGCTAAAACCGACGCCCCCATGATGGAGTGCAAAAAAGCTTTGACTGAAGCCGAAGGCGACATGGCCAAAGCAGAAGAATTGTTGCGCGTCAAGCTCGGCAGCAAGGCTGGCAAGGCTTCGAGCCGCGTGACTGCCGAAGGCGTTGTGACGAGCTACATCAGTGGCAACACAGGTGCTTTGTTGGAAGTGAACTGCGAAACCGACTTCGTCACTAAAAATGACAGCTTCTTGAGCTTGGCTCAAGCTGCTGCTGAGTTGATCGCTAAGAACAACCCAGCGTCTTTGGAAGCTTTGGGCGCTTTGGCCTACAGCCAAGACGGTTTTGGCCCGACGCTCGAAGATGTGCGTAAGGGTTTGATCGGCAAGATCGGCGAGAACATGAGCTTTCGCCGCTTCAAGCATTTCGAAGGCGCACACAAGTTGGCCGCTTACTTGCACGGCACACGGATTGGCGTGGTCGTCGAGTTTGATGGCGACGAAACTGCTGCCAAAGACGTGGCCATGCATGTGGCTGCGATGAAGCCAGTGGCCTTGACCAGCGCCGATGTGCCTGCTGAGTTGATCGAAAAAGAGCGTTCAGTCGCTGCTGCCAAGGCTGCAGAGTCTGGCAAGCCTGCTGACATCGCCACCAAGATGATCGAAGGTTCTGTGCAGAAGTACCTCAAAGAGGTGTCTTTGTTCAACCAAACTTTCGTCAAGAACGACAAGCAAACCGTTGAGCAAATGCTCAAGGCAACCAACACCAATGTGGCTTCTTTTACCATTTACGTGGTGGGTGAAGGCATTGAGAAGAAGGTTGATGACTTCGCTGCCGAAGTGGCTGCGCAAGTTGCTGCTGCAAAGCAAGCGGCTTAAAACAAAGGGGGGCTTCGGCTCCCCTTTTGATATCACTCGTACATAAATTTCACACCACACATCAAGGAGCCTTTCATGACCTCACCCAAGCCAGCCTACAAGCGCATTTTGCTCAAGCTGTCCGGAGAGGCGCTGATGGGCGATGATGCATTTGGTATCAACCGTGCCACCATCGTTCGCATGGTGGACGAAGTGGCCGAGGTCATTCACCTCGGCGTCGAAGTGGCCATCGTGATTGGCGGCGGCAACATCTTCCGCGGTGTCGCGGGAGGTTCGGTGGGTATGGACCGTGCCACGGCCGATTACATGGGTATGTTGGCCACGGTCATGAACGCATTGGCGCTGGCCGACGCGATGAACAAAGCGGGTTTGACTGCGCGTGTCATGTCTGCCATCGCGATTGACCAAGTGGTCGAGCCCTATGTGCGTCCCAAAGCTTTGCAGTACCTCGAAGAGGGCAAAGTGGTGGTGTTTGCTGCCGGCACAGGCAACCCTTTCTTCACGACCGATACGGCTGCTGCTTTGCGCGGTGCTGAGATCGGTGCCGAGATGGTGCTGAAGGCGACCAAGGTGGACGGCGTTTACTCTGCCGACCCTAAGTTGGATCCTCACGCCACGCGTTACACCGAGATCACTTTTGACCAAGCGATTGGTCAGAACCTCGGCATCATGGACGCCACTGCTTTCGCGTTGTGTCGCGACCAGAAGTTGCCAATCAAGGTATTCTCTATTTTCAAGAACGGTGCGCTCAAGCGCGTCGTTATGGGCGAAGACGAAGGCACTTTGGTGCACGCTTAATCGTCTACATTTTTACGTACATCACACCGCGTTGCTTCAGGAGCACAACATGACCATCGCTGACATTAAAAAAACCAACGAAACCAAAATGGCTCAATCCATTGCGGCCTTCAGCCACACCTTGAGCAAAATCCGCACAGGTCGTCCTAGCCCTTCCATGTTGGATACCGTGCAAGTCGATTACTACGGCTCCATGGTGCCTCTCAGCCAAGTGGCTAACGTGTCTTTGTTGGACGCGCGCACCTTGAGCGTTCAGCCCTGGGAGAAGACCATGGGCGCGAAGATCGAAAAAGCGATTCGCGACAGCGATTTGGGTCTGAACCCTTCTTCTATGGGTGAGTTGATTCGTGTGCCGATGCCGCCAATGTCGGAAGAGCGCCGCAAAGAACTGACCAAGGTGGTGCGTACCGAGGGCGAAAATGCCAAGGTGTCGGTGCGCAACTTGCGTCGCGATGCCAATGAATCGGTGAAAAAGTTGGTGAAAGACAAGCTCGCTTCAGAAGACGACCAAAAACGTGCAGAAGCCGATATCCAAAAAGAGACCGACAGCCGAATTTCTGAGATTGACAAACTCATCGCCGGTAAAGAACACGAAATCATGGCGGTCTGAGCCAGATGTTGAAGCAACGCGTCATTACCGCCCTGGTGTTGTTGGCACTTTTGTTGCCGGCTTTGTTGGCCCGTGACGCAGAGCCTTTGGCTGGCCTGACGCTCGTTTTGATTGCGGCGGGCGCTTGGGAGTGGGGGCGTTTAAATGGCTTTGCCATGCGCGGTTCTTTGCGTGTGGCGGCTGTGTGTGTGACGCTGTGTTTGTATGCTTGGTCTGCCCGTTGGGCCTACGACCAAGCCCCTGCCCATATTTGGAACATCACTGGCGCTGCTTGGGTGCTGGTGGCCGCTTGGTTGATTCGCCACGGCGTTGAGCGGTGGGCCACGATTGCTCGGTGGTTGCGTTTGGTGGTCGGCGTGTTGGCTTTGTGGCTGACATGGGTGGCGATGTACCAAGCGAAGGTCGTCGGCATCAATTTCTTGCTGTCGTTGTTACTGCTGGTTTGGATGGCCGACATTGCGGCTTATTTTTCTGGCCGTGCGTTTGGTCGTCGTAAATTAGCACCCGCCATCAGCCCCGGTAAAAGCTGGGAAGGCGTGTGGGGCGGTATGGTCGGTGTGTTGCTCATGGCCTGTGTTTGGATTTGGGTGGACACCCACTACGCGGTGGATAGCCTGAGCTTGTACAGCCGCTTGCAGAGCAAGGGTTGGGCGTTCTTGGTTTTGGCCACCGTGTTCTTGACCCTCATGAGCGTGGCTGGCGATTTGGTGGAATCCCTGGTCAAGCGCAGTGCCGGTATGAAAGACAGCAGCCAGTTGTTGCCAGGCCATGGCGGCGTGCTTGACCGCGTGGATGCTTTGTTGCCCGCCTTGCCCTTGGCGTTGATGTTGGCGCAGTCGGTGTGACCACCATGCACGCAGGCGCTAGGCCACAACGCATCACGGTGCTGGGATCGACGGGATCCATCGGCACCAACACCCTAGACGTGATAGCACGTCACCCTGATCGATTCGACGTATTTGCCTTGAGCGGCGCGACACAGGTTGATCTGATGCTGCGCCAGTGCGCGCAATTCAAACCGCGTTTCGCCGTGATGGTGCATGCAGAGGCTGCAGTGCAGTTGGCAGATAAGGTGCGCGCCGAAGGTTTGGCGACGCATGTATTGAGTGGCGCTGCTGCTTTAGACGAGGTGGCTGCGCATCCTGAGGTGGATGCGGTGATGGCTGCCATCGTGGGGGCCGCCGGCCTGTCGCCATGCTTGGCAGCGGCACGCGCGGGTAAGCGTTTGTTGTTGGCTAACAAAGAAGCCTTGGTGGTGGGTGCTGAAGTGTTTTTAGATGCCGTTCGGCAAGGCGGCGCAACCCTGCTTCCCATCGACAGTGAACACTCAGCCATTTTTCAATCGCTGCCAGAAGATGCTGCTACCTGGGATGCACGTGTTGAAAAAATCATCCTCACCGCATCGGGTGGTCCGTTTCGTACGCGCGAGCTCGCCACGCTGAAGGATGTCACGCCCGAACAAGCCTGCGCACATCCCAACTGGGTGATGGGCCGCAAAATTTCGGTGGATTCAGCCACCATGATGAACAAGGCGCTTGAAGTGATCGAGGCGCGGTATTTGTTTGGTCTGCCGCCTGAGCGTTTGGAGGTGGTGATTCACCCCCAAAGCATCATTCACTCCATGGTTCAGTACCGCGATAGTTCTGTGGTCGCCCAGCTGGGGACGCCCGACATGCGCGTGCCGATTGCCTATGGTTTGAGCTGGCCCGAACGCATGGCATCGGGTGCACAAGCATTGGATTTCCACGCTTTGTCGGCCATGACCTTCGAGTCGTTGGATGACCATGGCCATCCGGCGCGTTTTGCCGGGCTTCATTTGGCGTGGGACGCCTTGCGCGGTCCGCGCGGCACGACCGCCGTGTTGAATGCCGCCAATGAAATTGCCGTGGCGGCCTTCTTGGAGCGACGCATTCGATTCGACCAAATTCATCACGTCAACCAAAGTTGCATGTCTAAGCTGGTGCCTGATGCACCGCACAGCTTGGAAGACTTGCTGGCTTTGGATGCCCAAGTCCGTGCGGCAGCCGAAGCCGTCGTTCATGGTTTGGCGCCATAAACCATGACTTTGCTGGCCTTCTTGCTTGCGCTGGGTGTTCTGATCACCGTGCATGAGTGGGGCCACTACCGTGTGGCCGTTGCTTGCGGGGTGAAGGTGCTTTGTTTCTCCATTGGTTTTGGGAAACCCTTGCTGCGTTGGAAATCAAGTCGCCCGCATGCGGGGCAAGACACTGAGTTCGTTATCAGCCTGATTCCCTTGGGCGGCTTCGTCAAGATGTTGGATGAGAGCGAGGCTGAGGTGTCTGCAGATGACGCGCCCATGGCCTTCAATCGCCAGCCTTTGTGGGCGAGGGCGGCTATTGTGTCGGCAGGACCTGTGGCGAACTTGCTGTTGGCCGTGTGTTTGTATGCCGCCACCTTCTGGCTGGGGCAATATGAAACCCAGGCCACCTTGGCATCTCCGGTGGTCGGTTCTGTGGCTGAGGCTGCGGGGCTTCGCAGTGGTGACACGGTGTTGCGCGTGGGCACGACTTCGGATGACTTGCAGGAGGTGGCATCTTTGGATGCACTGCGTTGGTGGCTGCTGCAGCAAGAAGCCACACCTATTTATTTGGAGCTTCAACCACAAGGCCAGCACGGTTCTCGTGTGTTGCATTTGCCACCGCTCACAGAGCAAGAGCTTTCTTCAAACCATGGCAATGTGTGGCAAGCCCTCGGGTTGACGGGGGCTTGGAGTCGACCGGTCCTGAGGGATGTGCAAGCAGGCCACTCTGCCCAAGCTGCGGGTTTGATGCGCGGTGACGAGGTGCTCCGTATCGATGGCCAGCAGGTGGCGGATGCCAGCGTTTTACGCGCTCTCGTGCGTGCCAGTGGTCAGAGCCAAACGCCCACTATGCAGGTCTGGGAGGTGTCACGTGCCGGTCGTCGGTTGCAAGTGGATGTCACACCCGAACGGGTCGCTGAGGGGGCTCAAACCATCGGGCGCATTGGCGTGCAAGTGGGTGAGGCGCCTGCCCAGGTGTGGGTGCAATACGGTTTGTTTGATGGATTGAGTCAGGCCATCTCCAAAACATGGACGGTCATGGCCATGACCCTTGACATGCTGGGGCGGCTGATCACGGGCCATGCATCGCTCGACAACCTCAGCGGCCCCTTAACCATGGCGGACTACGCAGGTCGTTCCGCCAGCGTCGGGCTGGGTGCTTATTTGAGTTATTTGGCGTTGCTGAGCGTCAGTCTTGGCGTGTTCAATCTCTTGCCAGTCCCGGTCCTTGATGGCGGGCACCTGTTGTATTATCTTTACGAGGCCTGCACAGGCCGTCCTCCATCGTCCGCGTGGCTAGATGTCACGCAACGCGTTGGTTTGGCGGTGCTTGTGGCGCTGATGGTGCTCTCTCTTTTTAACGACGTGGTGCGCCTGGGTTGGCTCCCTTAAGTCCCCCGATACATCTACCCTAAGGCTTTGAAGTTTTCTGTTCATGAACAAGCAACTTTCTCAATTTCGTCGCACCTCTTTCTCCCAAGCGGCGGCTTTCATCGCCGGTTCGCTGATGGCATTCAATGCCTTGGCGGCCGATCCCTTTGCTGTGCGCGATATTCGCGTCGAGGGTTTACAGCGTGTCGAGCCCGGCACGGTGTTCGCTTCTATCCCGTTCCGAGTGGGGGATGAATACACCGATGAAAAAGGCGCAACTGCCATCCGCAGTTTGTTCGCCTTAGGTCTGTTCAAAGACGTGCGCATTGAAGTCAGCGGCGATGTGCTGGTGTTGATCGTGGAAGAGCGTCCCAACATTGCGGCAGTCGAGTTCATCGGCACCAAAGAGTTTGACAAAGACGTGTTGCGCAAAGCGTTGCGCGACATTGGTTTGGCCGAGGGCCGTCCGTTTGACAAAGCATTGGCCGACCGAGCAGAACAAGAGCTGAAGCGCCAGTATGTGAACCGCAGCTTGTACGGCGCGGAAATCATCACCACCATCACGCCGAGTGATCGCAACCGCGTGAACCTGTCCTTCACCGTGGTGGAAGGTGATCTGGCCAAGATCAAAGAAATGCGTGTGGTGGGGAGTAAGGCCTTTGATGAGTCCAAGCTGCTGGATCAGTTTGACCAAGGTTCAGGCAACTGGCTGAGCTGGTACACCAAGTCCGACCGTTATTCGCGTACCAAGCTGAATGCGGACTTAGAAACCTTGCGTGCTTGGTATTTGGCGCGTGGGTATTTGGAATTCCGCATCGATTCGACCCAGGTGGCGATTTCACCAAACAAGCAAGACATCAGCATCACCATCAACATCACAGAAGGGGACCGTTTCGTGGTCTCAGAAGTGGCCTTGGATGGTTACTACTTGGGCAAGGATGATGAATTCAAATCGCTGATCGAGATCAAACCAGGTAAAGCCTATAACGCCGACGATGTGGCTAAAACCACCAAGGCGTTCAATGATTACTTTGGTAACTTTGGCTTTGCGTTTGCGCGTACCGATGTGCGCCCTGAAATTGATCGTGCGACCAACCGGGTGAAACTCGTGTTGGTGGCCGACCCAGCGCGCCGTGCCTATGTGCGCCGTATCAACGTGGTTGGCAACAACCGCACCCGCGATCAAATCGTGCGCCGTGAGTTTCGTCAAACCGAATCGTCTTGGTATGACGGCGAAAAAATCCGGTTGTCCCGCGACCGTGTGAACCGTTTGGGCTATTTCAAAGACGTCGAGATTGAGACGCAAGACGTTCCTTCTTCTCAAGACCAAGTGGACTTGAACGTGACCGTGGTCGAAAAACCAACCGGCATGTTGACCTTGGGTGCCGGCTTCTCAAGCGCAGAAAAAGTCACCTTGTCTTTTGGTATTCAGCAAGACAACGTGTTTGGCTCGGGCCATAACTTAGGTCTGCAGATCAGCACGAGCAAGTACAACCAATACCTGGTGGTGAACACCACTGATCCGTATTTCACCGAGGACGGCGTCTCACGCACATTTGAGTTGTCCCATCGTTCGAGCAAGCCCTATGTGGAGCAAGGCGGTAACTACCGCATGATCACCTCTGCGGCTGGGGTTCGTTTTGGCCTGCCATACAGTGAACTGGATCGCATTTTTATCGGCACCTTTGCTGAGCGAACCGAGCTTGTGCCCGGTACCAACATGCTTGGTGTGCACGCCGATTTGTGTCAGCGCTTTGGCTGTATTGCGCAAAACATACCGGTCACCGCGGGTTGGGCCCGAGACAGTCGTGACAGTTACTTGAATCCAAACAGCGGCAAGCTCATTCGTTTGAACACGGAAGTGGGTGCCATGGGCGATGCCCGTTACACCAAGCTGGGCGGGCAATATCAGCAATACCTCCCGATTACCAAGCAATACACCTTTGCGTTCAATGCCGACTTAGGCGTTGGTCGTGGTTTGAACGGGCAAGCCTTGCCTTTCTATAAAAACTACTACTTGGGTGGTTTGGGTTCGGTGCGTGGTTTTGAACAGGGGACTTTGGGTCCACGAGACATCACCGGTCCGGTGATTGGTGGTGCTAAAAAAGTCGCACTGAACACCGAGTTTTTGATGCCTTTCCCAGGCGCTGGCAATGACCGCACCCTGCGTTTGTATGGCTTTTACGACATGGGCAACGTCTACGGTGAGTTTGCAAAGGTTGATCTGAGTCAATTGCGCAGTGCTTATGGTGTCGGCTTGAGCTGGGTTTCGCCTATGGGTCCCCTGCGATTTGCTTGGGCACGCCCCGTTCGGACATTCCCAGGCGATAGAATCCAACAATTGCAATTCCAAATCGGGACATCCTTCTGATGAACATGTTTACACGTCAAATTTCCTTAGCTGTTGTGTTGGGTTTGGCTGCGTTTTGCGCGCAGGCCGAAGAGGTTCGTATTGGCTTTATCAATACCGACCGAATTTTCAAAGAAGCAAACACGGCCAAGCAAGCGCAAGCCAAGTTGGAGCAAGAGTTTTCCAAGCGTGACAAAGAGATTGTTGACTCGGGTAACACGCTGAAAGCATCGGTCGAAAAGTTCGAACGCGAAGCGCCAACCCTGTCTGAATCGCAACGTCTGTCACGCCAAAAACAATTGGGCGAACAAGACCGCGATATTCAACGCAAGCGCCGTGAGTTTCAAGAAGAACTCAACGCCCGTAAGAATGAAGAGTTTCAGCAAGTGCTCGAGCGCGCCAATCGCGTGATCAAGCAAGTCGCTGAAGCTGAAAAATACGACCTGGTGTTGCAGGAAGCTGTCTACATCAATCCTAAGCACGACATCACTGACAAAGTGCTCAAGGTCATCAACGCGGCTAAATAATCTGCCGTGGCACTGAGTCTCGGCCAGATCACGGAAAGTTTGGGTGGTCGCCTGATTGGCGATCCACAACACCTGATCCAAAAACTAGCGCCGCTTGACACCGCTCAAGCCGATGCGCTGAGTTTTTTAAGTAACCCCAAGTACCAATCGCAACTCGCCACTACGCTGGCGGGTTGTGTCATTGTGTCGCCAGCCGTTGCTGAGGCTTCCAGTGTCTCTATGGCGCTGATCGTGGCAGACAACCCGTATCACTACTTTGCACGATTGACACAGCTGTGGCGACAACACACGCGCGTCCATGATGAGCCCTTGGTTCACCCCAGTGCCGTGATCCACCCGCAAGCCCATGTCGATCCTTCTGCTCGCATTGGCCCTTTGTGCGTGATTGAACGCGGTGCCCGAATTGGTGCCCATACCTGGCTCAAATCAGGCGTTACTTTCGGAGAGAACTGCATCATCGGTGAGCGTTGCATCGTTCATGCGGGTGTGGTGGTTGGCGCGGACGGCTTTGGTTTTGCTTTGTTTGAAGGCCGTTGGGAAAAAATCGAACAGCTCGGTGCGGTACGTATTGGCAACGATGTTGAAATCGGAGCTAACACCTGCATTGACCGTGGCGCTTTGGATGACACCGTCATTGAAGAGGGTGTCAAGCTGGACAACTTGGTGCAAATTGGTCACAACGTCCACGTCGGAGCGCACACGGCCATGGCTGGCTGCGCAGGCGTGGCTGGCAGTGCACGGATTGGTGCGAATTGCACTGTCGGTGGTGGTGCTGTGGTGTTGGGGCACCTAGAGCTGGCCGATGGGGTGCACATCTCTGCCGCGTCTGTGGTGATGCGCTCTATTCGCCAACCGGGTCAATACAGCGGCGTGTTCCCAATCGACGACAATGCGTCATGGGAGAAAAACGCGGCGACGCTGCGGCAATTGCATCGCTTACGCGACCGTATCAAATCTCTTGAATCTGCATTAGAAAGTCAAAAAAAATGAGCATGGACATCCACGAAATCTTGAAGCTGTTGCCACACCGTTATCCATTTTTGTTGGTGGACCGCGTGTTGGAAATTGAAAAAGGTAAAAGTATCAAGGCGCTCAAAAACGTGACCATGAACGAACCCTTTTTCATGGGTCACTTTCCGCATCATCCAGTGATGCCAGGTGTCATGATCCTAGAGGCCTTGGCTCAAGCGGCTGGTTTGTTGGCCTTTGACACGCTGGGTGCAGCACCTGACGACAAAACGGTGTATTACTTTGCTGGCATCGATGGCGCACGATTCAAGCGCCCTGTAAGCCCAGGTGACCAACTCACACTGGAAGTGGAGTTGGACCGTATGAAGGCCGGTATCTTCAAATTCAAATCACGCGCCAAAGTGGGCGATGTCGTGGTGACGGAAGCCGATTTGATGTGCACCATGCGTGCGATTGCCTAATCACGCCCCAGACGATGAGCTTCATTCACGCCACCGCCATTGTTGACCCCAAGGCCGAGCTCGACAGCTCGGTGCAGGTTGGGCCTTACACCATCATCGGCCCCCATGTCCGCATTGGCGCTGGTACAACGGTGGGGCCGCATTGCGTGATCGAAGGGCACACCACGATTGGCAATGACAACCGTATTTTTCAGTTCAACTCCTTAGGCGCGGTCCCGCAAGACAAAAAATATGCGGGCGAGCCTTGCGAGTTGATCATTGGTGACCGCAACACCATCCGTGAGTTTTGTACCTTCAACATCGGTTCGCCTGGTGATGGGGGTGTGACCCAAGTTGGCAACGACAACTGGATCATGGCCTATGTCCACTTGGCACATGATTGCCTTGTGGGTAACCACACCATCTTCGCGAACAGCACGCAACTGGCGGGCCATGTGCACGTGGGCGATTGGGTGATCTTGGGTGGCTTTACCGTGGTGCATCAGTTTGTGCGCATCGGTGCGCACAGTTTCACGGCCATGCACTCGCTTTTGTTTGCTGACTTGCCGCCGTTCGTGATGTGCCAAGGTCAACCGGCCGAAGCGCGCTCCATGAACTTTGAGGGCTTACGCCGTCGCGGTTATTCACCTGAACGCATCAGCGCCGTCAAAGCCATGCACAAAGCCTTGTACCGCGATGACTTGACGCTGGACAACGCCAAAGTGCGCATTGCCGCGTTAGCCCAAGAAAAACCAGAGGCTGCTGCAGATGTGGCCATGATGCTGGATTTCTTGAATCAGACTTCGCCGCAACGCGGCATCGTGCGTTAAATCCAATGGCCGAGGCCCTGTCTTTCTCGCTGGTTGCTGGCGAGGCCTCGGGCGATTTGCTTGCTGGCCTTTTGCTCGGCGGTATGCGCGCCCAATGGCCTGATATGCAAAGTTCAGGCATTGGCGGTCCTCGCATGGTGGCCCAAGGTTTTGAGCCTTGGTGGCCTTACGAAAAATTAGCGGTCCGTGGTTACGTCGAAGTGTTACGGCATTACCGCGAAATAGTAGGGATCCGAAACCAGCTGCGCGAGCGTTTGCTGGCCAATCCACCCAGTGCCTTCATCGGCGTCGATGCTCCAGATTTCAACCTTGACCTTGAACGCGACTTGAAGGCGCAGGGTATTCCCGCGATTCACTTCGTGTGTCCTTCTATTTGGGCTTGGCGTGCCGATCGGGTCGAGAAAATTCGACAAAGCGTAGACCACGTGTTGTGCATCTTTCCGTTTGAGACCGAGTTGTTGGCCCAACACGGCATCCCCTCCACGTATGTGGGCCATCCTTTGGCAAAAAACATCCCTCATGAGCCTGATCGTGCTGCGGCACGCCGTGCGCTGGGTTTGCCGCAAGACGCCACGGTGGTGGCTTTGCTGCCGGGCAGTCGCAGTTCTGAAATTGACTACTTAGCGCATCGGTTTTTGCAAGCGGCGCAACGCATGGCCAAGCAGCAACCTGGCTTGCACTTTGTGTTGCCCGCCATGCCCGCCTTGCGCTCGCGTATTGAGCAAATTTTGAAAGAAGTGGGCGAGGTCCCCAATCTCTTGTTGATCAACGGTCAATCGCATGTGGCCTTGGCTGCCTGTGACGTGACGCTGATTGCCAGCGGTACTGCAACGCTAGAGGCGGCGTTGTTCAAGCGTCCGATGGTGATCGCCTACAACATGAACTGGTTGAGCTGGCAAATCATGCGCCGCAAAAAATTGCAACCATGGGTGGGTTTGCCCAACATCCTTTGTCAAGACTTCGTGGTGCCTGAGTTGCTGCAAGAGGCGGCGACGCCCGATGCGCTGGCGAGCGAGGTGTTGCAGTGGCTTTCTCATCCGGCGGCAGTTGCCGCTGTTCAACAACGCTTTGCGACGCTGCACGACACGCTGCGTTGCGATACCCCTGCACTGGCGGCCCATGCGATTGAAAAAATTCTTGCGCGCTGAGCAAGTCGCGTTGATTTGGGATGCCCCGGGTTTGATCGCCGGGGTGGATGAGGCTGGCCGTGGGCCCTTGGCTGGACCTGTGGTGGCCGCAGCGGTGATCTTGGATGACTTGAATCCGATCGTGGGTTTGGCCGATTCGAAAACGCTCACAGCTTTGAAGCGCGAACGGCTGTACGACGAAATCCGTGCCAAAGCGTTGTGCTGCTCTATCGCCGAGGCGACGGTCGAAGAGATCGATGAATTGAATATTTTGCAGGCTACTTTGCTCGCCATGCGCCGTGCGGTCGAAGGTTTGCGATTGAGGCCTAGTAAAGTTTTGGTGGACGGGAACCGCTTGCCGGTGCTCGATGTGTTGGCGGAGGCCATCATCAAAGGCGATAGCAAAGTACCCGCAATTTCTGCAGCGTCTATTTTGGCCAAGGTTCATCGTGACCGTTGGTGTCTAGAGCTGCACGCGCAGTATCCGCAGTATGGGTTCGATGCGCACAAGGGCTATGGCACCGCCGCGCATTTGAAAGCGCTCAAAGAACATGGGGCCACGCCTTGGCACCGCAAGTCTTTCTCGCCTGTGGCGGAGGTCTTGCGATGAACCTGATTACCTCTCGCGATAACGTGTTGGTCAAAGAGTTGCGGCGCTTGTCCCAGGACAGTACGGCGTATCGCAAGCTAGGCCGTGTCTGGCTAGAGGGCGACCATCTTTGCCGTGCAGCGCTGACGCGTGGCGTGAAGCCTGAGCATGCGGTGTTCGCTGAGTCGCTGTGGGTCACGGCGCCACGCGAATGGACGCAAGCCGCCGGTCGTAACACGGTGTTGCCGGACGCCTTGTTTGCAGAAATCAGCAGCTTGGGGTCGCCCGCCAAGATGGGTTTCGTGTTGGCTGCGCCGACGATGCAAGAGGTGCTCACCTCCACACCCACGGTGGTTTTGGACCGTGTGCAAGACGCTGGCAATGTTGGCTCGATTTTGCGAAGTGCCTCGGCCTTTGGATTCAAGCAGGTGTTGGCCATCAAGGGGGCGGCAGCGCTGTGGTCGCCCAAAGTTTTGCGTGCAGGCATGGGCGCGCATTTTGGCTTGCATTTGGTGGAGGGTTTATCGCCAGAAGACTTGCAGGCATTGGATATGCCGTGGTTGGCGACCAGTTCACACCAAGGCCCGTATCTGCATGACTTGCTGACACAAGCCAAATTGCCCATGCCATGCGCTTGGTTGATGGGCCACGAAGGGCAGGGCGTATCGCCCGAGTTGGCTGACAAAGCGGCCTTGCATGTGCGGATTGCACAACCGGGCGGGGAAGAGTCGCTCAACGTGGCTTCGGCAGCGGCTATTTGCTTGCACGCCAGCGCCACCTGTCATTTGCGCTAATTCGCGCTGAATCACTGGGGAAAACCAGGGGCTCGGATATAATGAGAGGCTTTCCCGCATCAACCTGTACGTCCCAGCCAAAACTAGGCAAATTCCTCGAACAAAGTAGCCAAAGAGAAGACATTCTCTTGTGAGCGCTGAGGCGTACCCGAACTATTCCGGAGAACCCAGTGCTTTTGTCTCTTCAGGGAACCTTCCCGCCCGCCATTTTGGCGCTCGCAGACGGCACGGTCTTTATCGGCAACTCGATTGGAGCCTCTGGCTCCACAGTCGGCGAAGTGGTGTTCAACACATCACTTACCGGCTATCAGGAAATCCTCACTGACCCCAGCTACTGCCAGCAGATCGTCACCTTGACGTACCCGCACATCGGCAACTACGGCGTCAACGTGGAAGACATCGAAGCTGACAAAGTCCATGCTGCTGGCTTGATCATCAAAGATTTACCTTTGATTGCAAGCAACTTCCGCTCACACCAAACCTTGTCTGCCTACTTGGTGGATGCAGGCACGGTTGCGATTGCCAATATCGACACCCGTCAACTCACGCGCATCTTGCGTACCAAGGGTGCACAAAACGGCGCTATCGTGGGTTTGGCCAAAGGTCAAGCTGTCACGCAAGCCCTGATCGACCAAGCTGTGGCCGCTGCCAAAGGCGCGCCAAACATGGCTGGTCTTGATTTGGCACAAAAGGTGACGGTGTCACAACCGTACGAGTGGACGCAAACCGAATGGGTTTTAGGTCAAGGCTACGGCACTCTGACCGCACCTAAGTTCCATGTGGTCGCCTATGACTTCGGCGTGAAGAAAAACATCTTGCGCATGTTGGCTGAGCGGGGCTGCAAAGTGACCGTGGTTCCGGCCAAGACGTCTGCAGCGGATGTGCTGAAGCACAACCCTGACGGTATTTTCTTGTCCAACGGACCTGGCGATCCACAGCCTTGCGATTACGCGATTGCGGCAGCTGCTGAGTTGATCGAAACAGGCATCCCGACTTTTGGTATTTGCTTGGGTCACCAGATCATGGCCTTGGCCAGCGGTGCCAAAACTTTCAAGATGAAGTTTGGCCACCACGGGGCGAACCATCCCGTGAAAGAACTCGACTCAGGTCGTGTCTCCATCACCAGCCAAAACCATGGTTTTGCGGTGGACGAAAAAACCTTGCCCGCCAACCTACGCGCCACGCATGTGTCGTTGTTTGACGGCACCTTGCAGGGCTTGGCCCGCACCGACAAGCCCGCGTTCTGCTTCCAAGGTCACCCTGAAGCATCGCCCGGCCCGCACGACATTGCTTACCTCTTTGACCGCTTCATCAAACTGATGGAGGCGAAATAACATGCCAAAGCGTACCGATCTAAAAAGCATCCTCATCATTGGCGCAGGCCCGATCATCATTGGTCAGGCATGCGAGTTTGATTACTCTGGCGTGCAAGCTTGTAAAGCTCTGCGCGAAGAGGGCTACAAAGTCATCTTGATCAACAGCAACCCTGCCACGATCATGACCGACCCTGCCACCGCAGACGTCACCTACATCGAACCCATCACTTGGCAAACGGTCGAGAAGATCATTGCCAAAGAGCGTCCAGATGCTATTCTGCCCACCATGGGTGGCCAGACGGCGCTGAACTGTGCGTTGGACTTGTGGCACAACGGCGTGCTGGCCAAGTACAAAGTGGAGTTGATTGGCGCGACGCCAGAAGCCATCGACAAAGCTGAAGACCGTTTGAAGTTCAAAGATGCCATGACCAAGATTGGTCTGGGCTCTGCGCGTTCAGGCATTGCCCACACCATGGACGAGGCGTGGGATGTGCAAAAAAGTTTGGGATTCCCAACGGTCATTCGCCCCAGTTTCACTTTGGGTGGAACGGGCGGCGGCATTGCCTACAACCCAGAAGAGTTTGAAACGATTTGCAAACGAGGCCTTGAAGCTTCTCCGACCAAAGAGCTGTTGATTGAAGAGTCCTTGCTCGGTTGGAAAGAATATGAGATGGAAGTGGTGCGCGACAAAGCGGACAACTGCATCATCATCTGCTCGATCGAAAACTTGGATCCTATGGGTGTGCATACGGGTGACTCCATCACTGTGGCACCCGCACAAACCTTGACCGACAAGGAATACCAAATTTTGCGTAACGCCTCTTTGGCTGT
>Ga0075464_10000595_pt1 | contig 15959 bp, 22 predicted proteins | sample DEB19_08_DNA_5_FD_75068 | JGI IMG/M metagenome (GOLD analysis project Ga0075464, IMG submission 75068) | Aqueous microbial communities from the Delaware River and Bay under freshwater to marine salinity gradient to study organic matter... | ecosystem: Environmental > Aquatic > Marine > Coastal ...
CAACATCCCCGGTGCACGCGCCCGGGCTGACAAGGGTGAGCTGGCGTTTGGCACGATGGACGCGTGGCTGATCTGGAATTTGACGGGCGGCAAGGTACACGTGACCGACGCCAGCAACGCATCACGCACACTGCTGTTCAATATCCACACGATGCAGTGGGACGACGAGCTGCTCGCGCTGTTCAACATCCCGCCATCGGTGCTGCCAAAAGTTGTCCCCAGCAGCAGCGTGGTGGGCGAAAGTAGTCACTCACTTTTTGGTGTGTCTATCCCAATTGCAGGCATCGCAGGCGACCAGCAGGCCGCGACTTTCGGGCAGGCTTGCCTTAAACCCGGCATGGCCAAAAACACCTACGGCACCGGCTGCTTCATGTTGCTAAATACCGGCAACCAGCCTGTTGCATCTAAAAACAAGCTGCTCAGCACGGTGGGCTGGCAGTTAGACACAGGCACGACTTACTGCCTGGAAGGCGGCGTCTTCATGGGCGGCGCCACCATCCAGTGGCTGCGCGATGGCCTGCAAATCATTCAATCTGCCAGCCAGGTGCAAGCCCTGGCCGAAACCGTGCCCGACAGCGGCGACGTGTACCTGGTGCCCGCCTTCACCGGGCTGGGCGCGCCGCACTGGGACCCGTATGCGCGCGGCGCGATGTTGGGGCTGACTCGCGGTACAACCCGAGCCCACATTGCACGCGCTGCACTGGAGGCCATCGCCCTGCAAAGCGCCGACGTGTTTGCCGCCATGAGCCAGGACGCCGGCCTGGGCTTGAAAGAGCTCCGGGTAGATGGCGGCGCAGCGGCCAATGACCTGCTGATGCAAATGCAGGCCGACTTTTCAGGCGTACCCGTCGTGCGCCCCAAGGTGACAGAAACGACGGCTCTGGGCGCCGCTTATCTGGCTGGGCTGGCGGTGGGCTTTTGGTCTGATCTTGATGAAATAGCCAGCCAATGGCAGGTTGACCGTTGCTTTGAACCCCACATCAGCCGGGACGAAAGAGCGGCCAAACTGTCACGCTGGCACAAAGCCGTGGCGCGAGCGAAGTCGTGGGCAGAAGATTGATGCTATTCATTCAGGAGCTGCTCGCGCACGTATCCATGGGTCTAGGGGTCGATTTCACACCCGAAAAATCGATTTTTGGTATCCAAACCGCTTCTGGCGTGCTTGAGCTGCAAATGCTGATCCATACATGAACCGCGCATCACTGATCGAACAACTCGCCCGCCCCGTCACCTACGACGTGGCCATCATCGGCGGTGGCGCGACGGGGCTGGGTGTGGCGCTGGACGCTGCGGCGCGCGGGTTTTCAGTGGTGCTGGTCGAGTCGCATGACTTTGCCAAGGGCACCTCGTCGCGGGCGACCAAACTGGTGCATGGCGGGGTGCGCTACCTTGCGCAGGGCAATATTTCACTGGTGCGCGAGGCGCTGCATGAGCGCAGCACGCTGCTGGCCAATGCGCCGCACCTGGCGCAGCGGCTGGCCTTTGTCATGCCGTCTTACAAGTTTTGGGAGGCACCGTTTTACGGCGTGGGGCTGAAGATCTACGACGCTTTGGCGGGCGAGGCCGGCTTAGGTGCGACTGAGTTTTTAAGCCGTGATGAAACATTGGCTTTGCTCCCAAACAGCAAGCACGCCGGGCCCGGCGGGCAACTGAAGGGCGGCGTGAAGTATTGGGATGGGCAGTTTGACGATGCGCGCCTGGCGCTGGCTTTGGCCCGTACGGCCGCAGCCAAGGGCGCGCTGCTGGTGAACTACTGTGCGGCAACGGGTTTGATGCACGGCGGCGGCAAGGTGGTGGGCCTTCACGTTCAAGACGGTGAAACGGGCCAGGCTTTTGATCTCCAGGCCACATCGGTCATCAACGCCACCGGCGTGTGGGTCGACCAATTCCGCATGCAAGATGGTCAGGCAACGGGGCGCCCTGTCAAAGCCATGGTCGCGCCCAGCCAGGGCGTGCATATTGTGGTGGACCGGTCATTTTTGCCGGCTAGCCACAACATGAATCACGCCATGCTGATCCCCAAAACAGCCGATGGCCGTGTGCTGTTTGCCGTGCCGTGGCTGGGCAAAACCATTTTGGGCACGACAGACACGCCCCGCAACGATGTGGTGCGCGAGCCGTTGGCTTTTAAAGAAGAAGTTGACTTAATCTTGACCGAATCGGCGCGGTATTTGACGAAAGCGCCCAACCGTCGCGACATCAAAAGCATCTGGGTCGGCTTGCGGCCGCTGGTCAAGCCTGCCGATGATGATGGCGATAACACCAAAGGGCTGTCGCGTGAGCACACCATTCAGATCAGTAAAAGTGGGCTGGTCACCGTGACGGGAGGTAAATGGACAACTTACCGCGCGATGGCTGAGGACGTGCTGGACAGGTGCTTTGAGGCCGATTTGCTGCCCGCCAAACCCGGCGGCGTGACGACGGATCTGAAACTGGTTGGCGCGCAGGTGACCAAGCATGGGATCAGTCAAGCGCCGGGCATTCATCTTTATGGCAGTGAGGGCGACGCTGTGCTGGCACTACCGGGTGCTGACAACGAACTGGGTAGCGACGCAACCGGTTTGACCGAGGCGATGGTGCGGTTTGCGGCGCGCTTTGAATACGCCAGAACCGTTGAAGATGTGCTGGCCCGGCGCTCCCGGCTGCTGTTTTTGGATGCATCGCTGGCCAAATCGCTGGCCCCCGAGGTAGCGACGATTTTGGAGCAGGAAACCGGGATTGATCCGGCCCTGGGTGCGTTTTTGGGGCTTTGCGACCAGTATCTGCACCTGCCGGACTGAAAATTTCTGATTTTTTTCAAATTAATACGGTTTTTAGCTGATCTGTTGTTGACAGAGCCCAGGACTTGAGTGATACTCATGGGCTTCGCTTGAAAAAGTGAAGAAGTAGAAAACACCAGAAATTAGCCTAATGGAAGCCTTGCAAGTGGTTTGCGAGGTGGACGACAGGCCCAAGACTGACTGGCTTGACAAGTTTCCGAGACGAAAAACGGACATTTGCCTTGCTGGTGCAAGTTGGGAACACATTTAAATGATTCAAACGCAATCCAAACTCGATGTTGCTGACAACACGGGTGCCAAATCCGTGATGTGCATCAAGGTGCTGGGCGGCTCCAAGCGCCGGTACGCCAGCGTCGGTGACGTCATCAAAGTCAGCATCAAAGAAGCCGCACCCCGTGGCCGCGTCAAAAAAGGCGAGGTTTACAGTGCTGTGGTCGTTCGCACCGCCAAGGGCATTCGCCGTGGCGATGGTTCGCTGGTTAAATTCGACGGCAACGCAGCAGTGTTGCTTAACGCCAAGCTGGAGCCCATCGGCACCCGCATCTTCGGACCAGTGACGCGCGAGCTGCGCACTGAAAAGTTCATGAAGATCGTGTCCCTGGCTCCTGAAGTTCTGTAAGGATACGCCATGAACAAAATTCGCAAAGGCGATCAAATCATTGTGATCGCAGGTCGTGACAAGGGTAAAACCGGCACGATCACGCAGCGCACCGACGACGCTTATGTCTTGATCGAGGGTCTCAACCTGGTGAAAAAACACACCAAGCCCAACCCGCTCAAAGGCACGACCGGTGGCATCGTTCAAAAAAGCATGCCGATTCACCAGTCCAACATCGCGATTTTCAACGCGGCGTCTGGCAAGGCGGATCGTGTGGGCATCAAGTTGTTGGCTGACGGCAAAAAAGTGCGCGTCTTCAAGTCCAGCGGCGACGAAATCAAGGCTGCCTGAAAAGGTAAACACAATGGCTAAAACAATAATCCAACAAGCTGCCACGCAGGCTCGCCTGCAGTCGCAGTTCCGCGAAAAAATCGCACCGGCCCTGATCGAGAAATTTGGCTATAAATCGCCAATGCAGGTTCCCCGCATCACCAAGATCACGCTCAATATGGGTGTGAGTGAGGCGGTTGCTGACAAGAAGGTCATGGACAGTGCGGTTGGCGACATGACCAAAATTGCTGGCCAAAAACCCGTCGTGACCAAGGCTAAAAAGGCTATCGCCGGTTTTAAAATCCGCGAAGATTTGCCCATTGGCTGCATGGTGACCCTGCGCGGCGTCAAGATGTATGAGTTTCTGGACCGTTTCGTGACCGTGGCTCTGCCCCGCGTTCGTGACTTCCGCGGAATTTCTGGCCGTGCCTTCGATGGGCGTGGCAACTACAACATCGGCGTGAAAGAGCAGATCATTTTTCCTGAAATTGAATACGACAAGGTGGATGCCTTGCGCGGACTCAACATCAGCATCACCACAACGGCCAAGACCGATGAAGAGTGCAAAGCTCTTCTGACCGCTTTCCGTTTCCCGTTCAAAAACTGAGGCTCTCGCATGTCAAAACAAGCATTGCTGCAACGCGAAATCAAGCGCGACAAATTGGTCGCCAAGTTCGCCAAAAAACACGCAGAACTCAAAAAGACGTCTAACGACTTCAAACGCACTGACGACGAGCGCGCTTTGGCCCGTTTGGAGTTACAAAAGTTGCCGCGCAACGCCAACCCTACCCGCCAGCGTAACCGCTGTGCGATCACGGGTCGTCCGCGTGGTACGTTCCGTCAATTCGGCTTGGCTCGCGCCAAGATCCGCGAGTTGGCATTTGCTGGTGATATCCCCGGTATCACCAAAGCAAGCTGGTAAGCATAGGAGAACCGCAAAATGAGTATGAGTGATCCTATCGCCGACATGCTGACACGCATTCGGAACGCACAAATGGTTGAAAAAGCCGTTGTTCAAGTGCCATCGTCAAAAGTCAAAATTGCCATCGCGCAAGTTTTGAAGGATGAGGGCTACATTGATGGCTTCTCCATCAAGACGGATGATGGCAAATCCCAGCTGGAAATCGCCTTGAAGTATTACGCAGGCAAGCCCGTGATTGAGCGCATCGAGCGCGTCAGCCGCCCAGGTCTGCGTGTGTACAAAGGCCATGGCGCCATTCCTCAAGTCATGAATGGCTTGGGTGTGGCAATTGTCACAACGCCGCAAGGCGTCATGACTGATCGCAAAGCGCGCGCTACCGGTATCGGTGGTGAAGTGCTCTGCTACGTAGCTTAATCGCGACATTTAGGAGTAACTGAAATGTCCCGTGTAGGAAAAATGCCAGTATCTGTACCCAGCGGTGTGGATGTGGCTATCAAACAAGACCAGATCAATGTCAAGGGCGCTCTCGGCGCTTTGGCTCTGGCGCAGAACGCTCTTGTGACAATCACGCAGGATGCTGACAAATTGACTTTTGCCCCTGCAAATGATTCACGTCAAGCCAATGCCATGTCGGGCACCATGCGTCAGCTGGTGAACAACATGGTGGTCGGCGTGACCAAGGGTTTTGAGAAAAAGCTCAGCCTGGTCGGTGTGGGCTACAAGGCTGCAGCGCAGGGCGTCAAGCTGAATTTGACGGTGGGCTATTCGCACCCTGTTGACTTTGTGATGCCTGCCGGTATCACTGTCACAACGCCAACGCCTACTGAAATCGTGATCAAGGGTTCTGACCGCCAGCGTGTTGGCCAGATCGCTGCCGAAGTTCGTGCTGTTCGTCCCCCTGAGCCTTACAAGGGCAAGGGCATCCGCTATGTGGATGAGAAGATCACGATCAAAGAAACCAAGAAGAAATAAGGAGCTGCATCATGTTGACCAAAAAAGAGCAGCGCCTGCGTCGTTCACGCCAGACCCGGATCCGCATTGCTACGCAAGGCGTTGCCCGTCTGACGGTGAATCGCACCAATCTGCACATTTATGCCAGCGTTATTTCTGGCGACGGCTCCAAGATTCTGGCTGCCGCGTCCACCGCCGAAGTCGAAGTCCGCAAGGAAATCGGCGCTTCTGGCAAGGGCGGTAACGTTGCTGCTGCGCAAGCCATTGGCAAGCGTATTGCTGAAAAGGCAAAGGCTGCTGGCGTAGAGAAAGTTGCGTTTGATCGTGCTGGTTTTGCGTACCATGGCCGCGTTAAAGCGCTGGCTGATGCGGCCCGCGAAGCTGGTCTGCAGTTTTAAGAAGATCGGAATACACGTATGGCCAAGTTTCAAGCTAAATCAGCAAACGACGCTCCAGACGATGGTCTGAAGGAAAAGATGATCGCGGTCAACCGCGTGACCAAAGTGGTAAAGGGTGGCCGTATTCTCGGTTTCGCCGCACTCACGGTGGTTGGTGACGGTGATGGCCGTGTTGGCATGGGCAAAGGCAAGTCAAAAGAAGTGCCTGCGGCCGTGCAAAAAGCCATGGAAGAAGCGCGTCGCAACTTGAACAAAGTGTCGCTCAAAAATGGAACGATTCACCACAAAGTGACGGGTCATTGGGGTGCTGCAAACGTCATGATGATGCCAGCAGCCAAAGGTACCGGCATCATTGCTGGTGGCCCGATGCGCGCTGTTTTTGAAGTCATGGGCATCACGGACATCGTGGCTAAAAGCCATGGTTCCAGCAACCCTTACAACATGGTTCGCGCCACGTTAGATGCACTGAACAATTCCACCACGGCTTCTGATATTGCAGCCAAGCGTGGTAAATCCGTCGAAGAAATCTTCGGCTGAAGCGACCTCAATACACAGGTTTTTGGAATTACAAAATGACGACAGAAAACAAATTGAAAGTCCAGCTGGTTCGTAGCCCGATTGGCACCAAAGAATCACACCGCGCGACTGTGCGTGGTCTGGGTTTACGCGGTGTCAACAGCGTTAGCGAATTAGAGGACACACCCGCAGTGCGCGGCATGATCAACAAGATCGCGTATCTGGTCAAGATTGTCTGAGCCCAAGCTCATTAGGAATTCAAAATGGAATTGAACGGAATTAAGCCTGGAGAAGGCGCCAAGCATTACAAACGCCGTGTAGGGCGTGGTATTGGCTCGGGCATCGGTAAAACAGCCGGTCGTGGTCACAAGGGCCAAAAATCCCGTGCGGGTGGCTACCACAAGGTAGGCTTTGAAGGCGGCCAAATGCCGATGCATCGCCGTTTGCCTAAGCGTGGTTTCAAGTCTCACCTGCTCAAGTTCAATGCCGAAGTCAGTTTGACATCGCTGGAACTGCTCGGCTTGGCTGAGGTCGATCTGCTGGTGCTCAAATCGGCTGGTTTGGTCGGCCAACTCGCTAAAAATGTCAAAGTTATCAAGTCGGGCAATCTGACCAAGGCGGTCAAGTTGAACGGTATTGGTGCGACTGCTGGTGCTAAAGCCATCATCGAAGCGGCTGGCGGCTCAATTTCTGCGCCTGTTTGATTTCATAAAGTATTGACGGACTAATCAGTGGCAACCAACGCGGCTCAAATTGCAAAAACCGGCAAGTTCGGTGATCTTCGCAATCGCCTGATCTTTTTGTTATTGGCGCTGGTGGTGTACCGTGTGGGTGCACACATTCCAGTGCCAGGCATTGATCCTGGCCAGTTGAAAGAGCTGTTCAAAGGTCAGTCGGGCGGCATATTGAACCTGTTCAATATGTTCTCCGGTGGTGCGCTGTCTCGGTTTACGGTTTTTGCGTTGGGCATCATGCCCTACATTTCCGCTTCCATCATCATGCAATTGCTCACTTATGTCTTGCCGACATTTGAGCAACTGAAAAAAGAAGGTGAAAGCGGCCGCCGAAAAATTACGCAGTACACCCGCTACGGCACGTTGGGTTTGGCATTGTTTCAGTCGATCGGTATCGCTGTCGCACTCGAGAGTTCACCAGGATTGGTGCTGGTGCCTGGCTTTGGTTTCCGCATGACCGCTGTGGTCAGCCTGACTGCTGGCACCATGTTTTTGATGTGGTTGGGTGAGCAGATCACCGAGCGTGGTTTGGGTAACGGAATTTCGATTCTGATCTTTGCGGGCATTGCTGCGGGTCTGCCGAGCGCGGTGGGTGGTTTGCTGGAGTTGATTCGTACTGGCGCCATGAGCATTCTGGTGGCGATCGTCATCATTGCAGTGGTTGTGTTGGTGACCTATTTCGTGGTGTTTGTTGAGCGCGGCCAACGCAAGATTCTGGTGAATTACGCCAGGCGCCAAGTGGGTAATAAGGTGTATGGTGGTCAGTCTTCGCACTTGCCTTTGAAGCTGAACATGGCGGGTGTGATTCCACCGATTTTCGCGTCTTCCATTATTTTGTTGCCAGCTACCGTGGTCGGTTGGTTCAGCAGTGGTGAAAGTATGCGTTGGCTGAAAGATATTGCGGGCACTTTAACGCCAGGTCAGCCGATATATGTGTTGCTGTATGCCAGCGCGATTGTGTTTTTCTGCTTTTTCTACACAGCTTTGGTATTTAACAGCCGCGAGACAGCCGATAACTTGAAAAAGAGCGGAGCCTTTATTCCTGGGATTCGTCCAGGTGATCAGACGGCGCGCTATATTGACAAGATTTTGGTTCGCCTGACATTGGCGGGTGCGGTTTACATCACTTTCGTGTGTTTGTTGCCAGAGTTTTTGATTTTGAAATACAACGTGCCATTTTATTTCGGTGGTACGTCGTTGATGATCATTGTGGTTGTGACCATGGATTTCATGGCGCAGGTTCAAAATTACATGATGTCGCAGCAGTATGAATCGTTGCTCAAAAAAGCAAACTTCAAAACTACGCTCGGCAGTTAGAAGATTTTAGGTTTTAGGATTAAGTTAAGGACAATAGACATGAAAGTTTCTGCTTCGGTCAAGAAAATTTGCCGCAACTGCAAAGTTATTCGTCGCAAGGGCGTTGTTCGCGTGATCTGCACAGATCCACGCCACAAACAGCGTCAAGGCTGATTTCAAGAGTTTTAGAGGATTCATATGGCTCGTATCGCTGGTATCAATATTCCGCCGCAGCAGCATGCTGAAATCGGCTTGACTGCTATTTTTGGCATTGGCCGCACTCGCGCTCGCAAAATTTGCGAAGCTTGTGACATTGCTTATTCCAAGAAGGTCAAAGACCTGACAGACGGTGATCTGGAAAAAATCCGTGATCAGATCGCTTTGTTCACCATTGAGGGTGACTTGCGCCGTGAGACCACGATGAACATCAAGCGCTTGATGGACATCGGTTGCTACCGTGGTTTCCGCCATCGTCGTGGGTTGCCCATGCGTGGTCAACGCACGCGTACCAACGCACGTACCCGCAAGGGTCCGCGCAAAGCCGCGGCGTCCCTGAAGAAATAAGCAAGAGATAGGTAAAGAACACAATGGCAAAAGCACAAAACAACACGGCAGCACAACGCGTCCGCAAAAAAGTTCGCAAGAACGTTGCAGATGGCATTGCACACGTGCATGCATCGTTTAACAACACCATCATCATGATCACCGATCGCCAGGGCAATGCCTTGTCTTGGGCGTCCTCAGGTGGTCAGGGTTTCAAGGGTTCGCGCAAGTCGACACCGTTTGCAGCTCAGGTCGCTTCTGAAGTGGCAGGTCGTGCTGCGATTGAGCAGGGCATCAAAAACCTTGACGTTGAAATCAAGGGTCCAGGTCCCGGTCGCGAGTCATCGGTTCGCGCATTGGGTGCGCTGGGCATTCGCATTAACTCAATTGCCGACGTGACACCGGTGCCGCACAACGGCTGCCGTCCACAGAAGCGCCGCCGTATTTAATTTCGTTGTTTTGCGTTGTGCTATCGAAGGGTAGTCACAACGGCGAAACGTTTTACCAAAGCCCACCGCCGTTAGGTCGAAACTGAAAAGTTCAAGCCGAAGGCTCCTGCAGCAATGCAGCAGATGACAAAAGGAAATTCAAGTGGCACGTTACCTAGGCCCCAAGGCCAAACTGTCCCGCCGTGAAGGTACGGACTTATTCTTAAAGAGCGCTCGTCGCGCTATCGCTGACAAAGCCAAATTTGACTCGAAACCGGGTCAGCATGGCCGCACTTCTGGCACCCGCACATCAGACTATGGTCTGCAATTGCGTGAAAAGCAGAAAGTCAAGCGCATGTACGGCGTGCTGGAAAAGCAATTCCGCCGTTACTTCGAAGAAGCTGACCGCCGCAAAGGCAACACCGGTGCCAACTTGTTGTTCATTTTGGAATCTCGTCTTGACAATGTGGTGTACCGCATGGGTTTCGGCTCAACACGTGCTGAAGCGCGTCAGTTGGTGTCGCACAAAGCCATCGTTGTTAACGGTGGTTCAGTGAACATTCCTTCGTACATGGTCAAAGCGGGTGACGTGATTGCCGTGCGCGACAAGTCCAAAAAGCAGACCCGTGTTGCAGAAGCCCTGCAACTCGCAACCCAAGTCGGTATGCCATCCTGGGTGGATGTGAGCATTGACAAGGGCGAAGGTACTTTCAAGAAAGTGCCTGACCGTGACGAGTTCGCAGCTGACATCAATGAATCGTTGATCGTCGAGTTGTACTCACGCTAATTTCGTTCCTGCGACGTGTGTGTCACGTCGTCGGCCTTATCGGTGTAACGAACCGAGGGTATTGAGAGGAAGATTGCATGCAGACTAATTTACTGAAACCAAAAACCATTAATGTTGAGCAACTGAGCGCGAACCGCGCAAAAGTGACGCTTGAGCCGTTTGAGCGTGGCTACGGTCACACGTTGGGCAATGCCCTGCGCCGCGTTTTGCTGTCATCGATGGTTGGTCACGCTGCCACTGAGGTAACGATTGCGGGTGTTTTGCACGAGTATTCGTCGATCGACGGCGTGCAAGAAGATGTTGTGAACATTTTGTTGAACCTCAAGGGTGTGGTGTTCAAACTCCATAACCGTGATGAAGTCACCCTGAGCCTGCGCAAAGATGGCGCTGGCCCTGTGACGGCTGCCGACATTCAAACGCCGCACGATGTTGAAATCATCAACCCTGAGCACGTGATTGTGAACTTGTCGCATGGCGGCAAAATTGACATGCAGATCAAGGTTGAAAATGGTCGTGGTTATGTGCCAGGCAACATTCGCCGCTATGGCGACGAGTCGACCAAGTCGATTGGCCGCATCGTGCTGGACGCATCGTTCTCGCCTGTCAAACGCGTCAGCTACACCGTTGAAAGCGCTCGTGTTGAGCAGCGCACTGATCTTGACAAGCTGGTCATTGAGATTGAAACCAACGGCGCGGTCACGGCTGAAGATGCCGTTCGCGCTTCTGCCAAAATTTTGGTGGAGCAGTTGGCTGTATTTGCACAGCTTGAAGGCAATGAATTGCCAGACTTCAATGCACCTGTCCAGCGCAGTTCGCAACAGTTTGACCCGATCTTGCTTCGCCCGGTCGATGAGCTGGAGCTGACAGTTCGTTCTGCCAACTGCCTGAAAGCTGAAAATATTTACTACATCGGCGATTTGATCCAACGCACTGAGAACGAGTTGCTCAAAACACCGAACCTGGGCCGCAAATCGCTCAACGAAATCAAGGAAGTGCTTGCGTCGCGCGGTTTGACGCTAGGTATGCGCCTTGAAAGCTGGCCGCCTGCTGGCCTGGACAAACATTAAAGAAATTTCATTCCACTCGGAATGACGCAACGGGCAGTACCTGACACGGCTGCTTGAAATCAAAAAAGGAAACTTATCATGCGCCACGGACACGGACTACGTAAACTCAATCGCACCAGCGAGCACCGCCTCGCCATGCTTCGCAACATGATGAATTCGCTGCTGCAGCACGAAGTCATCAAGACGACTTTGCCCAAGGCCAAAGAATTGCGCCGCGTGGTTGAGCCCATGATCACGCTGGCCAAAACCCCAACGTTGGCCAATAAACGCCTGGCTTTTGACCGCCTGCGTGACCGCGACATGGTGGTCAAGTTGTTTGCTGAGCTCGGCCCTCGTTATAAAACCCGTCCAGGCGGTTACACCCGCATTTTGAAAATGGGTTTCCGTGTGGGTGACAACGCGCCGATGGCCTTGGTCGAGCTGGTTGATCGTCCGGATGTGGATGCCACTACTGCCGAAGCGGTGAAAGCTGAATAGGTTATAATCTAAAGATACCGCGCGGTGGAGCAGCCTGGTAGCTCGTTGGGCTCATAACCCAAAGGTCGTAAGTTCAAATCTTGCCCGCGCAACCAAATTTCTGGTGAACCTCACCAGACCAAAACGCCTACGTTAAGTAGGCGTTTTGCGTTGTGGATGGCGTCAAACCCAGAGGCATGGAGGCAAACACGCAGATGCCTTGCGTACAGCCGCAATATACTTTGAGCACTATGGCAATTGCATTTCCCTTTTCAGCGATCGTGGGCCAGGACGAGATGAAGCTGGCGATTCTGATCGCTGCTGTTGATCCGGCTATTGGCGGCATTTTGGTGTTTGGTGATCGCGGCACGGGCAAGTCAACGGCAGTGCGCGCACTGGCTGCATTGCTGCCCAAAATGCGCGCTGTTGTCGGCTGCGCCTACAACAGTGACCCCGCCCATCCTTTCGTCCCGGAAGGCTCGCCATCTTCTCAATCTTCCCCCAAGTCGCCCGTCAAAAGCCACCTGATTTCTGTGCCAGTGGTTGATTTGCCTTTAGGCGCCACTGAAGACCGGGTGGTGGGAGCCCTCGACCTAGAGCGTGCCTTGTCGCAAGGTGTCAAAGCCTTCGAGCCTGGCTTGCTGGCACGTGCCAATCGCGGATTTTTATACATTGATGAAGTCAATTTGCTGGAAGACCATTTGGTGGACTTGCTGATCGATGTCGCCGCATCTGGCGAGAACGTGGTCGAGCGCGAAGGCCTGAGTGTTCGCCACCCCGCCCGCTTTGTCCTGGTGGGCAGTGGCAACCCTGAAGAGGGCGAACTGCGGCCGCAATTGCTGGACCGTTTTGGTTTGTCGGTTGAAGTCAAAACACCGACGGATTTGGCTGGGCGGGTTGAAGTCGTCAAACGTCGTGATGCGTTTGAGCGGGACCCCACCGTCTTTACCGAACAGTGGAAAAAAGAAGATGAAAAAATCCGCAAGCGCATCGTGGCGGGTCGCACGCGGCTTCCTGCCGTGCTGATCAGCGATGCGGCACGTGAACGCGCGGCCCAGTTGTGCATGGCCCTGGGCACAGACGGCCTGCGTGGTGACTTGACGCTGATTCGCGCTGCACGTGCTTACGCCGCGTTGCAAGGCGATGCCGCGGTTACTGACGTGCATTTCAAGCGCATTGCCGCGCCTGCGCTGCGCCACCGCCTGCGACGTAACCCTCTGGACGATTCGGGTTCTACGGTTCGGGTTGACCGTGCTGTTGCTGAACTAATGGGCGCGTGATGAGCTCAGTGGTCGCAGCGCTATTGGCTGTTGACCCTTGCGGCTTGGGGGGTGTTTCGCTGCGCGCGTTAGCCAGCCCGCTGCGAGACGAATGGCTGTCGCTTTTTAAAAAGCTGTTGCCCGCAGGCACCCCGCTACGGCGTATCCCGCTCAATATCAACGACGCCGCCTTGCTGGGTGGTCTGGATTTGGGCGCAACCCTCAGCGCTGGGCGCCCCATCGCCCAGCAGGGCGTGCTGGCCCATGCAGATGGCGGCGTGGTGATGCTGGCCATGGCTGAGCGTGTGCCGCTGGGTACAGCCGCGCGGTTAGCCGCCGTGCTGGACACACAAGAGGTGGCGATTGAGCGGGATGGCCTGGCGCTCAGGCTGCCGGTGCGCCTTGGCGTGGTGGCGCTGGACGAAGGCATGGCTGACGATGAACAGGTGCCCGCAGCGCTGCTGGATCGGCTGGCGTTTCTGGTGAGACTCAAGCCGAACGATCAGGACGACGAGGACAGCGATTGGCAGGCCAAAGACATTGCCTTTGCCAGAGAGATTTTGCCGCGCATCAGCGTGTCTGATGATGTTGTGAAGGCCCTGTGTGCAGCAGCTTTAGCGCTGGGTGTGCACTCACTGCGCGCGCCTATTTTTGCGATCAGAGCGGCGCGCTGCGCCGCGGCGCTCGACGGCCTGCTGGACGTCAATGACGCCCATGCCGCGTTGGCAGCGCGACTGGTACTGGCTCCGCGCGCCACCCAATTGCCGCCTACCCAGGCTGACACTGAAGTGCCGCCGCCGGATGAAGAGCAGGGCGATCAGCAAAAAGACCAGCCAAAAGAACAGTCAAAAGCACAGCAGGCCGAGCAGCCCGGTGCGCAGCCAGACAAAAACGGGGACGAATCACCAGACCAACCTGATCTGCCGCCAGACGAGACTCCCCCCAACAACGAGCAAGACACCCGCAGCGAAGCGCTGGCTGAAAGCGTCCTGGAAGCTGCGCAAGCCGCCATCCCTGATGGCCTGCTGGCAGCACTGCACGTCGGCCAGGCCGCCAAAGCCCGCGCCCAGGCGGCTGGCCGATCTGGTGCTGTGCAAAAAAGCCAGACACGCGGCAGACCGATGGGTGCCAGGCGCGGGGAACCGCGTGCAGGCAGCAGGCTGAATGTGATGGAGACCCTGCGCGCCGCGGCACCCTGGCAAAGGCTGCGCGAACGCCAAAACCCGACACCTCTAGACGCCAAGCACAAACGCATCCACGTCAGGCGTGAAGACTTTCATGTCACCCGCTTCAAACAGTCAAGCCAAACCACCACGCTGTTCGTGGTCGATGCATCAGGCTCGTCAGCGCTGAACCGCCTGGCGGAGGCAAAAGGCGCAGTCGAGTTGTTGCTGGCCGATTGCTATGTGCGGCGCGATCATGTGGCCGTACTGGCCTTTCGCGGCAAAACCGCCGAGCTGCTGCTGCCGCCCACCCGCTCGCTGGCACGCGCCAAGCGCAGCTTGGCCGGGCTGCCGGGCGGGGGCGGGACGCCGCTGGCCACCGCGATTGACGCCGCACGCGAACTGGCCGACCAGATCAAGCGCCGGGGCGAAACCCCCATCGTCGTGCTGCTGACCGATGGACGCGGCAATATTGCACGTGATGGTTCATCAGGCCGCGCCCAAGCCGCTGACGATGCAAGCACCGCTGCGCGTCAGTTGCGACTGGCAGGCATCACCGCTTTGCTGCTCGACACATCGCCCCAGCCGCAGCTGGCCGCAGAGGCGCTGGCGCAGGAGATGGGCGCAGCCTATGTGCCGCTGCCCTACGCGGGCGCGCAAGCCGTGTCACGGGTCGTTCAGTTGGCCAGCGCCGCGGCAAAGTAGCCCGATGAGCATCCAGACGTCATGACCCAGCGCCTGCAATGGGAGCGTGACGGCCAGCACTGGCCGCACCGTGCACACAGCCGCTTTGTCCAGGCTGCCGGGCTGCGCTGGCACATCCAGCAGTTTGAATCAACCCTGGCCCATGCGCCCCTGGCCTTGCTCATTCACGGCACCGGCGCATCCACCCATTCCTGGCGTGGGCTGGCGCCCTTGCTCACACCGCACGTCACTGTGCTGTCGCTCGACTTACCCGGCCATGCCTTTACCGAGATGCCGTCAGGGGGCTCTGGCTCAAGGCTGATGTCTTTGCCCGGCATGGCCCAAGCCATCGGTGCGGTGCTGGCCGCGCTGGATGTCAGCCCTGCGCTGCTGATTGGCCATTCCGCCGGTGCTGCGCTGGCGGTGCGCATGGCGCTCGACGGTTGGGCCCGTCCGCAGCAGATCGTCAGCATCAACGGTGCCTTGCAGCCACTGGGTGGGCTGGCAGGGCAGGTGTTCTCGCCAGTGGCCAAGCTGATGTCGGCGCTGCCCTTTGTGCCCTCGCTTTTTGCATGGCAGGCCACCCACCCCAGCGTGCTGCAAAAGCTGATGGACAGCACCGGTTCCCGCCTGGATGCCGAAGGCATGGCCCTGTACGGCCAACTGGTCAGCAACCCCGGCCATGCCGCAGGTGCGTTGGGCATGATGGCCAACTGGGACTTGCCGCAACTGGCGGCGGACTTGCCGCGCCTGTCCACGCCGCTCAGCCTCATCGTGGGCAGCCAGGACCACACCGTACCGCCGCGCCAAGCCGAGCGGTTGCGCACCTTGTGGCCCACGTCGTCTGCCGCTGCCGTTCCGCAACTGATCAGCTTGCCCGGTTTGGGCCATCTGGCTCACGAAGAGCAGCCCGAGCTGGTCGCCAGCCATGTGCTGGCGCAGTTCAAGGCGCTGCAGGGCGAGTGACGAATGCTATTAATTTAGGAGCTGTTCGCGCACGCATATATTGGCCTGAAGGCCGATTTGATACCCTAAAAATGGCTCCTG
>Ga0075464_10000597_pt1 | contig 15943 bp, 14 predicted proteins | sample DEB19_08_DNA_5_FD_75068 | JGI IMG/M metagenome (GOLD analysis project Ga0075464, IMG submission 75068) | Aqueous microbial communities from the Delaware River and Bay under freshwater to marine salinity gradient to study organic matter... | ecosystem: Environmental > Aquatic > Marine > Coastal ...
ATATAACTATGTTGGTCCCATCCAAAACTTATCTAGCATCAACCTAGTGATGCCTATCTCGAAGTTCTGCCACCTTCATAATAGATAGGACTAAGGGTTTTAAGTCAGCATATTTATTTGTTCTCAATAATGCAAATCTACCAACCACGATAGACGATAGAGAATAGCAAATTATTAGAGCGATAGTTGGCACCCTGTGTAGCCCCGTAATTTAAGGAATTTGCGCCAATCTTAAAGAACAAATCCTTGTAAATTCCGTAATAATATTCAGCACCAATACCGCCAGACATCCTATAACCCGTCATCGGATCGCCCTTTTGGGGTCCAGCACTGCCAACTATGCTCAAGCCACTATCGTCATCAATTTTCCAGTAACTAAAGAAAGTAAATGCATATCGCGCATAGGAGCTAGGCGAATAGTAACCGAGTGCATTGGGCTTGCTAAAACCGAGCCATTGACCACTAAGACCCAAATCTAAATTAAAGTTCTTGGTTCTAAGAAATGCACGCCTTGGCGCCAAGTCAAACTCCCACCGAGTATTGTTGCCAGAATAGGTATCGTAGTTAAATGAGGAGGATATGGTGTTTTTATAGTCGGGCATCCAATTTCCCTCTAACCTATTTGAGTTCCGCAGAATACCCATCGATGCTGCAAGCGGAGAAACCGTTACTAAATCCTGACGATGACTTAGGCGGGCATTTAACTTGCTACTCTCCCAATAATTAATACCAAGCTCGTAGATGCCATTGTTATGAAAGGATGTTTTTCCCCCTCCAGCCAATCCATCTACCTCAAACTTCTCATTAATTAATTTTCTAGCGCCTAACCATGCGCGGTTATAGGTCACCTCAGAATTACCATTCACTGCCGCGTATCCACTAGCAGGTGTTGCGTGCAGAAAGGCCGAATCTCCACCGCCAAATATTTTTAAAGTAGGAGAATAAAACTTGCTAGCCCCAACTCCTACGGATTGATATGACGTACCGTCTGAGTTGTTCTGAAAAGCAAAGCTTGTAAATACTTCTGATCGCAAGGGGGTAAGCAACACACGATTAATATTCTTGGTATCAATGCTATCGGGATCAAGCGCCGATAAATTATTAAGATGCGTTAATAAGCTTTGAGGGTTATGACCAGAGGCTACAGCTAGAGTTTTGCTATATAACAATCCGTAATCATCGGGGGTTGATGCCAATAGAGGCTCTAAAATTTTAATAGCTGCAGAAGAGTCGCCAGCTAAAGATAAGATGCGAGCCTTAATTTTTAGGAACTCAAGATCCTCGCCATATTGTGATTTGTAGCCCTCCAATAATTCGACGGCTTTCGCGTAATCACCTACTTCCGCAGAATACTTAGCCTTATTCAAAATTTCGGCTCCAGGGGTCACCACTTGAGCATGAATGCTTACAGCAAAGAAAAGAAGGGCCAGCGTGCAAATAAGTAATCTTAATAATTTTTTCATACTTATTTTCTCCAAGCTCTATCTTTAATAATAAAAACATCCGCTAGAAATTTCGAAATCGTAAAAATATCGACAAAAACTAGGGCGTAACGAATTGGCGTCGTTATTAAGGCTTTGAAAAAATATTCCACCCGGTGCCCTCTCGCCAAATAAACCAGAATGCCAATAGTTAATGTAGACTCGGCTGCAATTGTGATTGCCAACGGCTCCCAAAGCCCCATCAGGATCATCACGATTAGTATGATTGGAAATGTAATTTTTTCGATCAAACCCAAAAAAATAACCCAACCGATCGGTCGACCATACTTTTCAGTAATGGCCGTACCAAATGACTGTCTATATGGCTCCACGATCTTTCTTTTGTCCTCGATCTTGTGACCTTTGGGAGATTGCATCAACTGAGCTTTTTTATATTGCTTAAATATCCTAAAAGGAGTCTTAACTAAATCCTTAAAATAAAAACAGCTCTGCAGGAATGCCGAGCTCCATAGATACTGTTGGTGCGGAAGATTTAAAATAGCCGGCTCTTGAGATCGCGCATACACATCCATAACCTGTATATTTCGATAGCCATGATCTAAGAAGGTAAACCCAATGAAAATATCTTCTGAATTGGTAAGATCATCCCCAAGGATGGGTTCATACTTATCGAATACCACTTCTTTCAATACATTTCTGCGATAGGCAACGGCGCAGCCTACAGGATTAACGATTCCGCCAAAAAATGTCATCTCACCTAAATAGACGAATTTTTGTAGGTAGAAATACAAGATCTCTCTGTACCAATCCGTCAATAAATGTTGAAACTTACCAAAAATAGTCCCGTTATGGAATGCAAAATCAACGCTGTGATCGGTTAGAAAGCGTTTTGTAGTTTTATGTTGGGCGGCCTTTAATCGACTTTTATCATTCAATGGCAACACTGTCCCGCAAGCGCTCGCAATTCCTGCCCCTTGATATAGCTCCTGAACAACTCGCTCGATGTAATTATCTGATTCCAGAATTGTGTCAGCATCCAATATAAATTCAACGTCGGAATCGAATTCTCGGTATTGACGTTTCACAGTTGGTGTTTTGCCAATAGGGTGATCCCGTTTGATAATCAGCAATTCCAATGCAAGCTCTTTACTGAACTCCTTTGCAAGCTCAACTGTACGATCAGTACTTCCATCATCGACCAAAATAATTCGTGTCGGCTTAAATGTCTGCCGAACAACCGAGGCTAAACATAAAATAATTGTTTTCTCTTCATTTAGAGCGGGGATCACTACATCTACGGTAGCCTTGCGCCAATCTTTTGCTGGTGTTGGAACTGACTTGTCCTTACCTCGAATTAAACCAATAGTGCTTAGAACCGAAGTGGGACCAAATACTAAAAAAGGAATGGCTGCCATATTAAAACCTCATTAATTTAAAGTTGATTCTCATAAGCGCCAGACAGAAAAGCCGGCATCCTCAATCAATTTCCTAGAAAACGCACTCTGAATATCAATAAAACATCCCTTGGGTCGTAATTTGCTTGTGAGCTCTTGTATAGGGGTAGCTAAATAGGCATCGTGGCTAACCGCAAAAATTAAGGCGTCAACTTGCGGAATATCCTCCCAAGCGGTCAAGGCAATCCCGTAAACAGAATCAGCCATCTTTGCCTTAACCATCGGATCATGAACTAGAACATCGACCCCAAAAGATTCGAGCTCTTTTATTACATCAATAATTTTTGAATTGCTTAAATCTTGGATATTCGGCTTAAAGGCTAAGCCCAAAATACAGACCTTAGCCTTATTAATAGTGACCCCTATTTCGATCATGCACTTTATAGTCTGATCGGCAATGAATTTACCCATACCATCGTTTATGCGTCTGCCCGCTAAAATGAGATCAGGGTGATACCCCAACATCTCCGCCTTGTACGTTAAGTAGTAAGGAACCACACCGATACAATGACCCCCCACTAACCCAGGTCGCATGGGAATGAAATTCCATTTTGTTGCTGCGGCATCAATCACCTCTTTAGTATCTATGCCCACTAAATTGGAAATGATCGCTACCTCATTCATCAGTGCGATATTTAAGTCACGCTGGGTGTTCTCCAGCACCTTGGCAGCCTCTGCAACCTTAATACAAGAAACGCGATGAACGCCGACCTTAATGATCTTTTCATACAGAGAGGCAACTTTCCCCAGGGTGTCCTTGGTATCTCCTGAAACAATCTTCATAATATCCACCAGAGTATGCTTTTTATCACCTGGGTTCACCCTCTCGGGTGAGTAACCTACATGAAAATCTTCCTTCCATTTCAGACCAGAAGAGCCCTCTAGTGCGGGAATACAAACTTCTTCAGTGGCGCCTGGGTAGACAGTGGATTCATAAATAATTGTTGCGCCCCGACTCATATATCTACCAACCATTTTGGTCGCTGAAATAAGAGGGTGTAAATCAGGCTGATGAATTTCATTGACTAAAGTAGGCACAGCCAAAATGATGAAATCTGCATTAGCCAAGCAAGTGGGGTCATCAGAAAATTGGAGAAGTGTTGCACTCGATAATTTCCCTGATTCCACTTCGCCACCTGGCGCTTGATGAGAACGAAGTAGTGAGATTTTCTCGGAGGAGATATCAAAACCAATAGTGGGGAAAATTTTTCCAAATTCAATTGCAAGGGGAATTCCAACGTATCCTTGACCAACAATCACAATAGATGTCATGCCTCCTCCCTTTCCCCTTCCCCATCCCTTTTCCTTTTGCTTTCCCCATGAGCCAGATCAATTAAGTCGTCCAGACTTTCCTCAAGGGTCCATTTAGGTGAAAATCCAGTCAAATACTTCAGCTTTGAGATATCAGGTCTTCTATGAGAATTTTCCTCATAATCGATGCCATAGGCATCTGCATAAGAGATATGATTAATAGTCGATCGACTATTTGCACGAGTAATGACTAACTTAGCAAGAGCTTCAATAGAGATCTCACGATCATTACCAACATTCACAATTTCACCATTGGCATCAGGGTTTGAAGCCAATAAATCTAAGGCGACAACAGAATCTCGAACGTCACAAAAAGATCGAGTCTGCCTCCCTCCCCCATATACGCTCAAGGGTAAATTTTTTATGGCTTGCTCAATAAAACTCGGCACAACCATTCCGTACCGACCAACTTGATGTGGCCCGATAGTGTTAAAAAATCGAGCAATAACAACTTGAATACTGGAGCTTTGCATAAATGAATAGGCAAGATACTCATCCGATAACTTAGAAACTGCATAACACCAGCGTAATCTTGAGCTGGAGGGAAAAATTAGATTGTCCGCCTCTGAAAATGCACCCATGGAATCAAACCCATATACCTCAGAGCTTGATGCAACAATTACTTGTGCGACTGGGTTTACGTCTGCCACTACCCGAAACACTCTTTCGGTACCCGCAATATTTACCGCTAGCACTGCCCTAGGGTCTTCCAATACTTTTTTAACGCCAACAATTGCAGCTAAGTGATAAATACGATTAGCCCAGCGGATCGGGACTTTCAAATCATTCCACAGTAAGATGTCTGCTTTTTGAAATTGAAAATTTGGATTAGAGAAGAATTGAATAATATTTTTTTGAGAGCCTGTTGACATGTTGTCAATCACAAATACTTTATCGTTCTTTTCGAGATGATAGGCAGCTAGATTGGATCCAATAAACCCAGCCCCACCAGTAATCAAAATATTCATAAATTCTTCAGCTGTTTTTTGGTAATGGATAGTATTACCTATGAATACATTCTATATTATATTATTTATAATTAATAAATTATTGATGGGCTATAAAACCACAGTACTATCAGGCGCCTTGATACTAGGCGTCCATTGGCTGGTCAAAAATAAGGATTAAGACTCAAATTGGTAGCAATTCAACCAGCAAAGCAATGTATATTCAAACAGAGGGAGTTAAAGACCAATTTGAAGCTGGTTTACCCCTTTAAACGAGTGGGGCAGCAAGAGTCAGTGTTTGCTCGCTGCTAAACGATCGATCCTCACCCGTTACCGGATCCTTAAATCGAATCTCTTTTGCTAAGAGTTGCAAAGGTTTTGAGAAATCTAGGTCGTATTCTTGGTAAGGGGTCAAGATCGGGTAAATCTGATCATGCTTTATTGGAATCCCCAAGCCATTGAGGTGACAACGCAACTGGTGCTTTTTGCCACTTCCCGGGGTTAAGCGATACCTAGCCCAGGGATTCATTACCTCAATTAGTTCGATCAGAGTATCTGCATTCACCTCGCCCTCCACTTCTTGCATTTGCAAAAAGTGTTCAGACTCTTCTAGTCTGCTTTGATGAGTCATCGGGAGTCTCTTAATCAAACTCTCTGAGTATGGCGCAATGGCTTCATAGACTTTTTTAACTACGCGATCTCGAAAGAGGTTCTGATATTGCGCTCGCTCATACGGCTTCACTGAAAATATCACGAGCCCTGCAGTATCACGATCGATCCGATGAAGTGGACTCAGAGTCTGTATACCAGTTTTTTTCTTCAGTCGATTGAGGAGAGTTTGATGTAAGTACAGACCACTAGGTGTTACTGGTAGAAAATGGGGTTTGTCTGCCACGAGAATATGCTCATCCTGAAATAGGATTTGCTCTTCAAATGGAATCTCTGGCTCTCTTACCAAGCGTCTGAAATAGAGTAAGTGAGTATTCGGAAGATAGTTGTCACTGGGGGCTACTGGGACGCCATCAGCAGTCATTACCAGCCCCTCACTAAAGCGAGCCTTCCATTCGCTTGGCTCAATATGCGGAAAGCTGCTGAGGAAAAAATCCAGTAGGCTTGAGTGACTCTGCCCTGAAGGCAGAAACACCCGCGATGCCGAAACTCCCTCAGAATTTACATTCATACTATGTGCTCCATGACGATGGCAATAAATTTGCATCCCAGTTATGTAACTAAGCCTTATTTTAGAGGAATGCTGCGATTCATCGACAATCGGACGCTTTAATTTATGCAGGAGGGAATATCATCTAAATACCTTTAATGCCCACTGAATAATTCACCGTCATGCCCTCCTTTAATAAAAAAATTGCTATCCGCATAGGGCTAGCATCAATTAGCCTAGCCATCGGCATGGGCTACCTCGCCTGGTTACAAGCATTTAATGCGGCCGAAGAATTAAATAAGGGGTTGACGGTACAAACATCTCACCATCTGATGGAAAAGAGTGGAGGCTTTAGTGGCGATCTAAATGCATTCCGAGAAGAGGCTGCTGTGACAGTTAAAAGCTTGGTTCGATACGGTATCTTTGATGTCGCAGAGATTTACGATGCAAATTGGCAAAAGCTCGCTCAGTACGGAGACGCTCCAAGCGAAGTCGGGCACTCCATGATGGGCCTTCATCATCCAAGGCCGCCCGGCCTGAAAGATACCATCTCAGATACGCAAAAATTGTCAGATGGCAGAAGGGTGATCAACACAATTACTCCGCTCAATGACAACGATAAGGATGCAAAAATTCAGATTATTGGCTATTTAGAAACCTTACGCATCATCCCGCAATGGCGGGAAGTTCAATTAAGAGATATTGCCTTACAGACATCAATCATGGTGGCTTTGGCCGCCCTGCTATGCGGACTCATTCTCTACCCAGTCATCATTACTCTGAATAGAGAAAGGGATCTCAAGGCAGTTAAGCTTTTTAGCTCCAATATTCAGATGATGAAATCTCTTGGTGAAGCAGCGGCCAAGAGAGATGCGGAAACGGGTATTCATAATTATCGCGTGACCTTGAGCGCCATCCGAATAGCGGAGGCACTCAATCTACCTTCCGCAGAGATGGTGCCTGTGATCATTGGCAGCCTTTTGCACGATATTGGGAAAATTGGCATTCCGGACCACATCCTGCTCAAACCAGCAAAGCTCAGTCCTGACGAGATGGAAATCATGAAAACCCATGTAAGGCATGCGGAAGAAATTATTCGCGGCAGAACACTTCTCCAAGATGCCTACCCAGTAGTCAGCGCCCATCATGAAAAGTGGGATGGATCGGGATACCCAAGAGGCTTGAAGGGTGAGGATATTCCTCTGCCAGCCAGAATTTTTGCTGTAGCCGATGTATTTGACGCCCTTTGTTCAAAAAGGCCTTATAAGGAAGCATTTAACTACCAAACAGCGCTAGAGATTATTGAAAAAGGTAGTGGCGCGCATTTTGATCCAGTCGTGATTGATGCTTTTATACCTATCTCCAAAACAATTTATGAAAAAATACTTCAATACGATGAAGATACTATTCACGACCGTCTTGACCAGGCAATTAACCGCTACCTTAAAACGCTATTAAGCTGACATGTTAGAGCTTTCCACATTTGACCTCAGTCTCTTGCTTGCCTGCGCCTTATTTGCTGGCCTAGTCGACTCCATCATTGGTGGTGGCGGAATGATTCAGGTACCCGCCCTCTTTGCAGTATTGCCAGGCTTTCCACCAGCAACCCTACTATCTGTAAATAAGTTTGGCTCGATTGTGGGGACAATTGGTTCCGCCATTCAGTACAGCAGGGCCAATAAAAGCCCCTGGGGTTTAGTGATCGTTTCTTCTGTATTTGCTTTCTTCGCCTCTGTAGCCGGCGCATACCTCGTTACTCAATTACCAACTCAATGGCTCAGAGGCGCTCTGCCATTCTTGTTGCTAGCACTCCTGATCTTTAATATGAAGTCCAGTGCCGGCCTAGTTCACGCACCTAAACACCAGCACCATAAACAAAAAGCGATTGCCTCGACTGGCGCCGGAGTTATTGGTTTTTATGACGGTTTTCTGGGGCCTGGAGCTGGCGCCTTTTATAAGCTGTTCTACACACGTGTATTAGGCTTTGATTTTTTGCGTTCTGCAGCACCAGCCAAGTTTCTGAATATTGCCTCTAATTTAGGAGCACTCTGCGTCTTTTTCTACCTAGGCTATTTTGACTGGAAGCTCGGCCTACTCATGGCCAGCGCTAATCTGGTGGGCGGTCAAATCGGAACTAAGATTGCTATCAAACACGGTAATGCTTTTATCCGCAAGGGATTCTTTATTCTGGTGACCATCCTGATCATTAAAACCTTCTACGATGCTTTCCTGGGGTAAGCCCCCTTCTAGGCAATAGCCTATATAGATCTACTATTTTTTCGTAGATTTATCGTGATTTTCATAGTAAATTAGTCATGCGCAGGTGCAGTTTATTAATTACAAAAACAGAGGGACAAATGAAAATATTATTACCAGTTGACGGCTCCAAATCTTCGCTCAATGCAGCTAAGTATGTTGGCAAGTTAGCTAAAGATTTGCGTAGCAAATGCACGGTGACATTGATCAGCGTTCACGACGATATTGGTCTTGGTCACGTAAAACAGTTTGTTGCCACCAGCGTGATTGACGACTATCTTCGTGAAGTAAGCGAGAAAGAGCTCAAAGCTGCGCAGAAGGCTCTTGATGCTGCCGGTGTAAAACACAGCATGGTCATTATGCGCGGTAACGTAGCCAATGAAATTGTTGCATTGGCAAATAAAGAGAAATTTGACCTCATCGTCATGGGCTCAAAAGGCAGAACTGGATTTATTGATGCCTTGATGGGATCTGTTGCTCAAAAGGTCAGTAATGCCGCCAAACAAGCTGTTTTATTAATTAAGTAATACCAATTGAATCTGTAGATTCATTCACAACAGGCCGTCTTGATGACGGCCTTTTTATGGGCCACTAAATGAGCATTCTGCTTCTCTTATTTGCACCAGGTATTTTTGCCATTTATTGGCTTATTCGCCTGCAACTTTGCTTGTCTAGAGTGCGCTATCTAGTTGATACCTATGGCATGGATCGCAAGAAGCTACGCAGTCTATCCTGTAAAGAGATAAAAGCACTTCGGAATTCAATTGATGCCCTTAGGCATGCGAATGATGCATTTGGCTTAGAGGATCTTGTAAGGCCCTATAGGGCTTAGAACCTACCCTTTTACAAAATAGCGCTCTTTAAACCACAGAGCCACCGTTACTAAACCAATCATGATGGGCACCTCAACTAGAGGGCCAATCACCGCTGCAAATGCGGCTCCGGAGTTGATTCCGAATACAGCAATTGCTACGGCGATAGCAAGCTCAAAGTTGTTGCTAGACGCCGTGAAAGATAAAGTGCAGCAACGTTTGTAATCAATACCCATCTTGCCCGTTACAAAGAAGGTCAGCAGGAACATGATGAGAAAGAAGATGAGCAGCGGAATGGCAATCGTTAGTACGTCCATCGGTAAACTCAGAATGAGCTTACCTTTCAAACTAAACATCACCACGATAGTAAATAGCAAGGCAATCAGGGTGAGCTTGCCGATGCGGGGCACAAACTGCTCGTGATATCGATCCTTAGAGATGAACTTGAGCATCACCACTCGAGTCAAAATGCCAGCAATACAAGGTACACCAAGGTAAATAAAGACGCTCTCCGAAATCTGCCCCATGCTTACGCTGACATTAGAGGCAGCTAAACCAAAGTATGGCGGTAAGACTGTGAGGAAAAAATAAGCATAGACACTAAAAAAGAGTACTTGAAAGATGGCATTAAATGCCACTAATCCCGCTGCGTACTCAGTTGAACCTTTAGCAATATCGTTCCACACAATCACCATGGCAATACAGGGGGCAATACCAATCAGAATTAAGCCGGCCATATACTCTGGCTGATCAGGCACAAAGGTGATTGCCAAAAAGAACATTAACGCCGGCGCCACGATCCAATTCATCAATATGGAAATCAGAAAAATGCGTTTGTCTTTAAACACATCAGGCAAGTCTTCGTAACGCACCTTGGCAAACGGCGGATACATCATTAATATCAGGCCAATAGCGATGGGGATATTGGTGGTGCCAACCTGAAATGAATTAATTAAACCCTCTACACCAGGGAATACAAAACCCAGGGCGATGCCGCAAGCCATAGCGGCAAAGATCCATACTGTGAGGTAGCGATCCAGAAAGGAGAGTTTTTTGGTTAACGCATTCATGCTTGAGTTGGGATTGAAGTATGGATCGCTTTGAGAGTCATAGAGTCTAATTTCTCCAGGGGCATGGCAGCCAAGATATCAATGCGCTTCTTGAGGCCATTCATCACAGTATTAAAGGCTGCCCGTTTTTCTAAATCCGTCCCCTGCACTAGCGATGGGTCAGGAAAGCCCCAATGCGCAGTCGCCGGTTGACCAGGCCAAAATGGGCATACTTCACCAGCCGCATTGTCACAAACTGTAATGATGAAATCCATCTTCGGTGCATTGGGCTCTGCATACACATCCCAACTCTTTGACTTCAATAAAGCACGATCCATACCTAACTCCACCGCAATGTCTGCAGCAATAGGATTAACGCTTGTGCCTGGAGTGGAGCCAGCTGAATAACCTACAAACTTGCCACTAGGGTGAGTTGATGCTAGAGCCTCACCCAATATTGAGCGTGCAGAGTTATGAGTGCAGAGAAAGAGAATGTTATAGGTTTTCATAATGATTTGGCTTTTTGGGAAGGTTTAAGCGGTGCGCAAGACTGGCCACCGCAACAGTTATCTAATAAAAATTCACTGAGGTTTTGAACTAACTGGGCGTTAGGTCGATAGATGAGATTGCGGCTCTGACGCTCAACCGTAATTAACCCCGCTAAGTAGAGCTCTTTTAAATGAAAGCTCAAAGTCGCATTTGGTATTCCCAACATCTCATGAATTTGGGAAGGCATAAGACCTTCATCACCTTTTTGAACAATCAGCCTATAGACATTTAAGCGAGATTCTTGCCCTAAAGCTAGGAAAGCCTGGATGGCTTCTGTATTTTTCATATTTCGATGATAATGGAAATATTATGACAAATTCATGACATGGATCAAATGATCCGGATAATCTTTTGCCACAATGCAAGAAGAGACTGATCAGATCAATAAGGGAGTATTTTATGAAAACGATTCAAGTGTTTGACCCAGCAATGTGCTGCAGCTCTGGTGTATGCGGAGTTGATGTTGACCAGGCTTTAGTAACTTTCTCTGCTGATGTGGAGTGGGCTAAGCAAAATGGTGCCAAGATTGAGCGCCTCAACCTGTCTTCCGACCCAATGGCTTTTGTAAATAACAAAACTGCTAGCGCATTCTTGGAGCGCTCTGGCGCAGAAGCCCTTCCCTTAATTTTGGTCGATGGTGAAATGGCATTAGCGGGTCGTTACCCCAACCGCACTGAGTTAACTCGTTGGGCAGGAATCACTCCAGCAGGCGCCGAGGAAAAACCTACCTCGAGTTGTTGCTCTGGAAGTAAGTGCTGTTAATTTTTGAAAGTTATGTCAATGCAATTCTTAAACTGCCCTCCGCGATTTTTATTCTTCACGGGTAAAGGTGGAGTTGGAAAAACTTCGATTGCCTGTGCAAGCGCCATTGAGTTGGCAGAAGCGGGTAAGCGCGTATTGCTTGTGAGTACCGATCCAGCATCAAACGTGGGCCAAGTGTTTGGGATAAAAATTGGCAATGACATCACTGCTATTCCGGCAATCGCTAATTTATCTGCACTAGAGATTGATCCACAAGCGGCCGCCCAACTTTATAGGGATCGTATTGTGGGGCCTGTACGAGGTAAGTTGCCTGATGCTGTGGTCAAAGGTATTGAAGAGCAACTGTCCGGCGCCTGCACTACAGAAATCGCCGCCTTTGATGAGTTCACCGCCCTCCTCACCAACGATGCATTGACTGCGCAATACGACCACATTATTTTCGACACTGCGCCTACAGGCCATACCATTCGCCTATTGCAACTACCTGGCGCTTGGAGTGGGTTTTTAGAAGAGGGTAAGGGGGATGCCTCCTGCCTTGGTCCTCTAGCTGGGCTGGAGAAACAACGCGCGCAATACAAAGAGGCAGTAGATGCACTAGCCAATCCAGAGCGCACCCGTTTAATACTGGTTGCCAGAGCGCAAGCCTCTACCTTGCGCGAAGCTGCTCGTACCCATGATGAATTAGCGGGTATTGGTCTATCCAAACAAAATCTGGTAATCAATGGTGTTCTGCCTCAAAGCGAGGCCGCGCAAGACCCATTGGCACAGGCTATTTATGCTAGAGAACAAAAAGTACTCAGCGCTATTCCAGAGGCACTCAAAAATTTACCAACCGATATCATCGAATTAAAGCCATTTAACTTGGTAGGTTTGGATGCTTTGCATTTACTATTAAAAGAGCAAGTGCTGGCACCTGATGCATCTGAATTTATGCCCATTACGCTAAATGCTCCAAACCTATCCATCTTGGTAGATGAGATTGCTAGAGATGGTCATGGCCTAGTAATGACGATGGGCAAAGGTGGTGTGGGCAAAACCACTTTAGCGGCAGCAGTTGCTGTAGAGCTAGCCCATCGTGGCCTCGCCGTACATCTGACAACCTCAGACCCAGCAGCGCATATTAATGAAACTCTCAACGGCACTATGGATAATTTATCCGTTAGTCGCATAGATCCCCATGCTGAAATTGAGCGTTATAAACAGCATGTGATGGAGACGCGAGGCGCCAAGCTAGATGATGCTGGCCGCAAATTATTAGAAGAAGATTTACGCTCTCCTTGCACAGAGGAAATCGCAGTGTTCCAAGCCTTCTCAAGAATCATACGAGAGGCAGGCAAGAAGTTTGTCGTAATGGATACCGCACCAACAGGACATACATTGCTTTTGCTAGATGCTACAGGCTCATATCATCGCGATATTGAACGTCAGATGGGTAAAACGAATACACACTTTACTACCCCAATGATGCAACTGCAAGATCCAAAACAAACAAAAGTACTTTTAGTGACTCTTGCTGAAACTACCCCTGTACTAGAGGCGGCCAACCTACAAGCCGACCTTCGTAGAGCCGGCATTGAACCTTGGGCCTGGGTAATTAATAACAGTGTGGCAGCATCAAACCCTCGCTCCCCACTCTTGAGAAAACGAGCTCAAAACGAATTGCATGAAATTGACTTGGTCGCCAATACCTACGCCAAGCGCTATGCAGTTCTGCCGCTCCTTAAAGATGAGCCGGTTGGAGTAGAAAAGCTTCTAATGCTTTCGAGACATCAGTGAGTCAAGACAGCATCAGAAGAGATGTGTCCTTTTACTTTTTCATCTTTCCAAATGCCGCTGCCATTGCATTATTGATCGGTGGCGCGCTACGTCGATCTTCCTGAGATTTTCTGGCCTCCGGGGATCTTGGAGCCCTTGGATCACTTGGGCGATTTACTCTTTGCTCAGGTTTCGCGCCTGGAGCAGCTTTAGGAGCCTCATCAGAAAGTCGCATAGTCAATGCAATGCGCTTACGCTTTTCATCCACCTCTAGCACTTTGACTTTAACGACCTGCCCTACTTTCACTACGGTATGCGGATCTTTAACAAAGGTATTGGCTAGGGCAGAGATATGCACTAGGCCATCTTGATGAACGCCAATGTCCACGAATGCGCCAAAAGCCGCAACGTTGGTTACAACGCCCTCTAGAATCATGTCAGCTTTGAGGTCACTGATTTTTTCTACGCCATCTTTAAAGGTCGCGGTCGTGAACTCAGGACGCGGATCGCGGCCTGGTTTCTCTAATTCCTTAATGATGTCGGTCACTGTGGGTACTCCGAATTTTTCATCGGCATATTTTTCAGGATTGAGGCCTTTGAGTATTCCCACATCGCCAATGACCTCCTTCACGCCCTTCTGGATATCTTTCAGAATCTTCTCCACCAGAGGATAGGACTCTGGATGAACAGCAGAAGCATCCAAAGGATCAGCGCCATTCATGATGCGCAAGAAACCAGCAGCCTGCTCAAAGGTCTTATCACCCAAGCGTGGCACGCTACGTAAATCAGCGCGCGTCTGAAAAGCACCATGACTATCCCGATACGAAACGATACCCTCAGCAACGGCGCTACTGAGGCCAGAGACCCGTGCGAGTAAGGGGGCTGAGGCAGTGTTCACATCTACGCCGACCGCGTTCACGCAGTCCTCAACGACTGCGACCAAGGACTTTGCTAACTGAGTCTGCATCACATCATGTTGATACTGACCAACGCCAATGGACTTCGGATCAATCTTGACCAATTCAGCCAAGGGATCTTGCAATCTTCTGGCAATAGAAACTGCGCCACGCAAAGATACATCCATACCAGGGAGTTCTTTTGATGCGTACTCAGATGCAGAGTAAACCGATGCACCAGCTTCAGACACCACAATCTTTGTCAGCTTGAGTTCTGGCTTGGCCTTTATCAAGTCTTGCGCCAGCTTGTCAGTCTCACGTGATGCCGTGCCATTACCAATTGAGATCAATGTGGCTTGATGCTTTTCTGCCAACTTGGCCAGCGTGTGCAGTGAACCATCCCAATCATTCTTAGGTTGGTGTGGGTAGATCACCTCGGTATCCACCACCTTACCAGTAGCATCCACTACCGCCACCTTCACGCCGGTTCGCATGCCTGGGTCTAGGCCAATAGTTACCTTTGGTCCGGCAGGTGCAGCCAAGAGTAAGGCCTTCAAATTGCGGGCAAATACATTAATCGCCTCGGTCTCAGAGCGCTCACGTAAGGCGCTCATGAGCTCAGATTCCAAATGCATCGAGCACTTAATACGCCAAGTCCAACGAACAGTCTCTGCTAACCAATGGTCTGCAGGGCGGCCTTCATTTTTAATCTTGAATTGATTCGCAATGCGGGACTCACAAGGATTGTGTGGCGCATCCCACTTAGGCTTTTCTGCTTCGGTATCTAGACGTAGATTGACCATCAACATCTGTTCGCGACGACCTCTAAATAAAGCTAATGCGCGATGTGACGGAATCGCGGTAATCGGCTCAGAGTAATCAAAGTAATCAGCAAACTTCTCACCCTCTTGCTCTTTACCGGCAATCACTTTGGACTCTACGACACCATGGTCTTGCAAATACGATCTCAGTGATTGCACCAGGCCAGCATCTTCAGCAAAGCGCTCCATCAAAATCTGACGGGAACCCTCTAGTGCGGCCTTGGTATCCACTACACCAGGGTTATCACCTTGATCCGAAGTAAATGCCTCTTTAATATATTTGGCCGCCTCCACCTCAGGCTCGAGCATGGGGTTTGCTAGCAAGTCATTTGCTAAGGACTCTAATCCAGCCTCTAAGGCTATTTGTGCTTTAGTGCGTCGCTTGATCTTATACGGGAGATACAGATCCTCCAGGCGAGTCTTATCCTCTGCCAACATGATGGCCTTGAGTAACTCCGGCATCATCTTTCCCTGCTCTTCAATAGAAGAAACAATTGCCTTGCGACGCTCTTCAAGTTCTCGCAAATAACTCAAGCGATCTTCCAATAGGCGCAACTGCGTGTCATCCAATCCGCCAGTAGCCTCTTTGCGATAGCGGGCAATAAAGGGAACGGTAGCGCCCTCATCCATTAGGGCAATAGCTGCGGCTACTTGGGCAGGTTTAGCGGATAACTCTAGGGCAAGGCGTTGTTCAATGGATGGCAGCATGAAATAAATAATTTACTTATAT
>Ga0075464_10000598_pt1 | contig 15937 bp, 15 predicted proteins | sample DEB19_08_DNA_5_FD_75068 | JGI IMG/M metagenome (GOLD analysis project Ga0075464, IMG submission 75068) | Aqueous microbial communities from the Delaware River and Bay under freshwater to marine salinity gradient to study organic matter... | ecosystem: Environmental > Aquatic > Marine > Coastal ...
TAGACGGCTCTATGCTATATTTATCCCGTTATCCTCACCCCCGAGACAAGGGGGCATGTCTGCCAAAATTTCATCACCCCACAGTATGTAAGAACTTACCATTTGAGTGCGGTTTCAGTGTGTTTTCCCTCATTTGATAAATCAAAACTAAAGTATTAGCCTATATGTTGCAAATATTTTAAGTATTATTTTTAAAATGTAGAAAATATTTAATAAATTGCCTTAATATTTAAAATTATACAAATATGGAGCCTAAATCGAATTCTAAATTAAACATTGACAAAAGCTTAGATAAGCTGGATTTGCAAATTATTCAAGCTATGATGCAAGATGCCGAAGTTTCCTACGCAGACTTGGGTAAGCAGTTTTTTGTGTCGGGGGGTACCATTCACGTTCGTATTAAAAAACTAGAAGAATTAGGGATTGTGCAAGGGAAGCGTTTAGCAGTAGACCTGAAAGTATTGGGTTATGACATCATTGCTTTTATTGGTATCTACCTTGAAAAAAGCTCCATGTATGATAATGTGGCTCAAGCGTTAAAAGCCATTCCTCAAGTAGTTCGTGTTAACTATACCACGGGTAATTATAGCATGTTTGTTGAAATTGTTTGTAAAGACATTCAGCAATTGCGTTTTGTTTTACATGACGAATTACAGAAAATTAAAGGGATTGAGCGTACTGAGACTTTGATTTCTTTAGAAGAAAGTTTTTCTCGAAATGTAAAAATCGTATAATAAAAAGCGTCCCAACAATTGCTTGTGGGACGCTAAAACCTAGTTCAACAATTCAAATTAAAATAGTCGTTTTTAGAACCTCTTTATAATTTATATCCATTGTCTGCAACTAGCTGTGCGCATATTCTGCGTCTTGCTTCTTTGCTATTGAATGGTTCTACTTTAGTGAATCGCTTTAATCCAATATGCATCATTCTTAGTTCGTCTCCGTCTGCAAAACTATTTAATGCATCTTTTCCTGCTTTATTTATAGCGTCTGCAGCATCATAAATATAAGTGCTAACAATATCTGCTTGAACGGTTGTTGCAGCTGCTCCTTTTAATGCGGTTAATTTTTCTAATCTTAATAATGCTGACTCTGCATGGAAAGTGATAATAGACATATCTGCTATGTTCATTAATATCTCTTGCTCCTTATTCAAAGTCATCATTAATTTTTGTACTGCAGCACCCGCAACCATTAAAATACATTTCTTAAAATTAGCAATTGCTTTTTTCTCTTTTGCAAATGCGCCTTCTTCTTCGCTTCCAAAATCTGGAATGCTCATTAATTCTTTTTGAACATTCATTGCAGGGCCCATTAAATCTAATTTTCCTTTCATGGCTCTTTTTAATACCATGTCCACTGTCAACAATCTATTAATCTCATTGGTTCCTTCGTAAATTCTATTAATACGGCTATCGCGATATGCTTTTGAAATAGAATACTCGTCGCTATATCCATTTCCTCCATGTACCTGTACGCCTTCGTCTACTATATAATCTAAACACTCACTTCCATATACTTTTAAGATAGCACACTCAATTGCATATTCTTCAGCAGCACCTAATAAAGATTCTGATAATGTCTTTCCTGCTTTTGCTAATTCTGATTCTTGTTCGTCTATATTTTTTGATACTCTATACAATGCACTTTCTCCTACCCACATTCTAATAGCCATTTCTGCTAGCTTATGTCTTATAGCACCAAACTTTACAATGGGTAATTTAAACTGCTCTCTTGTAATTGCATATTGTACTGTAGTTGTTAATGCTCTTCTTGCACCGCCAAGCGTTGCTGCGCCTAACTTTAAACGTCCAATGTTTAAAATATTAAATGCAATGATATGTCCTTTTCCAATTTCTCCTAATACATTTTCTACTGGTACTTTACAGTCTTGAAAATATAACTGTACGGTACTTGAACCTTTGATTCCCATTTTATGTTCCTCTGGTCCTTGTGTGAATCCTTCCATTCCTCTTTCTAAAATAAAAGCAGTGAATTGTTCTCCGTCTATTTTTGCAAACACAGTATAAACGTCTGCAAAGCCACCATTAGTGATCCAACATTTTTGACCATTCAATAAATAATATTTTCCGTCGTCTGAAAGTTTTGCTGTTGTTTTTGCACCTAGTGCATCAGATCCGCTATTAGGTTCTGTTAATCCGTAGGCGCCTTTAAATTCACCACTCGATAATTTTGGAATATACTTTTCTCTTTGTGCCTCCGTTCCAAAATATAAAATTGGTAAAGTTCCAATTCCTGTATGAGCAGCGTTTGCTACCGAGAAGGAATATCCTCCGCCTAAATATTCTGCTACAATAGTGGAAGTAATAAAATCTTTTCCTAGTCCACCATAATTTTCTGGAACCGATACACCCAATAATCCTTGCGCTCCAGCTTTTTCTAGTAAACCCGGCATTAATCCTGGTTCTAGTTTATCAATACGGTCGGCCACTGGTAAAACTTCTCCGTCTACAAATTGTGTACACATATCGCGTACCATAATTTGTTCTTCATTAAATTCTTCTGGAATGAAAATATCATTCGCTGCTACTTCTTTAATGATCCACTCTCCACCTTTGATTGCCGTTGTTGTGTTTTCCATGGTTGTATTTTTAAAATAGATTGAATTTATATTAAACTAAATCTGGACTGGTTAAATTATCATACACTCTTTGAAACACATTCTTTACTGTTTCAATTTCGTCTTTAGTAATATTCAACAATGCTTCATTCATTGTTTGATTTGCTAAATGATAAGTGCTTTCTTGTAAGGGTATTGCAGTTGCTGTTAAGCATACTAAATTGATTCTTCTGTCACTTGTACTTGCTACTCTTGTAACCAGTCCTTGTTTTTCTAAATTATCAATTAGTCTTGTGATACTTGCTTTGTCTCTAAAAGTGCGAGTTCCTAATTCTTGCTGACTTAAGGAATCCTCTTTCCATAAATGACATAGTACAGACCATTGCTCAATGGTGATTTCTAAACCGGCATTGCGGAAGTTCTTCTGAAGTCTTCTTGCTACTGCAGTGGTCGCCATTCCATTAATGACACTGTATAATTCTCCTCTCTTAAATTGGTTGTTTGACATATAGTTAGTTATGCAACTAATTCAAAAATACAACCTATTTAGGGAATGAAACAAAAATTTCTTGAATTTTAGGCCTAATCTAGGGTCCTGCGACGAATTTTTATTTGAATGGCATTTTCAACGGTTTGCTCACTTACTATAATTAAGTAGCCTCCGCCTCCGGCTCCAGATAACTTATATCCTAGGCCTTTTCCTTTATACTTTTCAATAATGCCAGCCGTAATAGGGTCTAACATATTAGGGAACATATGTATTTGCGCGTGGAAGGAATCTAAAAAGTACTTTCCAAACGCCTTAGCGTCTCTTTGTTGTATAGCTTCCCAACAACCATTCGCAGCTATGGCGAGTTGTTTTGCACCTTGCTCGTCTATATTTGTATTTGCTAAAACATCATAATCACTATTTCTTGGATCCAGTGGTATTAAATGTAAATGTGCTTCTAGCCAATCTAATATTGCATCCTCTTCTACACTTTCAATTTGACTAGGCCAATAACTATTGGTGTCATAATGCAATTTATTTAAGCCAGGCATTACAATTCCAATTGCGTCTTGAGAACCTGCTACATGTTTGGTCCCCGGAGGATTTTCGTAACTAAATAAAATTTTACTTAGCATCACCGGATCGCCTTCGGGCAGTTGTGCTTTCCAAAGTTCTATGGCTTTATTTCTTGTACTACTCGACATGCCACTTCTATTATTAAATTCTATTGTAGGCTCAATTGATATAGTAAGTACTGGTCCTGTATGATGCTTATTTACATAAGGTTGATCCAGCCATCCTCCTGCTAAATCTATTCTGAATGGTATTACAGAATTAGTTCTTAAACTTGTTGTAGACCTTACTGGCAGGCCTTCTGACGGGATTCTATCTAATACAAAATATTCAATTCCTCTTGCTTCGCAAATGGCTTTTTTGGAAGGGGTATTTCCGTCTTCGTTCACCACAAATATGTCTGGTTGAATTTCATTCAGCTCTTGTTCAAAATCTATTATCCCCGAACCTTTATTTATTCTACATTCAGTAACACAACGTAATGCTTGTATCATGTACCTTCTTTCCTGTTGTGTGATTATTGGGTACCTTCCTTTTAAATCATGCACAGTAGTATCCGAACCTATACAAACATATAAGTCTCCATATGTGGCAGCAGTTTCTAAAAATGCAATATGTCCGCTATGCAACAAATCAAAGCACCCACTAACAAAAACTTTTTTCTTTTGGCCAACCATGGAATTTATTTTAGTGTAAGTAAAGAAGAATTTCTTAAAATTCCCATTTATCAAACCTTCATTCCTTAAAAAACCGGTTAACTTTGTCCTATGCTTAATTTTTTAGATTGGACTGTTTCTATTTTAACCATTTTATACGCACTTGTTTTAATGGCTTATCGCTATTGGTTTAGTAAACTAAGTGTATTCAAAATGGAGGAGTCCGTTGCTAATTTTACCCGTTTCACTATTATTATTCCCGCTCGTAACGAGTCTGCTAATATCAAAGCCTGCATTGACTCTATCATGAAACAGGATTATCCTGTAGACGCTTTTGAAGTAATTGTAATGGACGATTTTTCGGAAGACGATACTGCTTTTATTGTGGAAGCATTACAACATCAATATACTAATGTGCATTTAATGCGTTTGTCTGATTATTTTAAAGCAGGGGAGTTAACGGCGTTTAAAAAGAAGGCGATTGAAAAAGCAGTTTCTCACGCTAAAGGGGATTGGATTATTACCACCGACGCAGATTGCTTAGTGCCTTCTACTTGGCTTAATTTATACAATCAATATATTCTTAAAGAACAACCAGTTTTTGTGGCAGCCCCTGTTATGTTTATTAAAACTAAAGGTATTTTAAATCAATTTCAAGTACTTGATTTTCTAGCACTGCAAGGTATTACTGCTGCTGCAGTGGGCGCTGGCAAACACTCTATGAGCAATGGAGCAAATTTAGCTTTTGAAAAATCTGCATTTATTGCAGTTGGTGGATATCAAGGCGTGGATCATATTGCCAGTGGAGACGACATGTTCTTAATGCACAAAATGAAGCAAACTTTAACCAAACCCATTGGCTATTTATACCATCCAGGTGCTATTGTTTTAACGGCTGCAATGACTACTTGGAAAGACTTTATAATGCAAAGAATTAGATGGTCTAGTAAAGCCAGATACTATGATGATAATTCCATTATTTGGGTGTTAACCTTAGTATACCTTTTTAACTTTAGTTTCTTAATCATGCTCTTAGTGGGCGACTTTAGTAGCTTGCTTATTGCACTTGCTTTTAAAACTTTCTTTGAATTGTTCTTCCTTGATCCGGTAGCTCGTTTTTATAACCTAAAAGGGGAATTACGTTATTTTGTATTGTACCAGCCCATTCATATCTGCTATAATATTGTAGCTGGCTTGTTTGGTCAAATTAAGACCTATACTTGGAAGGGTAGAAAGGTGAAATAAATCATGAAATAAAGGGACTGTTACAAGGCTATTTTTCGTAATTTAGTGTTCTAATACTTTTGTGTATGTCTGTTGAAACTATCACTCCAGGAACTATTGCTCCATTAACCTCTAAAGATTTTGCTACTGACCAGGAAGTACGTTGGTGCCCAGGTTGTGGTGATTATTCTATTTTGGCGCAGGTTCAAAAAGTAATGCCTACTATTGGCGTTGCTAAAGAAAACATTGTTATTATAAGTGGAATTGGCTGTAGTAGCCGTTTTCCTTATTACATGAACACTTACGGCATGCACTCTATTCACGGTCGTGCTACTACTATTGCTAGTGGTCTAAAAGCATCTCGCCCTGAATTAAGTGTTTGGATTGTTGCTGGCGACGGTGACGCAATGAGTATCGGTGGTAATCATACCATTCACATGTTGAGAAGAAACTTGAACGTTAATTTTTTAGTGTTCAATAATCAAATATATGGTTTAACAAAAGGTCAATATTCTCCTACTTCTGAAATCAATAAAGTAACCAAGAGTTCACCAATGGGTAGCATTGACCATCCATTTAATCCTGCTGCTTTGGCTTTAGGTGCAGACGCTACTTTTATTGCTAGAAGTATGGACCGTGACCCTAAACATTTACAAGCTACTTTAACGAGAGCTGAAAAACATAAGGGTACTAGTTTTGTAGAGATCTATCAAAACTGTAACATTTTTAACGACGGAGCTTTTGAAATTTTCACTGAAAAATCTACTAAGCCTTTACACGCTTTATTCTTAGAACAAGGAAAGCCTTTGACTTTTGGTGCTAATGGTGAAATGGGTATTCGTTTTGACGGTATGCGCCCTCAGGTAGTTACTATTGGAGAAAAATATAGTGCAGACGACTTATGGATTCACGATGAAGCAGATTTTTATAAAGCGCAAGTGTTAACGCGTTTGTTTGATAATCCGAACGAACCGGGTGCTGTATTCCCTCGTCCTTTCGGTGTGTTCTATGCAACAGATCGTCCTTGCTACGAAGAGATGATGTCTTTACAAATTGAGGAAGCTATGACTAGCAAAGGCATGGGTGATTTAGATAAATTAATTAGTGGTAGAGAGACTTGGGAGATTAAATAGTATTGAGTTTTTTCTTGATCAATTATATTTAACTAAGGTCTATCTATAAATCAATATAATTCCTTTTAAGGGCCGTCATTACCATGGCGGTCCTTTGTTTTACCTGTAACTTCTTAAACACACGGTCTCTATAGCCATAAATGGTATTTACGCTTTTGTGTAAATTGGAAGCAATCTCGTCATAACTTAAGTCCTTAGTGCAAGCTTGTATAAAGATGATTTCATTTTGCGTGAGTGGTGCGCTATTATAATTAAGTTCCTTTATATTGATATTGCCTAATAAATCACTTGTGATCAATTTGGATTTATCCGATGACAAATTGAATCTGGTCCTTGTGCGCACACATTTTTTAAAATCAATCATCTCTTCATCCGTAAAGAATATTCCGTTCAAGCCATTCTTCATTAAATAACAAATGGCTTTCATAAATTTAGCATCCGACTTGAGTAATATAAATGTATGATTGCTTTTTTCCTTTATGGCTTTAATGACTGCCAATATTTCAATATAATTATAACTGTCTGCAATAATACATAAGTCCGGATGCTTAGATTCTTTTTGTAGGTAATCACAGAATTCTTTAATAGAACCATTGCTGTATATGACTTTACAGTCCTCTTGTTTTTCAATGGCCATTTGAAATGAAGTTCTTGTTAATACTTTTTCTTCGAGGTAAATGATGCTAAACATATTCTTTATTTTAATTCAATTTAGTAGTTACTGATTGGAATAAAAAGAGGTAAATTTGTACCACAGACATTATGCTAATTAGTATTCATCCAGATAATCCGCAGGTCAGACAGCTTTCTATGGTGAAAGACTGTTTGGAAAAAGGGGGCATCATTGCGTATCCCACTGATACCATCTATGGTTTGGGTTGTGATATTTTTCATCCTGAAGCGATTGAGAAAATTTGTGCAATAAAAAAAGTTGATCCTGAAAAAGCGCAACTTTCTTTTATCTGCGCTGATCTAAGTGATTTGAGTACCTATGCGAAGGCAATTGACAACGGTTTGTTCCGTATTATGAAAAGTTTATTACCTGGCCCTTATACCTTTATTTTACCTGCTAGTAAACAAGTGCCTAAAATTTTACAGTCTAAGAAGAAAACAATTGGCTTGCGTATCCCTAATAATAATATTGCATTGTCCATTATTAAAACTTTAGGGCATCCAATTTTGTCTGCAAGTTTTCCTGGTAACGACGTGGAAGAATATACCGACCCTGAAGTGATTTATGAAAACTGGGGCAACCAAATTGACATGGTGATTGACGGTGGAATTGGGGGTATGGTTCCTTCAACAGTGGTAGATTGTACTACCGACGAGTATAGTTTAATTCGCCAAGGTGCTGGCGTTTGGGATTATTAATATTGTTCTAAAATTTACAGCTAATTATTCCGGAAGGATCTTGAAACTTTTTCGGTGTTCAAAACATAAACCATATTGGGCGATGGCCGCGCGGTGCGCGGCCGTGCCGTATCCTTTATTTTTATCCCAGCCATATTGTGGGTACTGTTCATGTAATGCTAACATATAAGTATCACGCGCCGTTTTGGCTAGGATACTGGCAGCGGCAATATGTGCATATTTGCCGTCGCCCTTTATGATGGTTTGATGGGGAACTTTTTTGTACGGATAAAATCGGTTTCCGTCTACTGCTATAAACTTGGGTCTTTTCTTAAGCTGGTCTAATGCCAAGTGCATACACTTAATGGAACATTTTAAAATATTGGATGCGTCTATGTCGGCGGCAGATTGCGATGCAATCGCCCAAGAAAGGGCGGATGCTTTAATAATGGGTTCCAATAAGCTGCGCTGTTTTTCACTTAGCTGTTTACTGTCATTTAATAGAGGATGATAAAAATCGGAGGGCAGCACCACCGCCGCCGCAAATACTGGTCCAGCATAGCAACCCCTTCCTGCTTCGTCACAGCCGGCTTCTATAAATGCTTCTTGATAATGGTTGAGTAAAATTGGCAAATTGGTGTTCTTCTTTGCTGTAAATTTCCTGATTCTTTTTCACAAAGCAAAATGATTTATCAAAAGCAGCACATGCATTTGCTTTTAATATTATCCATTTCCATTAGGATAACTTAGTACCTTTGTGGCATCATTATTTTGCATGTAATTTTATGGAAATACAAGATCAAAAATCAAGAGCCGTAGCAAATTGGTTATTATTAGGTGTAGCAATGACAGTGGTTCAAATTGCCTTAGGAGGTATTACTCGTTTAACAGGTAGTGGCCTTTCCATTACCGAATGGGATGTTGTAACAGGGGCATTACCTCCAATGACGGAAGCTGCTTGGCAGGCTTTGTTTGCTAAATATAAAACAACACCCCAGTTTCAATTGCTGAATTTTGATTTTACACTTGCTAATTTTAAGTTTATATTTTTCTGGGAATGGTTCCACCGTTTATGGGCGCGTACTATTGGTTTAGTATTTGCTTTTGGGTTTATTTATTTTTTGGTAAAAAAATACTTCCAGCCTAAAATGATAAAACCATTAGTAATCCTATTTTTATTAGGTGCAATGCAAGGGGCTATTGGTTGGATTATGGTGGCTAGTGGATTAGAGGGAGATGCAGTTTATGTTAAACCTACTCGTTTAGCACTTCATTTTATTTTTGCCTTAGGCTTACTTTCTTATACCTATTGGTTTGCACTTTCATTAAAAGTGACACCATTAATGAAACAAGCAGCATTAGCGAATGCCAATAAAGACAAGGCTTTTTTGAAACATTTGTCAAGCATTAAAATTTGGGCATGGTTTATTTTAATTATTTTATTTTTTCAATTAGTATATGGTGCATTAATGGCTGGACATAAAGCTGCTAATGTAGCAGCAACTTGGCCTACAATTAATGGGCAGTGGATTCCTGCTGGATTAACTAGCTCAGATAGTTTTTTATTAAATGCAGTGAATAATAAAATTTGGATTCATTTTGTACATCGTGGCTTGGCTTATCTTTTATTAATACTTATTGTTTTGTGGTCCTTGAAATTATTTAGAATTAATGGCAGCTTTTTTTGGAACACAGTGCGTCGTATGCCTTTAACATTGGTATTGTTCCAAGTGGCTTTAGGTATTTTTACAATTATGGCAAGTGCGCATATTGTACCAGGGGTTTGGGCTGGTTTTGAATGGATGGCACAATTGCATCAACTAGTGGGTATGTTATTATTATTGAGTGTGGTGAATATTATTTATTCAACAAAAGAATAGAGCGTTTCAAAATGGAAACTATTTATTTGCGCTCAATGAAATTTTAAATAGATAATTTTAAATTTTAAATTATGAACAGAGATATTGCTTCTATACGCCGGGACTATCAAATGGCTTCTCTCGAAGAAGAGACTGCTGCTGCTGCGCCGATGGACCAGTTTGAACGTTGGTGGGAGGAAGCTATAGCAAGTAATATTGACGAAGTAAATGCATTTGTACTTTCCACAGTGAAAGCTGGTGGCATCCCGAATTCTCGTGTAGTTTTATTAAAAGGGTATACACCAGAAGGTTTTATATTTTTTACTAATTATCAAAGTGCGAAGGGGCAAGATATTGAATCACATCCTGTTGCCGCTATGAATTTTTTCTGGAAGGAATTAGAACGTCAAGTAAGAATTACTGGGCATATTGAAAAAATTAGTAGAGCAGATAGCGAAGAATACTTTCATTCAAGACCAGTGGGTAGCCAAGTGGGTGCATGGTCTTCTCCTCAAAGTAGAATTATTCCCGATAGAGATTTCTTGGAAGACTTAGTTGCGGAGCATACTGAGAAATTCAAGGAAGGCATTATCCCTTTACCTCCAGATTGGGGTGGGTATATTATTAAACCTACCGAGTTGGAATTTTGGCAAGGACGTAGCTCTCGTTTACATGATCGTATTCAATATACTTTACATGCCGACGGCCATTGGGTTAAAGTGAGATTAGCGCCTTAGAATAATAAGTGTCTAATCTTTATATCATTTAACTTTTATTATCAAATATAAAAAAGCAACAAAAAACCCGAAGCATGCTTCGGGTTTTTTAAAATCATATGAGTAGCAAAAAATTAGTATTTATTTTTCTCTCTAATTCTAACTCTAATTCTAATTATTTCGCTTACGTGCAATTACTTTCTTAACTGCAGCAACAATATTCACTGCGTCTAATCCGTATTTAGTTAACAATTGGTTTGGTGTTCCACTTTCTCCAAATGTATCCTGTGTTCCAATATATTCTTGTGGTACTGGACAATTTTTTGCAGCAGCTTGTGCAACTACATCTCCCATTCCACCAATTACATTATGTTCTTCTGCAGTTACAACACATCCAGTTTTTTGTAAACTTTTTACAATGGCTGCTTCGTCAAAAGGTTTAATAGTATGTAAGTTTATCACTTCTACACTTATACCTTCTGCTTCTAATTGCTTTGCAGCTTCAATAGACTTCCATACTAAGTGACCACATGCAACTATAGTTACATCGGTTCCTTCTGCTAATATTTGTGCTTTTCCAATTACAAAATCAGATCCGTCTTCCTTTGTGAAGTTGGGCCATTTTGGACGACCAAAACGTAAGTATACAGGTCCTTCATAACTAGCAATCATTTTAGTTGCCGTCTTTGTTTGATTATAGTCACATGGTACAATCACAGTCATACCAGGTAACATTTTCATTAAACCTATATCTTCTAATATCTGATGCGTTGCGCCGTCCTCTCCTAATGTTAATCCTGCATGCGATGCACAGATTTTTACATTCTTGTCTGAGTAAGCTACACTTTGTCTAATTTGATCATACACACGGCCGGTACTAAATACAGCGAATGTAGTTGTGTAAGGAATTTTACCTCCAATAGTTAAACCTGCAGCAATACCTATCATGTTTGCTTCAGCAATTCCCATTTCAATAAATTGATTTGGCATTTCTTTCATTAATGGTCCTAATTTAAAAGAACCAGCTAAGTCTGCAGATAAAACTACTACGTCTTTATTTTCTCTAGCTATTTCTAAAATACCATCTCCAAATCCAGCTCTTGTTTCTTTTTCGTTTAGTACTACGATATCTGTTGCCTTCATATTATTTAGGTTGTGCTTTATTATTGTAAATTCTTAAAAGTATTTTCGAATTTTAAATATTAGTTTTCAAATGTGGAATAGAAGTAAGGTGTTTTAGCTTCAAACTCTGCAGCACAAGTGTCTACCATTTTGTATACTCTTGTTATACCTAATGCTTTTCGCTTTTCATATACTTCGTCGTCTGTTACTTTTCCTTGTAATACTTTTGCAATTTGCATATCACTAAAGCCATGCTTCTTAGATTCTTTTAAAACCTCGGTTGGCAATGTATCTAAACTGTATTTTGCAATTTCTTTTTCAATATCGCAAATGATTCTTATTTGGTATAAGAACCAATTGTCAATTCCAGTTGCTGCTGCAATAGAACGTACTGTTGAACCCTGCATTAATGCATCTTTAATTCTGAATATACGATCCCATTTCGGTGTCTTGATGTATTCCATCAAATCCTCGTTTTTCATTAAACTCTTTCCATAATATCCTAAACCAATGGCTTCATTCTCTAATGACTGACACGCTTTTTGAATGGCTTCTGTAAAGCTTCTTCCAATGGCCATTACTTCTCCTACACTTTTCATTTGTAATCCTAAAGTATCATTAGCGCCTTTGAATTTATCAAAATTCCAACGAGGTACTTTTACAATTACATAGTCCAATGCTGGTTCAAAATAAGCAGAAGTAGTTTGTGTAATTTGATTTTTCAATTCATCTAAATGATATCCTATGGCTAACTTAGCTGCAATTTTTGCAATAGGGTATCCTGTTGCTTTTGATGCTAATGCAGATGATCTTGATACACGTGGATTAATTTCAACTGCAATCAATTCCTCTGTTACTGGATTTAATGCAAACTGCACATTACAACCTCCAGAAAAATTACCTAAACTACGCATCATTAACATGGCTTTATTACGCATGTCCTGAAAAGCAGTATCACTTAATGTCATTGCTGGTGCAACGGTGATAGAATCTCCTGTATGTACGCCCATTGGATCCAAGTTTTCAACTGTACAAATAATTACTACATTGTCTGCTTGGTCTCTTAATAATTCTAATTCATATTCTTTCCATCCCAATACGGCTTTCTCTACCAATACTTCGTGCATTGGGGATGCTTTTAATCCTTTCTCTAATGCAGCGTCTAATTCACTTGCATCATGAACGAATCCGCCACCTGTTCCTCCTAATGTGAAGGAAGGTCTTATTACTAATGGGAATCCTATTACTTGTGCAAATTCTTTACCTTCTAAAAAACTATTTGCAACTCTACTTGGGGCAACTGCAATTCCAATTTTCACCATTAATTGTCTAAACAATTCTCTGTCTTCCGCGGTGTTAATTGCTGCAACGTCTACACCAATCATTCTACATTTATATTGTTCCCAGATTCCTAATTCGTCTGCTTCCTTACATAAGTTCAATGCGGTTTGTCCTCCCATGGTTGGAAGCACAGCGTCTATTTGATTCTCTTGTAATATTTTTTCTATACTTTCTATGGTTAATGGTAACAAATAAACTTTGTCGGCCATCATTGGGTCGGTCATAATAGTAGCGGGGTTGCTATTTATTAAGATGACTTTGATTCCTTCTTCTCTTAATGAACGAGCGGCTTGTGAACCAGAATAGTCAAACTCGCAAGCTTGTCCAATAATAATGGGTCCAGAACCTACAATTAATACGGATTTGATGGATGTGTCTCTAGGCATGTCTACAAAAATATAAATTGCGCAAATCTACCAAAAATTAGGCGCATTTGCTCCCTTTTTAGGTCTAAACATTTTTGTCCTTTTTAAATGCTACCTTTACCGCAATTCAAGCATTATGGCAGTTATCAAAGAAGGTTCAAAAGCGCCTGCCTTCAAAGGCGTAGATCAAAACGGAAAATCAGTGTCTTTATTAGATTTTAAAGGTCAAAAATTAGTTTTATACTTCTACCCTAAGGACGATACACCTGGTTGTACAGCTCAGGCTTGCAATTTGCGTGATAATTATAAGAAATTGATTAAGAAGGGCATAGCAATATTAGGTGTAAGTGTAGATTCAGTGAAATCTCACGAGAAATTCATTGAAAAATATGAACTTCCGTTCTCTTTAATAGCCGACGAAGACAAGAAAATTGTAGATAAATACAATTTATGGGGCCAAAAGAAATTCATGGGCCGTACCTATATGGGCACTACCCGTACCACTTTCATTATTGATGAAGCAGGAATGGTACAACACATTATAGAAAAACCAGATACGAAAGACCACACCAAAGAGATTTTGGAGATCAGCGGCTGGTAAGTATTATCTATACTTTGTATAAATGACTATAATAGCTAACTTATACTTTTCCATTGTAGTACTTTCACTAATAGTACTAGTAGACGTATTGGTTAAATTTAAAAAACCATTCGCACTCAAAATTTTCTTTTTATTTGTACCAATTTCCATTGGTCTCTATGCTTTAATAAATGCTACAAGTGCAATTAGTTTTGTTTTTTTTATAGCAACGCTTAAAACTTACATGGCGGTTTGTGTTTTAAATATTTTTTCTATTTTATATTTTCCAAAGTTTAAAAAACTAGTTCTAGTTGGTACATTGAGCATGTTGGCATTTACAATATTTTTAATGCTTGTAAATAAAGGCATATTCCCTAGAAACCCTTTCATAGATGGCTTTAGAGTCATATCGGTAGACGAAAATTTAAATGTAAAAATTTCACCACTTATTAGATTTATACGTTTTTCATTTCTCTTTTTTGTGGCCTTAAATATTGGGTATTTCTGGTATGTAATTTATAAGAAACTTAATTTAAATAATATTTATTATGAAAAATTAAAGAATTGGACTTCACTAATTTTTATATTGACATGCATTGTAATTATTATGAACGTTATAATTAGTTTTACAAATAAGCCAGAATTGTTGGTCAACTCCTTATCTGTTTTTATTGCGTTTTATATTTTATTATTGGTATTAAAAAGACCAAGTTTCTTGAACTATTACGCAAACAAAATTGCTTTTGGCCAAAAATTTAACCTAGACGATAATGTCCAAATAGAAACCCACTTTTTTCAAGAGGAATTTTTTAATAATAGATATTACACTAATTCCGATGCTAGTTTAGATAATCTTTCTAAGTTGCTTAAGGTAAATGCAGGGGAACTTTCCAACTTTGTCCAAATTGAATATCAACTAACATTTAATGAATTGGTCAATAAAAACAGAGTAGCCTACTTTTTAGATATTGTACAAAATGCAGCGTTTCAAAATTTCACTATCGACGCTTTGGCAAAGCAAGTTGGTTTTTCTTCTCGACAGCATTTGAATAAACCGTTTAAAAAATTCCACGGGGGTAACCCTTCTGAACTAATTGATGCTTTTAATGGGGCTTAATAATTCAGGTATTAACCTCTTATAAAGCTGCCTTTTATTTATAGATTATAGGTACTTATGGCCAAAATTGGCAATTTCATGCTATCATTTCTCAGTGTTTTTAAATACATATTATTATTGTATTTACTATAACTTATTGAATAGCAATGAATCATATTTTGTTACATCGTATTTTCTCTATTTGCTCTCATTTTTTGGATACACTTTTAATAGTAATGATATTGTATACTCAATAACTTGACACAAATCATAGTATTGACTCGATTTATTATTAATTATTATTATATGAAAAAAAAGAAATTAGACATTTTTAATCTTTTTTACAGCGGTGCCGCGGTAGTTATTTTGATTGGTGTAATTGCTAAATTGTTAGAATGGCCAGCACAGGATATATTAATTACCGGAGGATTGGCTATTGAAGCTGTGGTATTTGGCGTATCCGCTGTCAAATTTATTGAAGTGGAGGAAGTACAAAAAGGTGCTACAGAAGCAACTTTAGCAAAAGTAGCTGATGGCTTAGGAAATATCGCAAATAGTGCACTTGGATCTAATGCTGATACCTATATTAACATACAAGCAGGGAACGGCACAGACGTTGAAAATAAACAATCTGGTACTTCAGGCAATTCAAATCAAGTAGCTGAGTCAACTGAAACGGCTTTTAACGTAGCTACTCAAGGCGCAACAACTAGTAAACTTGCTATTGATATTGCAAATAATACTAATACTCCAGCTCCAGCACCTAATAATGCTGCACATACTTTATGGCAATTGGAGCAAATGGACATTTTGAGTTTAGCGAAGGATTTGTTCTTCCAACCAGAATGGGA
>Ga0075464_10000599_pt1 | contig 15933 bp, 30 predicted proteins | sample DEB19_08_DNA_5_FD_75068 | JGI IMG/M metagenome (GOLD analysis project Ga0075464, IMG submission 75068) | Aqueous microbial communities from the Delaware River and Bay under freshwater to marine salinity gradient to study organic matter... | ecosystem: Environmental > Aquatic > Marine > Coastal ...
AGCAAGGAGCTTTGTTTGGTGGCGCTGGTGGTCTTGGATCTGCTCGTCAAGCTTTGGCTTCTCAAAACCTGGCAAGCTTAGGCCAAGCACGTTTGGGTAATATTGCCGCTCAAACTTCTGCAAATGTTGAAACACAACGCCAAAACGCTGCCAACTCTTTGTTGGGTGCAGGTCAAAATGCGCTGGGTCAATCAAGCAGTTTGTATCAAAACCTTGCAGGCCAAGGCCGCTGAAGGGAGCAACACGGAATAGCCCGGATTTGGGCGGAGTTGCTGGGGGTTCTGTGACCCACCGAGCGGGCTCAAATCAGGGTTGAGAGGTGATTTAGCCCGCTTTTAGAGCAGTTTCAGGCCCTTTTGAGATCGAGCCTTGTGACGTTCAGCAAACTCACCGCGTCGCGGTAGTCAGCCAGAGCGGCCTGGGCATCGGCCAAGGTCGGGAAACGGTGGAACTTTTCGCGCACAGCTTTGAGGCAGGCCGTAGCTCTGGCGATGCAACTTTTCGACCCGAGAGCCGACGCGGCGGAGGCGATGAGCTGGAGCCGCTCATCATCGGGCCGGACATGCGGCCAGAGATCTGGAGCGAACGCTTTCACCACTTCGGGCGTCGGGGACGCAATCCGCACCGTCCACTCAACTCGGGCCATGAGCTGGGCTCTGTCTGCCCGATCTGCGCCGGTTGAGGATCGGAGGCGGAGGTGATCTTCAGGGGCCATCATGATAACCAGCGTACACGTTGTCTCATTCAGGAGGGTGCGAAGAAAAGCCGTGCCTTGGGGGCTGAGAAGCCTCAGTTCCTCGATCACAAGGCACCCAGTTTGCTGGCGGAGGGAGTTCAGGACTTCGCGCTCAATATCGGCACTCTTGCGAAACGGCGGGGAACTCTGAAAAACGGCTTTATAGATCGCGGTGAGCATCTCAAAATAAGAGCCCTTCCAGCTTGGCGTGGCCTGGACGGCCCACGTTGCTATCGCATCCTCCAGGAGCTTGCGCTTCATGGTGGTTTTTCCTGAGCGGGTCTCTCCAACCACCATCACAAGCCGCTCCTCAGAATGCTGTGAAACCTTCTTCTGACACGCTTTGATCGCGGCCTTAAGCTCGATATACTCAGGGAACTCAATAAACCCCTCCAGGCCACTGGAAGCGGAGGCGCGGAGGGCTTCGTTGGCAACGGATCGCTGCCATGTTTTCGCGTGGGTTGCGAGCTGCTCCAAACGCTCAACCAGAGCCGTGCTTTTAGATGTGGTTTTGGGCCATGGGTAGGAGCCAGCGCGGAGGGCAAACCAAGTATTAGCTGGCACCTTGGAACCGCTGACGAACTCAGTATTCGACCAGCTTTTTCCAAGGGCTTTTTCATCGCGCAGCGCATCTTGAGCCGCACCGATTTTCTGAATCAGATCAAGGGCCGTTTTTGGGTAGCCTTTGAAGGGTATGGCGACGGGGTCACGTTCGGCGGCTTCGGGGTGGTTATGATGGGAGGCAGGCATGGGGTTTAGTCTTTCTGGAGTAGGGTTTGGAGTGCTGCGTAACGAGAGGCGGATGTTTCTGTTTTGGGCTTCTTGGCGCGGTGTTTGGTGGCGACAGCGAGGCCGAGGTCTGAGGACGTTTCGACCTCGCCGACAGGGGTTTGGATGGCCTCGGTTGAGGGGTTCAAAAGGTGCAAGCTGGCCTCCCGATCGCGCAACTCAGCAAGGGCGGCGGGGTGAGCCATTTGGAGGGTCCGGGTTTCATGGATTGCGTGGGCCATCTCAACAGCCTGAAACCTCATCGCATCCTTCCGGCCTTCGGTGTCGTGATAGTGGAGCCGCTCACTGCGTTCCATGGTCCCCACGCATCGCCCGGCCTGATCCTGAAGCCAGATTTGGAGCGGGTTATCGGCATTAAACCGGGCGGTGTATTTCTCACCGGGTTGCAGCTCATGATCATGGCCACGGTATTCAAGCACCTTCCCGCCCAGCTCAATTTTGAACGTGTTCACGCCTGCGTACTCGCGAGGCTTGGAGGTGTCCATCATCATCTCAAAGAGCGAAAGATCGGACAGCTTGAGAAACGGCGTTTTGCAGGCGAGCCGCTGCCAGCACTCGGCAGGCGATTCCTTGCGGGTGCGACCATAGGCCAAAAAGCGATTTTGGAGACCTTCAGGAAGCTCAGAAAAGGCTTTGATGTCGGCCTTGATGTCGGCGGATTGGAAGGGGAAAAGCTCCACGTTCACCGGCCTGTACACAGCGTCTCCATCGGAGAAACGAAACTCGGTGACATCGAGGAACCCTTCCAGCTTGTGGGAGGTCCGATAGTCGATCACACGAAGGGCTTCATTCAGCTCCGCATGAGCCTCCCAAAGATTGCAAAAAGGGAGCCGAATTCCAGAGGCATCGGCGGCCAAAAGACTCTCCGCATTGGGCGAGTTCAAAAGCTTCTGAGTGGCCCGGATTCGGGGATCGTATTCATCCGGTTTGACGGTGTAATTTGAACCCATTTGGCCGCGCACTTTGGCGAGCTGAATGTCGAGCAATCGGAACCCGCTTTCGTGCATCGCTTTCCCGGTTGGAGAGCCGCCCTTTTCGATATAGCCTCCGAGCTTCACCATCTGCTCATAGAGCCCGGTTCTTTCCACCGTCACACGGCCTCCAGTGGCCCGCAAAAGCACGGGTTCAAACTCAGTCGCCACAGCAGCGGCCGCATTTTCCACCACAAGACGAACGGTGTAGTCGCGAGGCAAGCCAAAGGTGAACAAAAGGCCAGCGATCAGGTGTTGCATATCGCGCCTTGTGACGCTCTGGCGGGTGCCTGCCTCATCCACCAATCGAGGGCGGACACCATAGGCAAGTACGCGACGTGTCCGGGCGTCTCGGGCAAGCAAGAGCCGGAGCCTCACGATCTGACCATCCACAATGCACCCGAAATCAAGATCGTGGTCATCAAAATAAATGACTTCCATCAGCCTCAGAGAGGTCCAATCAATCCGCACCCCGGCATGTTTTGCCAGCATCGCTTTGGCTTGTCCGACTCCATCGGTTGCCAGGGCGTGAGAGATCTTAGAGGGGCCGACTTGGCGGCGGAAATTGGAGAGCGTCCAGCCAGGAGGCGGACGGTGGTGATTCCATGGGCAATGCAGCGGCGTTTCATCGTGAGGGTGAAGCTGGAGCCATAGAGTCTCCCAAGTGCCAAGGCCTTCGATGGTTTTCCCTGCGTGCAGCTCATCCATCAGCCAGCGCCAAGCAGCGGCCTCGGGTGCTTTGTCGGCCCGGCGTTGGCAATCGGCGTGCCAGAGTTGCAGGACGCGGGCCGGGATGCGCGTGCGGCCTTTCGTGCGGGTGCTGAGGCTACCACCGCAGAGGCGGAGGTCGATCAGGACGCGGTCCCCTTTCTCTCTCCACTCATAGTACCGTTTCCGTAGTCGCTCCGCGCTGAGATCAATCCCGCCTTCCTTCAGCTCACAAGACAAATCCGAGCACACGGGGCGCAGTTTGCGCCGGGCTCTCAGAGCTTTTTCAATCGTCATCATGGAGCCTTTGAGAAGGTCAAAGCGACGGCGGGCGGCATCGGTGAGGTTATGGAAGGGGATGACGGGCGCAGACATGATTCAGGAATTCAAAAGTTGAAGGTCAGCAGAGGCGACGAGGTACACACAATCGCTCCATTGCAGTTCGGGGCCGGTTTGGCGGGTGTCGATCACCAGGGAGTAGCGCCAGGAGTCGATCACGGCAGCGAGGACGAAGGTTGAGCCGGGGAAAAAGCGGCGGGCTCCGAGTTGATCATCCAACTCCACGCGACGATTCGCCACGCAGATAGGCTTCACAGCGGTGAGGTTGCGGGGCTCTTTATCTGCGGGGGCGAGCTGCACCCGCTCTTCAATATCAGTGAGGGTGATCATGGTTAAAACTGTGGGACCTCCCGGTTTTGGGGCTCTTGAAACGGCAGATCGAGGACGCGGTAGATGTCGGCCTCTTCGGCTCCGGCGATGACTTTGCCGTGTGCATTCAAGATGCCTCGGGTGAAGTCCCATGTGAGGCCGCGATCTTTGGCGCGCTGCACGATTCGGATGTTGTGGCGGGTGCTGCCAGTGCGGAGGAGAAAGAGGGAGCCGAAGTTGCTCGGCACCGTCTCAAAGAACTCTTTGTTCTCAGCCTTGGCCACAAAGACATCGATCTGCACAGGTCCGATCTTGGGCACGTCCAGGATGCGAATGGAGTTGGTTTCACCGTTCGACTTCACCTCAGTATTGCGATCCAGGCGGGCCATGATGCCGGGCAATTGATCAGCCTTGGGAAGGAGGACGATGTCCACATCTCCGACACTCTGCCGACGGCGGCGGATGCTGCCAGCCACCTCGATCCGCTCGCACATGGGGCGGAGAGCATTGATGATCTTGGCCGCGATGGCTTCACCGTTCGCGAGGCTGATGCGGGGGAGGGTTGGGGAAGGTGTGCTCATCAGTTAGACTTCTCACGAGGCCTCCGAGTCGCCCGAGAATGCAGGCGAAAATTTTGACCATAGAGCGCAGGGTCAATGGAAACCCATGAACCATTGTTTAACTCCTCATCACCGGGTAAACGAATCTCGCCTAAATTCAGAGGTCTGTAGAGATCAGCGTCTTCAGCTCCTACTTTCACAAGGGCAGGAAAGCAGGAGGAACACACGAACTGCACACCTCTGAGAAGGTGAATTTCAAAACGCGAAAACTGATTTCCGCAAGAGCGCTCGCACAGGGAACAAAGGAAGGTGGGAAAAAATCTCATGAGACCACCTCCTTCATTTCAAATTCAGGCTTGAGGCCGAGTTTGGCGCAATCTTTGATCACCCACTTCTTCCAAGCGATAGCTTTCTTGAGGGGGTCCCACTTCATCATTTTTGCTTCCGGAACTCCAGGAACCAAAAGCACACCGTCCTTGTATCCATGGCGTGCACACACTTCGATCAAAGAGCGCAGAGGCTTGGAAGAACCGCTGGCAATAGGGATCGCTCCGGGTGGGGTTTTGCGTCCGAACTCAATGAGGCCCGAGGCCCAAAAATAAGCGATCATGATTCAGCGACGGGTGAGAGGTTGAGACGCGGGGGCGATGTTCATGAGCTTCCTCAGCGGGCTCTGAGGGTTCAGGCTTTGCAGGCTCTCCACCATGAGCTTCACCAGCTCGCTGGCGGTGGTGGGTTTCGGTGGCGTGGGGGTGGGGTTTTGCATGGTTTGCGGGGGGGTTAGTTGAGATCGAGTTTGGCGGCGGCTTCTTCGAGATCCATCCAGCCGAGTACTTTCACCTTCACCTCTGAGGCGTTGGCGTATCGCCACGTTGGACCATCTCGGAATCCTGCAAAAACAGGCAGCTCAAGATCTTCGAGGCGCAGCATCACAAGCTGGCAATCATCGGGAAACGATTGCTTCCATTGAATGGATGATCTCACTGGAAAAGTGGGGTCAAGATCATCCAGGCCAGCAATATCGGACATGGTGAGTTTGGGTGAAGGCGTGGGGTTTTGCATGACTTGGGGTTTTCTATTTGCGGGCTTTCTTGGCGGCTGAGGCTTCAGCGGCTTGGCGTTTTTTGTTGGCGGGGATCAGGGTTTTCAAAGTCTTCTCAAACCACTTCTCAGCCTTCAGCAGTTCGACGTTGAAGGATTGCTTCCATGAGCCGGTGGCGAACTCGGTCTGGAGGTTGGAGAGGGAGGCTTGCCAGCGGTTGCGCTGCTCCTCTTCAGAGGTTTTGATCTTCTTCAGCTTTGCGCCATCAGGAGGGAAAAGGGCTTCGTCGATCTCGCCGATCAGTTCCTTTTCAAATTGGTTTTCACGCTCCGCGCAGTAAGCGTCAATTTGCTCCATCAGGCTTCCGGCCTGGGTGGTGATGGAGAGATCAAACTCGGGTTGAAAGAGGCCGCTGATGTCGGCTTTTTCACTGAGCTTCCCCGCTTCATTTCCCAAGCCTCGGGCCGTGATGAAGTCTTGGGCATGGCTCATGCAGCGTTGAAGGGTCCGCTTGCTTCCTTGCCCCTGCGAGGTGCAGAGCGTCATGATATTGGCGAGGCTTCCACGCTGGCAGTGATCGCGCACCACGATGAGGGCAAAGCCAAGGAGCAGGCTTTGCTGCATGAGCTTCTTCCGCCCCTGGAGATAGTGAGGCACGGCTTGGCGGAGCCAGAGAACGAGGTCCGTGGGTTGCAGGCCTTGGAGCTGCGTTGTCATTTGCAGCGCGACGGATTCGGGCTCTTGCGGTGTGGTTGGGATGATGGACGCTTTAGACATGAGAGGGTGAAGATTTGAACAGGAGGTAAGGGAGGAAATAGAGGGGCTAGGGCTCGTCAGCGGCGTTTGAGTTTGGCAGTCACTGCGCGGCGGGTGTCTAGGAACACGGCCTTCATTTGGTCCGCGCTGAGGTTTTCGAGATGCGCGTGAAACTTGGTTTGAGCGATCTTTTGCGAGTAGCTCCAGGGCAGGGTTGCACGGGCGAGCTGGGCGAGGATCTGTCTTTGCCAGCCTCGCCAATCGTTCGTCGCTCCACGCTCGGCACCGAGGGCGTGGTCAAAGGCGGCGGACACATCACCGGCGAGGGCTTTGAAGGTGGTGAACAGCGCGTCAAAGTCGCTGCGTTTGGCCTCGCTGATCTTGGAGCCACAGGCCGCGATGGCCTCACGATGCCGCCACTCGTCAAAGGTGGAATCTGTGGCCTTTGCGTCTCTCCGCTGAGTCCAGGCGCGGCGGGCGATGCCGGTGAGCATCACGCGTTGGTTTTTGGTGAGGAGGGCGCTCATGAGAAAAGGAAAGCGATGAACTTGGCCACACAGACAGCCAGGGGCAGGCCTGCACAGAGGATCAGGATGGATAGGATCGTGGTTTTGATCGGGATCATGATTCAGCGGCGGGGGCTTTGGGTTTGCGAGATGCTTTATAAAGAGCCTCCCCGGCTTCGGTGAGATGAAGGAGCTTGAGAGGTCCACCGCTGAGACCCTTCCCCATTTTGTGAGTGACCAGATCTTGAGCTTTGAGTTCACGGATGAAGTCACACAGCCGGTCTATCTTCACTCCAGTCTCGATCTTCTTCAGCAGCTCCCCAGCGCACAGAGGGCCAAGGGTGGCGATGCCGCGCAGGATGCGCGAGTGCAAGTAGTGGGTGCGGAAGCCGAGCCGTTGAAAAATCAAGACATCCAGAAGGCTGTGCTTGATGCCGCATGGGTCAGTCTGACGGCGGATTGTTTTACACACGCGGCTCATGGCTGCACCTCCTTCTCTGCGGCGTCGGCTTCAGCGTTCCAGATCTGGACGCTGAGGTCATCCGGGCCGCTCACAGGCATTCCGAGGATGAGGATGATGATCACGCCGATGAGGAAGCACAGGACCAAGGCTCCGAGGCATTGGAGGACGAAGCTTTCCTCGGTGCTGATCGGGTCGGGGCGGCGACGTTGGCGGAGGGAGAGCATGGGGAGAGTTGGGGGCAGGGTTTCAGGTTTCATGTTTCAAGTTTCAGGGGTTTCAGGGCGTGTGATGAGCAGGGGGCGGTGAGTCGGGGTGAAGGAGAGGGGCGAGATCAGCGAAGGCAGCCAGGAGGCGGAGAAGCGAGAGGGCGACAAAGGCAGCGAGGCCAAGGAACAAGCCAAAAGAGAGCAGGCGTCTCACGGTGCGCGGTTTCATAACTCAGGCCCTTCCTGCCCGTCGCGCTCGGGGCGGATGTAAAAGTTTTCTTCCTCCTCAAAACCGACCCCAACCACAGCGAGGACTTTGAGAACCTCGGGGTTTTCGCGGTTGGAGAGCATCACGTCTTTCGCCGGATCGACCTTCACGCGGATGAGGCTTGAGGCGATCTTAGCCACTTCGATGATCTCCGCGTTAGGCTCGGGTTGCTGGCGCTCACTGAAGGCGAGGTCAGCCAGGGCACGGAGCTTTTCCACCACGGCCTTCCAGGTGGCCTTGCTTCCGATCAGGCAAGTGGCCCAACCGTTGGAGCGATGGCCAAAAGTGACACCGCCAAAAGACATGCTCTTTTTCTCACCGAAGCGGGCCGCGTTGTGGATGCTCCAGGCTTCCAAGAGTTCTTTGTTCGTGGAGAGATCGCGCTCACAGTTTTCAATGAGCTGATCGAAGCCAAATTTTTCTTCGATGGCCTTCAGCGCATCGGCCCGCTTCTGATCACGGAGGGCAATGGCTTCCTCCCGTGTGGTCTGGGCGAGGGTGGTTTGGTTAAGCAGCTCGGTGAGCTGGCGATCATCCGAAGGGATGAGAGGGAGCAGGGCTTTGAGTTTTTTGGAGGTCATGAGAAAAGGAGATTCAGGGGTTACCGCAGAGGGGCTGAGGTGCGGAGAGGGTTAGAGCTTTTGGCTGTGCTGCGCTGAGCACGCCCAGTTGTATCGCTCCAGACTGAGGAGGAAGCGGATAGCCATGGCTGCGGTTTGGATTGCCTCTTCTCGGACGGCAGCCTCATCTGACTTGTGAGGCTCATAGGTGCATTGCAGAATGGCCTTTGAGAGTTCGCCAGCTTCCTCGGCTACGATGTTTCCGGCGTGGATTGGATCATCCGGCCAAGTGGGGAATTTGAGGACGGCTCGGTTGATTTCTTGATGCACTTCATTAAGGAGAGAAAGGACAGAGGGCTGATGGGTTTGGCTCATGGGTTTGGAGTTGCGGGGTTTAGGGTGAGGTTGGCGAAGAGATCAGGGGTTTCGGAGTCTTGTGGGGTTGGGGCGGGGGCGTTGGGATCAAGGGCGTCGGCGAGGCGGCGGATTTTGCGGGGGGCGGGCTTTTCGCCTCCGCTGATGAGGTGCTGACGGCTCTGGATGTAATCAGAGAGATGGTTGAGGGCGTCTAAGCTGAGGGTGCGGATCAGCTTCTCCAAGTTGTCACAGATCACCACTTCATCGGGGCCTGTGGTATTCAGAAGGATGAAGGCGATCAGGGTGGCGCTCGTGAAGCGGCCCTTCATTGTGTTCCCGGTTCCGAGATGGGTGAACTCTAGTTTAGAGGCATCGCGCAACCGATAAATGAGGTTGCGGCCACACTCAAAAAGGGCCGCCACTTCATCCGCACTCCAGAGGCCCGCTTGTTTGCCAGCCTTCCGCAGATCGGAATCACGCTTGTTAATGGCGAGGATGAGAGGGTGGGTGCTGCGCATCGGGGAGGGGGGCGAAAGGTTTGAAAGTTTCAGGTTTCAGGTTTCAGGTTCCGAAACCGTGGCGTGAGTGCAGGCCGTTGGTGGAGTCAGTGAGCCAGCCTTGGGCCTGGGCGATCTCGCCACGCCAATAGGCGATGGCGGCACGGTAGGAGTCGGCGATCTCGGCAGGCACACCGCCGGGGATCTTGCGGTAATTGCGGCGGGCGCGGTTCATGGCTCGCAGCCAGAAGGCAAGGCGGCCTCGGGCATTGGCGAGCCAGAGCAGCGAGTTAAAAGTGATGGGAAGTTTCATGAAAGGGGGTGTTTTTGGGTTCAGGGGTTTGATATTCAGGGATAGGGAAAAGGTGCAAAATTTGGTGCCACTTGGCACCAAGTTGGTGGCTAGGAGTGCAGCAAGCCTTGCAGTTCCAACTGTGCGGATTCAGCCAGTTGAAGGGTGGCGGCGGCGGTTTCGACGTGCTCTCTCAGAGGCGAATCAAGATGAGGAGCGGCGGCCAAAAGAAGGCTGATGCGACGCTGCGGATCAGGCACGTTTGGCAGTTGGGAGAGGCCGAGACAAATAAGCTGAATGAGGGGTGAAGGCATGGCGGGAGGTTGTATTTGCTGAGTGTGGTTGAGCATTAAGCGGAAAGGCGGAGGTGGCTTAGAATGCGGGCCTTTGCCTTCGGGCAGAGGTCAGAGCAGACGGCGGCGCGGATCGTGTTCCTGTGCACGCCAAGCTCGGAAGCGAGCTGATGCTGAGTGAGGCCGCGCAAAGCCAGGGCAGAACGCACTTTGAGCCAAAGTGGATTTTTCTCTTTACGGTGTGTGTGACGGGTGGTATTCATTGTGCAGTTGTAGAATACATTTACACACTACAAAAGCAGGTTGCAAATAAAAAATGAATCCCAAAGAAAATATTTCGGACAGGTTTCTAGCAATCAGGAAAGCTCATGGCTTTTCCCAAACGGAGCTGGCCCTCGAATTGGGGATCAGTTTGAGTTACATTCACCAGCTAGAGAGCGGCAAAAGAGGAGAGCCCAGCGCGTCGCTACTAAAGCTTTTGGACTTGTGGGAAAAGGTGAATCACAACAAGGAAGCGAGAGCAGCGGAGGCGGCAAAAACGGAGGAGCCAAGGCTTCAAGAGAAAGCGGAGAGGGGCTATCAAGCGACACCTCATCAGATCAGAGCCAAAAGCGGTGATCTGATGGAGAGAGTGGCAAAACTCGCCAGCGCCAGCGGACTCAGTGAAGATCTCATTGTGTCCGCAGCAATTACTCAGTTTATTGCACAGTGTGAGAAGGCGGGCGCTGTGAGTCTTCCTATCTCAGGAATGACAAGTAAACCGCCCATCAAAAATCCAGACAAGCCGCCAATAAAAACCACCTCAACAGATCCGCAGATATCGCAATGCGAAGAGTGCATCGCCGAATGAACACGATACGGGCTGAAGCCTGACACCACACCCAATTACAAAACAGAAAGAAAAAACGACCAATGAATATTGAACTCACGCTAGCCGCTCTGGAGTGGCACAAAATAGGAATCACCGTACTGATCACTATCGCGGTTGCGATTGTGATCCTGACCCTGATTAATCTGGAGCCAAGCAAAGAGGCAAAGCCTACCCAAGTGAGCGAAGGTCAAAAAGAGGTCCCAAAAGAAGAACATCCAGGCGCACTGCAAACCGGCCTCGGCGTGCTTCTGGTGTGTCTCTCGCTGGCAGCGGGTTTTTACATCTTCATGTTTTACGATGTCACCGTCCAGACCCGTGCGGGCTTGGTGATCAACCTCGCCAAGAATAGCGAGCGGTTGATCCTGCTGGGCGCTTGTGGCGTTGGGGTGATCGTCGGGACACTCATGGGCGTGGTGGGGACGATGAGGCAGGGGGCGGGGATGGGGAGACAATCAGACAGTCAGACGGGGGGACAATGAGGATCGAGCCGAACGCTTCAGATCAGGAGACCCGGCAAGGGCACGCCGCAAACACTCAACACGTTGAATAAAATGAAACCTACGACAACACCGCCCCAGGGGTCGCCTGCATCTGATTTTTCTCCATTCGATTTGGAGAGCGTCTATGACGAGGAGATCGCGCCCCTCATGACGAAGATCATCGACATCTGCAAACGCCACAAAATGCCGATGCTGGCGAGCTTCATGTATCAGCACCATCACGGCGAAGAGGAACGGGAATCCTACTGCACGACCTCACTCGGAGGCGAGGGCAACTGGAAGCCAGAGAAAATCATCAAAGCCACGGAAATCATTTGTCGGAACGACACCTTTGTCGCCGCCTTCACGATCACGGAACGCTGATATGGAGAACACTTAGCTCACCGACACGCGGCTTTGAGCGTGTTCGGTGCTGCGGAAGTTCGGCGGCGCAGTTTTAGCCCGGCCCTTTTTGGGGCTGGGCTTTTTTGTGTCTTGGTGGGAGGCTTGAAACCTGAAACCTGAAACCTCAAACTTAAAACCCTGCCTTCAATTGAAGCGAAGAGGGCAAAGGGGGACGTGAGGACGCGGTGAGAGAGTGAGACGGTGAGGCTTCAAAACTCACCTCTTATGAATGCAATCAAACTCCTCTCCCCTGCCATCCGTCTTGTTCTTCCTAAACTCATCCGCCAGGGGCTCACGGCTCTGGGCGGTGCGCTCGCTGGCGCGGGCTTTTTGGAGGGTGGCGCGAGTGATGCGGCCACCGTCCCCATGATCATCAGCGGGCTTTTGCTGTGGGGCTTCACCGCGCTGCATTCGGCCTGGGTGAAGAGTCCGCCATCGGCTGAAATGGCCGTCGTCGCCAAGAAGATCATCGAGGCCCTCATCGCCCAAGGTTTCAGTTTTTATTCCGGCTGGCTCGCCACGGCGGGATTCAACGGCGATCCGGCAGACGCGGAGGCCGTGGCGCTCTTTGCGGCAAATCTTGGGCTCAGTGCACTGAGCAGGCCGGTGGATAAGAGCAAGGTGATCGACGTGCAGGCCACGAAGGTCACACAAAGGAAATAGGGATTCAACCCCAACTCCAAAACTCCAACACTCCACCTCCATGAGTGACACCAAGCACCCGATTTTGAGCCGAGTAACAAGCCTTGTTAAACCCTTAGCAGGAATGCCACCACGCGAACCCGCAAAGGCGGAAGGCATCACACACGCTCCGGCTCCGCGTGAGGTTCAGGAGCAGCTTGAGAAAGGCGATGAGGCGGCGGTGCCGTTGGTGGGCAAGTTGCCACCGAAGAAAGACACCATCCAGCACATTAATGATCTGCTAACTGAAGACGCAAAAGCTAAGGGCCTCATGCCGGTGATTGAGCAAGATGAGACGCGGGCAAGGGAGCTGCGCGCTGGCCATATTCAAAGGCTCGCCAACCAAGCGCCAAGCCGCGTGCATGGTGAGGAGGCGGTGGGCAAGGCGGAGGTGATCAAGACGAAACAGATCAGGCTGGAGATCTCACCAAGCATCAAACGCGCCACGGTGAAAACCGGCGAGGACGTGAGCGCGGGCTTCAGTGTCATCGGCGGGCAAGTCGTGGCGGTGATCGACTGGTGAAGCCATGAAGCTGCCTCGCTTTTGGAAACGCAGCCACCCACCCCATGAACGCACAAGCATGAACGAAGAACTCACCACCTCTCAAAAGGGCGTTGATCTCATCAAGCACTTTGAAGGCCTCTTTTTGAAGGCCTATCTCTGCCCGGCTAAGGTGTGGACAATTGGCTATGGGCACACCGGCCTAAAGCATCAGGATGGCACCGTGAAGCGCGGGAGGGTGATCACGGAGCAAGAGGCAGAAAAGCTGCTCAAGCATGATTTGAGTAAGTTTGAAAACGCGGTGAAAAAGTGTGTGAGGGTTCCACTGGCACAGCACGAATTCGATGCGCTGGTGTCCTTCCACTTCAACACGGGAGGGCTTGAAAAAAGCAGCTTGCTCAAGTGCCTGAACAGCGAGCGGCGACACGATGCCACGATGGAGTTTTATCGGTGGGTCCGCGCAGGTCGAAAGATCCTTCCAGGACTCGAACGCAGGCGGAGGGCTGAGGCCATGATGTTCGCGGGACTCACGCCAGATTTTCAGTGAGGCCCCAACTTAAAACCTGAAACTTAAAACTCCCAACCTTCTTCATGCTCGCAGAGATCGACATCACCGAACAACTCAAAGACCCCGGCCTCATCCAATGGTTTATTTACGCGTACATTGCCCTCACGATTTACGACAAAGTGAGCGGCATGGTGCAGAAGAGGAAGGCTGCGGATGTGCGGGTGATCGGTGGAGAGATGGAGGTATCCAGCAAGATCGAGTTTGCCAACGCCAAAGACACGGCCCGCAAATTTGAGGAGATCAATCAGAAGATTGATAACCTCATCGAAAGCCTCGCCACTCAACACAAGGCGGCGCTGAAGGCGGGAGAGGATCGAGTGCGGAATCTCGGTGAAGTGATGGATGCCGAGACGGCAGAGATCAAACACGCCTTGGAGCATCTCGGAGACAAGATGGAGAGGATCGCTGATGCGCTCCATGAAAAGGTCAACGGAGTGGCAAACAATCAAGCGGGCGATCATGCGAAGATCGAAATCTTAATGGCCGGTGACTACATCACCCGAAGTACAGCAGCGAGGAAACCCCGATAGAGAAACCCGAAGAACACCATGCAAGAGAAAATCACCGCCCTCAGTGCTGCGGATTATCGCGCACAAATCGACATGAAAGAGCCCGGAGCTTTCCGGCTGCGCATTTGGAAAGGTGATCTGATGCTTCTACCCGATGTTCACCGCTTCAACGGCCCAACGCTGGAGGAAGTGATTGATCAAGCCTTTGAAAAACTCATTCAAGGAGAAGCGAAATCCGAACCCCAAAAAGCATCATGAAAACACTTTCAGGCGAACTCCGAGAGGCGGCCATCAAGATCCTTCTTGAGACGCTGAACGAATCTCACCCCATGGCGATGACAGAGGCGCACTTGGCCACACCGTTGGGCTTTGCGATCGCGGGGGCCAATGTGGAGACGGTTCACGGGCTGATGCCGGATCTGGAGGAGCGCGGTTTTGTGAAGTCAATCTCCAGCGAGGCAGCGGGGGAGGTGGTGAGGTGGAAGCGCACGGAGGACGGGCGGGTGTGGCTGGCCAAGCAATGAGTTAAAAGTTTCAGGTTTCAGGTTTCAAGTTTTGAGACCTCGGCCTGCACTTGGAACTTGAAACTTTAAACTTGAAACGGTTTTTGAAATGAACTCTAAAAACAAACTGGTGAGGGCGATCTCGGCGGAGGAGCTGCAAGGCTTCCTCGATGAGCTATCGCGGACCGCTGGCGTGGACGGGCCGATGATCCAGGAGCTGGCGGAGAGTCGCTTCGGAGTTGAGATGGGACACAACAGCGCGGCCCACTTTAAGAAGGAGGTTTACACCAAGTACCTTGATCAGATCGGGAAGCGGAAAGCCCTGGTCTCCATGATCACGGCAAACAAAGAGCCAGCCTCGGGCCAGACCTTGGCAGATGCCGCCTCCGAGCAGCTCCAACAGCAGGTCTTTGAATTTCTGATTGATGCGGAGACGGGGATCGATCTCAGCACACCCGCAGGCGTGAAGCACGCGAAGGCACTGGCAGACATCATCAAGGGCGCACGCTCTGAGGATCGAAAGAGGATCGCGGAGATGGAGCGCATGGTGGATGAAACCAAAGACGATCTGGCAAACCGCGAATTGAGCGAGGCTCAGCGCGAGGCGCGGATCAGAGAACGCTTTGGGGTTTGAGTCTTATGATGATCACAAAACCAATCAAACCAATGATCAAAAGACCGGGCGGCAAAACGCGACTCTTGAAGCATTTGATGCCATTGATCGAGGCTCGGCCTCACGTCTGTTATGTGGAGATTTTCGCCGGTGGAGCTGCGGTGCTAGGGGCTAAAACAAAAAGCCAAATAGAAGTGATTAATGATGCAGATCAGGAGCTGGCGAACTGTTACAAACAGATCCAGCATCACGAGGGTGAAGTGATGAAGTGGCTGCCTCGGATCAATAGCAGGCAGCTCTTTAAAGAATGGAAGACAGCCTCCGTCCTCACTGAGGTGCAGAAGGCAGCTCGGTATCTTTATTTGAATGCACTTAGTTTTGGAGCTGAAGGCGATTCGTGGGGTGTCCAACGGCAAAGCGGCGGAGGTGCAGCGAGCAGCCAAGATCAACTCCGAGAGAAAGTGAATAACTTCACAGCCCGGCTGGATCGGGTGATCGTAGAGAATCTGGATTGGTCGCGGTGCATTGATCTTTACGACGGATTAAACACTCTCTTTTTTTGTGATCCGCCGTACACAACGGGAGGACAAAAATCTTATTCCTGTTTCACGAAGGAGCAGGCAGACGCCTTAGCGGCAAAGATGAGGAGCATCCAAGGCCAAATGATTTTGACCATTGACGACACAGACGACAACCGGGCGCGGTTCCGGGGGCTTATCGTCCAAAGGCTCACAACCTCGGCGAGTATTGCGGCCAATAGCAAAAGGTTCGGTGAATTCATCGCGGCTACACCTTTGAGGAAATAGAACCAAATGACCACCACCCCACAACGCGATGCGATGGAGAGGCTACGGGGTGACCCGGTGGCGACGGTGAAGCCGCGTCTCATGAAAGAGGCCAATGCAGCCTGGGAGCGGCTGGCGCGGGCGGTTCAGCAGGCTCTGGCGTTTCCAAATGTGACGCTCTCCGCATCCATCGCGGAGCTGGCGGACATCTTCGCTAAAAACGGGCCGGGCGTTAATTGCAACGGATGGGCAAACCCATACCCAAAGTCAGACCCTCGGAGCCTTTTGAAACAATGGCAGCTCACGAGCTTTGAGGATGCGCACCAGTTCATCATGGACGTGTGGAGCCGTCAGACGGGGAAGGA
>Ga0075464_10000600_pt1 | contig 15932 bp, 15 predicted proteins | sample DEB19_08_DNA_5_FD_75068 | JGI IMG/M metagenome (GOLD analysis project Ga0075464, IMG submission 75068) | Aqueous microbial communities from the Delaware River and Bay under freshwater to marine salinity gradient to study organic matter... | ecosystem: Environmental > Aquatic > Marine > Coastal ...
CACGCCGTGGAGCGCGAGGCGAGGGTGATGGCGGCACTTGGAACGCTTGATTTTCCGGTGCCGAATATTCTCGGCCTGTGCACAGATGACTCAGTCCTTGGCAGCTGGTTTTTTGTGATGGACATGGTGGAAGGCCGGATCTTTTGGGACGCCGGTTTTACGGATGTTCCGCAGCCGCAGCGCGCCAATTATGTAGACGCGATGAATGTGACGCTGGCCAAGCTGCACTGCATTTCGCCTGAGTCGATTGGCTTGGCAGATTACGGTCGCAGCGGTGGTTATGTTTCTCGGCAGATTTCGCGTTGGTCGCAACAGTACCTAGATGATGATCTGGCTGGTCGACATCCCGCTATGGAAAAATTGGTGGCATGGCTGCCTGCGCACATTCCACCGGGCGATGAAACGGCCATCACGCATGGGGATTTCCGCGCTGACAACATGATTTTTCATCCTACCGAGCCCCGGGTCTTGGCTGTTCTCGACTGGGAGTTGTCCACCTTGGGTCATCCTTTGGCCGACTTTGCCTACAACGCCATGATGTACCGGATGCCTCCCGACATCTTGGGTGGTATCGCCGGCATTGATCTGAAAGTGCAAGGCCTGCCAGATGAAGCGGCTTATGTCGCCGCGTATTGCCGGCGGACGGGCCGATCCGGTATGCCCGACTTAGACTTTTATATCGCGTTCAACATGTTCCGCTTCGCCGCGATTCTGCATGGCATCCGCGGTCGGGTGAAACGCGGCACAGCAACAAGTGCCGATGCGCAAGCCATGGGTGAGCGTTATATGCGTGTGGCCGATATTGCTTGGGCACAAGTTGAGTCGATCCAAGCTCGGTGAACTTCTTTTCCGTTGAATCTAATGTCCGTCTTTGCGAGCTTAGCGCGCCAGTCCATGGGCCCTAATCCGGAGCCATGGATTGCCGCGCTTCGCTCGCAATGACGATGAACTTGGGATTACCGTTCTTTCAACTTAACATAATATACATCGTGGAATATTACTGATTCAGGTCAAAGGCCAAAGTAAACAGGAAATAGATCACCAGCGCCCGGCTGGCTGGGCTGGCTTGATGATGACCGGCGTGAGTAGCCTGATGGCGTCAGGCCTGCTGGCGCGATGAGCAAAATCAAGTGCGGCCAAACCTTGTTTGTTTTTCTGGGTGGCTTGAGCGCCTTCAGCCAGCAAAAGTTCAACAGCAGCGCCCGTGCCGTACTGCGCCGCCATCATGAGTGGCGTGGAGCCGTTTGGCGATTCGGCGTCAACGAAAGCATTGTGGTCAAGCAACAAACGGATCATCTCGGTATGTCCTTTGGTGGCCGCGTAATGCAGCGGCGTCCAGCCGGTTTTGTTGACGTCCGCATCTTTCTCGATGAGTCTTTTAGCTTGCACCAAATGACCGTTCAAGGCGGCGTACATGAGCGGACTTTCGTCCTGCGCATTGAGAAAATTAACGTTGATGCCAGGCGCAGCGATCAAGGCATCGGCTGCTTTCAAAGCCGAATCAGCCAAGGCCATGGTTAAGCCGTGGCGGGCTTGCGGGTCAATCGTGTTGGGGTCAAAGCCACGTTGGATCAAGGCGCGGATTGTCCTTGCATCGTCTTGGTGTATGGCGGCGAAGAAATCATCGTAAGAGCCCGCATTAGCCGATGAAAAAACAACAAAAACAACGCTTAAAAGGGTGAACCTCAAGTGATTTATAAAGAATTTCAAGGGATTTCTACTCACGAATTAAGGCGTAATAACACCCGTGAATAAACGCTCAAAATTTCGGCTGGTGGCCTCAGCAACAGCCTCGATGGTCAAGCTGCGAACCTGGGCAATTTGCTGTGCGACCAAGGGCACATACGATGGATTGTTGGTTTTTCCGCGGTGCGGCATGGGTGCCAAGTAAGGGCTGTCGGTCTCGATCAGCATCCGGTCCATCGGAACAAAAGCAGCAACTTCGCGCAGATCAGCAGCCGTCTTGAAGGTCAAAATACCGGAAAAAGAGATGTAAAAACCCAAGTCCAGGGCCTCTCGGGCCACGGCCTGGCTTTCAGTGAAGCAATGGAACACGCCGCCGGCGCTGCTCAAACTGGCGTCTTCGCCCTCTTCCTTCAAGATGGCGAGCGTGTCATCGGAGGCGTTCCGAGTGTGGATGATGAGTGGCTTGGCGGTTTGGCGTGCCGCCCGAATGTGCACCCGAAAACGCTCCCGCTGCCAAGCCATGTCAGTGACATTGCGTTCGCCCAAGCGGAAATAGTCCAGCCCGGTCTCACCAATACCGACGACTTTGGGCCGAGCTGCCCGAAGCAAAAGATCGTCCAAGCTCGGTTCGGTCACACCTTCGTTGTCGGGATGAACACCGACACTGCACCAGAAATTGTCGTACTCGACGGCCAAGGCATGGACGTCGTCAAACTCTTCCAGCGTGGTGCAAATCACCAGCGCCCGGTCGACTTGAGCCAATGCCATGGCTTCGCGAATGTGCGGCAGTTGGGACTTGAGTTCTGGGTAAACGAGGTGGCAATGGGAGTCGGTGAACATGGCGATGAGGTCAAAAAAGAGGGGGAAATTCAGCAGGTATGGACGCCGAATTAACGGGTAGTCAAGGCCAGCTTAGCCCTGCTGACCAATGCTTCGAGCATGAGTCCTGGGTTGTACGGGTGTTCTACCGTTCGGGCGGTGGCAGAAAGTTCTTTAGACCACGCGGCCAGCGCGAAAATACTCGCCGGACTGCCAAGGCTTTGGGTTTCAGTCGCCGGTTGACGCGCGGGCAAAGGCAGATCAGTCAAGCTGAAAAAGCGCGGTTGAGCCCCTACTTTCACGGCCCAGACGTCGTGACAAATCTTTTGCAACGCATCCACCACCATGGCCGGCGCCCAGCCAGTCAAAGCACCGACGTCACCACGCGCCATGGCTTTGGGCAATGCTTGCCAATCGCGGGCGGCTTCTTCAGGCGCACCACCTTGCACCCACGTCAGCGCATCAGCCGGCCGCCCGCCCGCAGCTGCAAGCAGTACACGTAAGTCATCCAGCGTCGGCGGCAGTGACTTGGCTCGACTGGCATTGACATTCTTATCCACCGCACTTTGGCTTTGCAACCAAGCCAGGCCTTCATCAAACGCCGGCCAGCGCATGGTGTGGCTCTGGCAACGACTGCGAATGGTCGGCAGCAGTTGCTGAGCCGACTCGGTGGCCAAGATGAACTTGACCTCGCCCGGCGGCTCTTCAAGTGTTTTCAGCAAGGTGTTGGCGGTGATGCCGTTCATGCGCTCGGCAGGAAACACCAGCACGACTTTGGTGTGGCCGCGCGAACGGGTGAGTTGGGAAAAAGCTACCACCTCACGCGCTGCGTCGACCTTGATTTCTTTGCTGGGTTTGCGTTTTTTGTTGTCCAGCTCTTCCTGGGTTTTCTGGTCAAGCGGCCAGCCCAAACTCAGAAACAGTGTTTCTGGAATCAACATGCGCAAATCGGCGTGGGTGTGCACGTCGACGGCGTGGCAACTACCGCAATGGCCGCAAGCGCCTTGCGGGGTGGGCGCTTCACACAGCCAAGCCCGCGCCAACGCCAGCGCCAAGTCAAATTGACCCAGCCCTGAGGGGCCGCTCAACAACCAAGCGTGGCCGCGTTGGCTCAGTAGACTTTCGAGCTGCAGTTGCAACCAAGGGGCGAGCGGCGGGCGCTCATCCGTGGTGTTGTCGCTCATACCAGCCAGCCTTTGGCGATAAAAACCGCGTGCACATCTTGCCAAACAGCCGCTTGTGTTTGCCCGCCATCGATGCGTGCAAATCGGCCAGGTTCACCGATCAATCGGCGGGCATAACCGTCTGCAACACGGCGGAAAAACTCAACCGGTTGCGACTCAAACTTATCCGGCACTCTGGCGCCAGCAAGACGCTTGGCGGCTTCTTCAGGGGCCAAGTCAAACCAGACGGTGAGTTCTGGTTGAATGAGTTGAGTTCCACCCCTGCCTGCTGTGCCCTGCACCATGGTCTCAAGCTGGCTCAGCACCGCTTCGTCAAAGCCTCGGCCGCCGCCTTGGTAGGCAAACGTGGCGTCGGTGAAGCGGTCACACAAGACAACCTCACCGCGTGCCAGCGCAGGCAAGATCACACAAAACAAATGATCGCGGCGGGCGGCAAACATCAAAAGCGCCTCGGTCAGCGGGTCCATCGTGTCATTCAGCACCAGCGTGCGCAGCGTTTCAGCCAGCGGTGTGCCGCCGGGTTCGCGGGTCAACGTCACCGCCCAGCCCTGAGCTCTAAAGGCTGCAGCCAAGGCCCCGATATGGGTTGATTTTCCGGCGCCATCAATGCCTTCAAAGCTGATGAAAAGTCCAGACAATTGTGAATTGGTCAAGAGTCAGCGCCCCCGGATGAATTTGTTGACGGCGCGGTTGTGCTCGTCCAAGGTCGCGCTGAACTGGCTGCTGCCGTCGCCACGCGCCACGAAATAGAGTGCGTCGGTCTTGGCTGGTTGTACCGCGGCCTGTAAAGAAGCCCGGCCTGGCATGGCAATCGGTGTCGGCGGCAGGCCACCCCGTGTGTAGGTGTTGTAGGGGGTGTCAGTGTGCAAGTCGCGCCGGCGAAGATTGCCATCAAACCGGGGACCCAATCCGTAAATGACGGTCGGGTCGGTCTGCAACATCATGCGGATGCGTAAGCGATTGGTGAAGACACCGCCGATCGTTGCACGATCGGTGGCTTGACCGGTTTCTTTCTCGATGATGCTGGCCAGAATCAACGCGTCATCCGGGGTTCTCAGCGGGGTGTCGGTACGGCGCAGCGCCCATGCTTCTTCCAGCCGTTTGTCCATGGCGCGGGCGGCGCGTTTCAGCACGGCCAAATCGCTGCTGCCCTTGGCATAGGTGTAGGTGTCTGGGAAAAAACGACCTTCAGGGTGGACGCCCGGTTTGCCAAGTGTGGCCATCAGGGTCTCGGGACTCATGCCTTGTGCGTCCGGGCGAAGTTGCTCTGCAGACTTCAGCGCCATCATGACCTGGTTAAAGTTCCAGCCTTCAGGCAAGGTGATACTTTTAAAGGCCTCTTCACCGCGCACCAGCATGCGCAGCAGCGAGCGTGGTGTGGTGCCCGGGTTGATCTCATAGCTGCCGGCGCGGATCAGTCGCGATTGCCCGGACAGGCGAAACCACAGATAAAGCCAACTGGCCTGGGTTTTTGCACCACTGCTCACGGTGGCCTGCGCAACCCCTTTGGCGGTCGTGCCCGGCTCGATTTCGAGGTCAAGAACCTGACTGCCTGCTGGCACTTGCAGCGTCAGCGGTTCATGCAGCCACCACAGGGTCAGCCCGACAAACAGCAGGGTGCCAGTCAAAACCAAGGTCAACAAACTAGAAAAGACACGACGCACGCGTGGACCACCTTGAACAAAATCATCATTAAAACCCGATGGCTATGATAATTCAGGGATGGACACCTCTACGCTTTCAATCACTTCTGCTGCACCGTCCGGTCAGGTCGCGCTCAGGCACATGGGCGTGATCCGCGCCGCCGGCGCAGACGCCGTCAGCTTTCTGCAGGGCCAGCTGACGCAAGATGTGGCACAGCTCGGCTCTTCCGAAGCGCGGCTGGCTGCATTTTGCAATGCCAAGGGCCGTATGCAGGCCAGTTTTATAGTCCTGAAATCAAGCCCCGAAGAATTGCTATTGGTTTGCAGTCTGGACATTTTGCCGGCCACGCTCAAGCGTTTGTCCATGTTTGTGATGCGCGCCAAAGCCAAACTCAGCGATGCGAGTGCCGAATTCTCTTTGTTTGGATTGACGGGCGACGCGGTGATCAGCCAAGGGGCTGGCAGCCGGCGGATTTGGTCCAGGACAACCACAGGCCCCGACGCAGCAGCGGCCAGCTTGGTGGTGTTACCGCCGGCAGGCGGCACCCCGCGTGCATTGTGGTGCGCCCCAGTGGGCACGCCGCCGCCTGATTTACCCGCTATCGCGCTGGATCAGTGGCATTGGCTCAGTGTGCGTTCGGGTGTCGCCATGATCACGCAGCCGATTTTTGAGGCTTTTGTGCCGCAAATGTTGAACTACGAATCCGTCGGCGGCGTCAATTTCAAAAAAGGCTGCTACCCCGGTCAGGAAATCGTCGCCCGCAGCCAGTTCCGTGGCACGCTGAAACGGCGCGCTTACATCGTTCATGCCGATGCAGAACCGAGTGCGGGTCAGGCGGTGTTTCACAGCGACGATGCGGAGCAGCCTTGCGGGCTGGTCGCGTCTGCTGCACCTGCACCGAGCGGTTTTGATGCGATTGTGTCGATTCAAACTGCCGCCGCCATGGGCGGCCATTTGACGTTGGGGTCAGCCAGCGGGCCGCGTCTCAGCTTGATTCCCTTGCCTTATCCACTGCTGGAAGACATCTGACATGTGCCTGCTGGCCATCGCGATTGGCACATCGGACCGTTGGCCGCTGGTGATCGCCTCCAACCGCGATGAATCTCGCGACCGGCCGACGCTGCCGCTGGCTGTTTGGAATACGCCTCACGACAACACCCTGTTGTCCGGCCGTGACTTGCTTGCCGGCGGAACCTGGCTGGGCTGCACACCCAGCGGACGGGTTGCACTCTTGACCAATGTACGGGAACCTGATGCCGCAAGCGCTCCCTTGTCGCGCGGCGACTTGCCTTTGCGCTGGTTGGAAGGGCAGATGGATGCCACTGAATTTCTCGCGAGGTCCGACGCCCAGTCTTATGGAGGCTGTAATGTGGTGTTGGGTGATTTTCTAAGCGGCCGTTGGACGTGGGCCAGCAACCGAGGCGACCTTTTTGCCTGTTCACCTCCTCCACAAAGCCACTCAACGGCGACTGGCTGGCAGACAATGGTGCTGTCGCCAGGCATCTACGGGCTGTCCAACGGTCTACTCAACACACCTTGGCCGAAAACACAGGCACTGAAAGCGGCCATGCGGCAGGCCCTGACCGAGGCAGATGCGCATCAAGCTGAATCAGCGTTGACCCGTATTCTGTGGCCGGCTTTGGCCAATCCGCAACGAGCCGCCCTGCATGACCTGCCCAATACCGGTGTCGCGCAGGCGCTCGAGCATGCCTTGTCGAGTGCACTGGTCGATATGCCCGAGCGGAATTACGGGACGCGTTGCAGCACCCTGATGTGGGTGGCTGCGCAGTCTGCGCAAGGGCCGTTCAAGGCCACTCTGTGCGAAAAAACAAAGGCGCCTTCATCCCAAGAGAATGCCGCTTCAAATGAGCCAATTGTTCGACTGAGCTGGTCGCTGCGGGCCTGAAGTCAGCCGGCCCGCGCCGCCTCACAGTGAGATAAACATCTCAATGTGCGTCAAACCAACTTCGTCGAACACATCGCCGCGTGCCTTGAAGCCTAGCCGCTCATAAAAACCTTGCGCGCTGGTTTGTGCATGGAGCGCCAGCTCCTTGTCACCGCGCCGGGTTGCCTCCTTGAGCAAGGCGAGCAACACCGCAGCGCCCTGCCCCGAACCTCTGAGAACCCGCTTGACTGCCATCCGGCCAATCCGTCCCTGTCCTTGCCGGGCTGGGAGCAAGCGTCCTGTGGCAACCACTTGGCCCAAGCCGTTGTAAGCCACAGCATGAAATGCGGCGGCATCGTCCGCGTCATTTTCCAGCTCCAAAGGAATCAGCTGCTCATCAACAAAGACCTCAATGCGAATTTCCATCGCGTCCCAGCCGAGCGCTTCCCAATCGCCGGTTTTCAGTGTCAAGACACCTTGACCAGCCTCGAAATTATCCAGCACTTGCCGCAGCGCAGCCGGCACTTGACAAGAGCGCTGGGTGATCGGATCGGCAAACACATAAAGCAGTTCACAGGTCACCAGCAGTTCGTCACCCCGGTGAATAGCACCGTTGAACAGAATGGAAGAATGCCCGATTTTTTGACATTTCAGGGCGACGTCGAGTTGGTCGTCAAATTTTGCCGAGGCGTGGTGTTCCAAGCTGACTTTTTTAACATGAAGATCAACGCCCAACAGCTGCGTGGCGTCTTCATAGGGCAAGGCCAGCGTGCGCCAGTAGTCGGCGAAAGCTGTGTCAAAGTACATCAGGTAGTGGCCGTTGAAGACGATCTTTTGCAGGTCGACTTCGGCCCAGCGGACCCGCAGTCGATGAGAAAAACGAAAATCCAGCTTGGGTATGTGTCTGCTGATCTCTGCCATAGCGCCATTCCTCCCGTTGTGACAGCTGTTTTTTAGAGTTTGATCCGTTAAGTTCCAAAAGCCTGGCGCAGTGCCTTTGCGGCATCGGCTTGCGCTTGCAAGGCTTCTGGAATAACCCGGCCCATTTTGATGAACTCGTGCGTCACACCACGGTAAATTTCAAGATCAACTGCGACGCCGGCTGCCCGTAATTTGTCGGCATACAGCAAACCTTCATCGATCAGGGGATCACATTCCGCCAAACCCAGCCAGGCAGGCGCAACGCCATCAAGATCTTGCACGTTCAGCGGGGCAAAGCGCCAGTCATCACGGTCTGCCGGCGTGCGTAGGTATTGATTGAAAAACCAGCTGATGCTGGGTTCATCCAAAACAAAACCATGCGCAAAGGTGTGGTGTGAAGCGGTGTCTTGATGCGCCGTACAACCAGGATAAATCAGCAATTGAAGCGACAGCGGCAACTTGGCGTCACGCGCCAGCACGGCGCACACGGCAGCGAGTGTGCCGCCTGCACTGTCACCGCCGACGGCCAAGCGGCGGCTGTCCAGCCGCATGCTGTCGGCTATCTCGAACAGACCCCGCAACGCGTCCCAGGCGTCGTGTGCCGCAGTTGGAAACTTGTGTTCGGGCGCGAGTCGATAGTTCACCGAGACCACCGCGCAGTCGGCACCAAAGCTCAGTTCTCGGCACAAAACATCGTGCGAGTTGATGCTCCCAATCGTGAAGCCACCACCATGGAAATAGAGCAAGGTTGGCCAAGCCGCTTGACTCTGACCCGGATCACGCGGCAAATAAAGCCGTGCCGGCAATGCATAACCGTCCCGAGCGGGTAGCGTGAAATCTTGCACGTTCGCCAATGCTCTGGCGGGCAGCTCCAGCATGCCAGCGCCCATTTCGTAAGTCGCTCTGGCTTGCCTCGGCGTCATGCTGTAAAACGGCGGCCGCGCGGCACGGACCATGGCCGAGACGATGCTGCGCATGGCAGGTGTTAACAACTTTTCGGGTTCTGGTCGCTTCATGGCGGCGGGCAAGTCCCCAGCGCCAAGAACGAGCCGTTGCGTTCGTTTGAGGGGGTCTTGTTTGTATTGATGAGCGCTCAATATTACCCCCTGATGAATACCCCCACCGACTTGTTTTGGTGGGGCATTCATCATTCACTGTGTCCTGAATCACCAACAATGAGGGGCCTCAGTCGGCTCAGGTTCAAAGTCATCAGTGAGTGGCAAAGGTCTGCGCCAAGTCAAACCTGTGCGCATGGCCCCGCCACGGTTGAATTCGTGCAAGATATCACTTTGATCAAAGAATCAACACAACAGAAAAGACACACCATGGCCTTCATTTTTTACGTCACGCAGATACAGTTTGAATTTGGCGCGATCAAACTGCTCCGTCAAGAGTGCGAGCGCGTCGGCATTCGGCGTCCGCTGATCGTCACCGACCAAGGCGTGAAGGCAGCCGGTGTGCTGCAAAAGGCACTTGATGCGCTGTCGGCTGTGCCGGTGACTGTCTTTGACCAAACCCCCTCCAACCCGACCGAAGCGGCGGTGCGCGCGGCCGCAGCGCTTTACGCAGCAGGCCAATGCGACGGTCTGATTGCCGTGGGCGGGGGCAGCGCTATCGATTGTGCCAAAGGCGTGGCGATCGCCGCCACCCACCCAGGCCCCCTCGTAACATACGCCACGATTGAAGGCGGCTCCACCAAGATCACCGACCGCGTTGCACCCATCATTGCCGTGCCCACCACCAGCGGCACCGGCAGTGAAGTCGCCCGAGGCGCGATTCTCATCGTTGATGACCACCGCAAGCTGGGCTTTCATTCTTGGTCCTTGGTGCCCAAGACCGCCATTTGCGACCCTGAACTCACGCTGGGTTTACCGCCGCAACTCACCGCAGCCACCGGCATGGACGCCATCGCGCACTGCATGGAAACCTTCATGGCGCCGTCGTTCAATCCGCCGGCTGATGGCATTGGCCTGGACGGCTTGGAGCGCGGCTGGGCCAACATTGAACAAGCCACCCGCAACGGCCAAGACCGTGACGCCCGACTCAACATGATGAGCGCCGCCATGCAAGGCGCCATGGCTTTTCAAAAAGGCTTGGGCTGCGTGCACTCGCTAAGCCACAGTCTGGGCGGCGTGGACCCGCGCCTGCACCACGGCACGCTGAACGCGATGTTTTTGCCGGCTGTGGTGCGCTTCAATGCGGCGGCTGACTCCATGCAAAAAGACCGACGCCTTGAACGCATGGCGCGGGCCATGAATTTGGCATCCGGCACTGATATTCCGGCGGCTATTCAAGACATGAGCGCCCGCCTCGGTCTGCCCAAGGGCTTGGCCGCCATGGGTGTGACGCCGGCTTTGTTTGAGAAGGTGATTGAAGGCGCACTGGCCGACCATTGCCACTTGACCAATCCGCGCATTGCCACGGCAGAAGACTATCGGCAGATGCTGCAAGCGTCGATGTAGTCAGGGCTTATTTTTTCAGGCTTTGCAGCTTGGCAAAAGCCGACGCCATGGCATTGCCCTGCCCGGCTGGCTCATTTCTGCTGGAGAAGTTTTGATTGGCCACCCGCGCGCCACGGGCAGCGCCTTCGAACTTGTTGTCGCGTGGCGCGTCACGGCGTGCAGGGGCAGCGTCTAGTTTCATGGTCAAGCCGATGCGCTTGCGGGCCACATCAACCTCGGTCACGCGGACCTTGACGATGTCACCCGTTTTCACAACTTCACGTGCGTCGGTGACGAACTTGTTGGCGAGCTGACTCACATGCACCAAGCCGTCTTGGTGCACGCCGATGTCGACAAAGGCGCCGAAGGCCGCCACATTGCTCACGGTGCCTTCCAGTGTCATGCCCTCGACCAGGTCTTTGATGTCTTCGACACCCTCGTTGAAGCGGGCTACTTTGAAGTCAGGGCGGGGGTCCCGGCCCGGCTTTTCGAGCTCGGCCAAAATGTCCTTGACGGTGATGACGCCGAATTTTTCATTGGCAAAAAGTTCAGGCCGTAGCGTCTTGAGCATCTCGGCACGGCCCATCAGTTCGGCCACAGGTTTGCCGGTGTGGGCGATGATTTTTTCGACCACTGGGTAGGTTTCGGGGTGAACGCCGGTCATGTCCAGCGGATTGCTGCTGGCGTGCAGGCGCAAAAATCCGGCGCTTTGCTCGAAGGTCTTGGCACCCAAGCCGGTGACCTTTAAGAGGTCAGCGCGGCTGGTGAAAGCGCCGTTGGCATCACGCCAGCGCACCACCGACTTGGCCACCGTCTGGCTCAGGCCCGAGACCCGCGCCAGCAAGGGCACGCTGGCGGTGTTCAGGTCAACGCCCACGCTGTTGACGCAGTCTTCAACCACGGTTTCCAAGCTGCGCGCTAACTCGCTTTGGTTGACATCGTGTTGGTACTGGCCCACGCCGATGGATTTCGGGTCGATCTTGACCAGCTCGGCCAGCGGGTCTTGCAGGCGCCGCGCAATGCTGGCGGCACCGCGCAAACTGACATCAACATCGGGCATTTCTTGGGAGGCGAATTCACTGGCGGAATAGACCGATGCGCCGGCTTCGCTGACCACGACTTTGTCAATCGGCCAAGCGGTTCCCGCTGACTCGGCATGTTGCGTGATCCGCTTGATGAGGTCGGCGGCCAGCTTGTCGGTTTCGCGGCTGGCCGTGCCGTTGCCTATGGCGATGAGATTGACGCCGTGCTTTTCGCTGAGTTTCGCCAGCGTGTGCAGTGAGCCTTCCCAGTCTTTGCGCGGCTCATGCGGAAACACCGTGGCGGTTTCCACCAGTTTGCCGGTGGCGTCCACCACCGCTACTTTGACCCCGGTGCGGATGCCGGGGTCCAAGCCCATCACCACACGCGGGCCGGCTGGAGCGGCCAGCAGCAGGTCACGCAGGTTGTCGGCAAACACTTTGATGGCGACTTTTTCAGCGTCTTCGCGCAGCCGCGTGAAGAGGTCGCGCTCAATCGACAAGCTGAGTTTGACGCGCCACGTCCAGGTCACGCATTTGCGCAGCAAATCATCTGCCGGGCGGACTTTGTGGCTCCAGCCCAAATGCAGCGCAATTTTGCCTTCAGCCACCGACACCGTCGGTGCAGCCTTGGCGCCCGCTGGGCTGACGCTCACCGGCGGCTCGGGCAAGACCAGCTTGGCATCCAGAATCTCCAGTCCGCGCCCGCGAAACACCGCCAACGCCCGGTGCGACGGCACACGGCCAATCGGTTCGTCGTAGGCAAAGTAATCGCGGAACTTGGCGTTGTCCGGGTGGTTTTCGTCTTTGCCGGCCACCAGCTTCGAGGCGAACAGCCCTTCACTCCACAACCAAGCCCGCAGCGACTGCACCAGCGGCGCGTCTTCGGCCCAGCGCTCGCTCAAGATGTCGCGCACGCCATCCAGCACCGCTTGAACGGTGGTGAAGTCGTCACCGCTCTCGTTCTTCTCGGCTTTGACGTAGGGAGCGGCAGCGTCTTGCGGCACCAACATCGGGTCGGCAAACAGCGCATCGGCCAGTGGCTCGATGCCTGACTCCCGGGCAATTTGGCCCTTGGTGCGACGCCTCGGTTTGTAGGGCAAGTACAAGTCTTCCAAGTCTTGCTTGGTGCCGGCGGCTTCAATCGCGCGGCGCAGATCAGGCGTCAACTTGCCCTGCTCTTCAATGCTTTTGAGCACTGTTTCACGGCGATCTTCCAACTCTCTCAAATACCCCAGCCGGGCTTCCAGCTCACGCAGCTGAATGTCGTCGAGTCCACCTGTGACTTCTTTTCGGTAACGGGCAATGAAAGGCACGGTCGCACCGCCGTCCAAGAGTTCCACGGCAACCCGAATCTGTTGCTCTTGAACTTTGATTTCTGCGGCGATTTGCCGGATGATTTTCTGCATGTGAGAGGGTCTTGTAGCCGGCGAAAAAATGAAGCGCCATTCTCCCACAGCCCTTTTGGCAAGCTCTGCGTATGATGAAGCTTTAACGGGAGCTCCGATGCGCACACGGTCTATTTTGCTGGTATTGGCCATCGTCTTGACGACGGCCTTCGTGGCCTTGAACCTCGAAGAGTTCAACCGGATCAGCCCGCTCAGCCTTGGTTTTGCCAGTGTACAAGCGCCTTTGGCGACGGTCATGCTGATCGGCTTGGTCGCTGCGTTGGTGGTCTTTTTGCTTTTCAGCGCTTATGCCAAAAGCGCGTATTTGATCGAGAACCGGCGCACGGCACGTGAACTCAAAGCCCAGCGGGAACTGGCCGACAAAGCCGAAGCTTCGCGCTTCACTGAGTTGCAGCAGTACCTGGCCGCTGAAAGCCATGCCGCGGCCGAGCGCGAAGCCCAAGACAGCCAAAGAATCGATGACCGTCTGAGCCGTTTGCAGGCAGACATTGAGACAAAGATCGAGCAGTCGGGCAACACACTGGCGGCCTACATCGGTGAACTTGAAGACCGACTGGAACAGGCTGCCGGCAAGCCGATCGTAGAGGCCGAAAGCAACCGCCTGCGTTGAGCCCTGTCATGGCTAGCATGAGCAGCTTCGTCATGGCGAGAGCAGCGCAGCCATCCATGACTGCGGATTCGGGGTCATAGACTGCCGCGTTCCACTTGCAGTGACGGGGAAATTTTCCGCTCGCAGAGGCGACGAGGTCTGTGTCCGGTGAATGGTCAGTCGGTCGAGATCTGATGCGCAGGCAAACCAGCCAGTGCGGTTTGTGGATCAGGTCGCTTGACGTATTTAAACGTGCCCGTGGAATGGGCGCACAAGTTGCCTTCATGGTCGTAAAGCTTGGCTTCGACAAAGGCCATTGATTTGGTGCGTTGAATCAGATGACCCCGTCCGGTCAAGGTGCTGCTATCGCCAGGGGCCGGTTTCATGAAGGTGGTTTTCATCTCGACGGTGACGACGCCCATCTCCGGTGCCACACTGCGGGCAGCTGTCGCCATGGTCACATCCAACAGCGTCATGATCGCGCCGCCGTGTGTGACGCCAAAGGAGTTGTGGTGCTCTGGTCGAGCTGAAAATTCCAAGGTCGATTCGCCGCCGTCAAAGCGCGTGAGCTCAAAACCAAGGGTGGTGACAAAAGGAATTTCGACGCCGAAGTTCATGGTATTCAGTCTGCCTTGAGCCGTGAGCGCACATAAATCAGCACAACGCCAAGCAGCGCGAAGCCACCGCCGCCAACCACCATGGGCCAACCTGTCGCATCGTCAGTCCGCTCCATCGACAAGCCCAGCACCAGCGTCAGCAAACCGCCATAAATAAAGACCCAGATGAGCTGCTGCAGGCGTTTTAGGTTAATAAGTGTTGTCATTCAAAGAACCTCGAAAATAGCAGCGGCACCCATGCCGCCGCCGATGCACATGGTGACACAAACCAGTTTGGCACCGCGTCGCTTGCCCTCTATCAACGCATGACCAGTCAGCCGTTGGCCGGTCACGCCATAAGGATGGCCGACAGCGATTGCGCCGCCGTTGACGTTCAGGCGGTCCATCGGGATGCCCAGTTTGTCTGCGCAGTACAGCACCTGCACGGCAAAAGCTTCGTTCAGCTCCCACAGGTCGATGTCGCTGACTTTAAGCCCCAGTTTGGCCAGCACTTTGGGGATAGCAAACACCGGGCCGATGCCCATTTCATCCGGCTCGCAACCGGCCACCGCAAAGCCTAAGAAACGCCCCAGCGGCTTGAGCCCTTTGCGCTCAGCCACGGCCTCATGCATCACCACGACAGCACCTGCACCGTCTGAAAACTGGCTGGCATTGCCCGCAGACACCAGACCGCCGGGCATGGCTGGCTTGATGCCGCTGATGCCTGCTTGCGTCGTGCCCTCGCGGATGCCCTCGTCACGACTGACGGTGACTTTTTGAGTCGTCAAGCCCATCACCGGATCGATCACGCCAGCGACCACCGTGATAGGCGCGATCTCGGCTTCAAACAGCCCGGCGGCCTGCGCTGCGGCGGCGCGTTGCTGGCTTTGCGCGCCGTACGCGTCCATGCGTTCACGGGAGATGCCGTAGCGCTTGGCCACTTGCTCGGCGGTTTGCAGCATGTTCCAGTAAATCTCAGGTTTGTTTTGACTGAGCCAGCTGTCCTTCAGCATGTGCGTGTTCATTTCTTGTTGCACGCAAGAAATGCTCTCGACGCCACCGGCCACAAAGATATCTGCCTCGCCCGCGATCACGCGCTGCGCGGCCAGTGCAATCGACTGCAGACCCGAGGAGCAAAAGCGGTTCACCGTCATGCCCGACACGCTGACCGGGCAAGCGGCGCGCAACGCGATCTGCCGCGCGATATTGGCCCCCGTCGCGCCTTCGGGCGTGGCGCAACCGATGATCACGTCCTCGACTTCAGCGGCCTCAAGACCGGCGCGCTGCAAGGCGTGTTCGACGGCATGGCCACCCAGCGTCGCACCGTGCGTCATGTTGAAAGAGCCCTTCCAGCTTTTGGCCAGAGGGGTGCGGGCAGTGGAAACAATCACAGCTGAGGTCATGGAATTCTCCGGATTCGGTGGGTGGGGTTCAGTTGAAGGTCTTGCCTTCAGCGACGAGCCGGAGCAGCAGCGGCGCAGGCTGCCAGAACTGCGCGTCATCCAGCGGGTTCAGCGCGAAGCGGTTCATGCTTTGCACAACGTTGAAAAGCCCCACCTGATCGGCGTACAGCATGGGGCCACCGCGATGCGCCGGGAAGCCGTAGCCAAAGACATAGGCAATATCGATGTCGCTGGCTTTGGCGGCTATCCCTTCTTCCAAAATGTGGGCGGCTTCATTGACCAAGCTGTACACCAGCCGCTGCACAATTTCTTCGTCACCGATTTTGCGCGGCGTGA
>Ga0075464_10000601_pt1 | contig 15901 bp, 14 predicted proteins | sample DEB19_08_DNA_5_FD_75068 | JGI IMG/M metagenome (GOLD analysis project Ga0075464, IMG submission 75068) | Aqueous microbial communities from the Delaware River and Bay under freshwater to marine salinity gradient to study organic matter... | ecosystem: Environmental > Aquatic > Marine > Coastal ...
CACAGTAATCTGCGTAGACAAAACTGGCACTCTCACCATGAACACCATGGTTGTGAAAGAGCTAATGGTGAATGGCAAAACACACTTCTTGGATGAGGCTGTTCTTTCTGAAACCTGCACCAAATTGGTGGAGTACGGAGTATTGGCTTCTGAGGTGGCTGGCGTTGACCCTATGGATCAAGCCTTTAGGGCCCTTGGTGCGAAACATCTGCCGAGCCTGGAGGGCAAGCATCAAAACCTGGAGCTCGTGCGCGAATACGGCTTGTCTGATCAGCTGATGGCAATCACTCATGTCTGGCGCGAAGGCAGCTCCGGTGAGTTTGTTGTTGCCGCAAAAGGTGCACCCGAGTCGATTGCCGAGCTTTGCCGGCTAGATGAGACTCAATTAGCCAAAGTCATGGGATTTGTTGAACTTGCTACAGCCGGTGGCCAACGCGTCCTCGCGGTAGCCTCCGCTAGCTACGAACTGAATAGCTCAATAGCCGGCCTGCCAGACAATGTTCGTGAATTTCAATTTGAATTTCTTGGGCTTGCCGGTCTCTACGACCCAGTTAGACCGGGAGTGCCAGCCAGCATCGCAGAGTGCGCCGAGGCTGGTGTCAGAACCGTGATGATTACTGGAGACTACCCAGGAACAGCTATGGCTATAGCTCGGGAGATTGGTCTCGAATGCTCTGGTGGGTTCATCACAGGCCCGGAACTATCGCAACTGACGGAAGACCAGTTAGCCTCCCGAATTGCGCACGTCAACGTTTTCGCTCGCATGGTGCCCGAACAGAAGTTGCAGCTCATCCGTGCCCTGAAGAAAAACGGGGAGGTTGTGGCAATGACGGGTGATGGGGTAAACGACGCGCCAGCACTTCGTGCTGCCGACATAGGAATGGCTATGGGTGGGCGAGGCACCGACGTGGCTCGGGAGGCGGCTTCGCTGGTTATCACCGACGATAACTTCACCTCAATTACAAATGCGGTACGCCTTGGTCGCGGAATATTTGAGAATCTTCGCAAAGCAATGGCTTACATAATTGCCGTTCACATCCCCATATTTGGAATCACGCTCATCCCTGTCTTTGTTGGGGAATGGCCACTGATTCTCCTACCGGTGCTAATCGCCTTTCTCGAGTTGATTATTGACCCTGCGTGCTCGATTGTTTTTGAGGCCGAGCAAGTGGACCCAAACGTTATGAAGCGCAAACCTAGAGGTGTTGGCGAGCCGATTTTTAACTCGCGAGCACTCAAAATCGCGTTAGCCCAGGGGCTGTCTTCGTTGCTAGCGGTTCTCGGTGTGCTGATCTGGGCAACCGGCTCATCGATGTCAGACAACGAAGTTCGGTCAATCACGTTTGCCACACTGGTGCTTGGCAACCTGGCGCTGATTTTAGTCAACCGTTCTTGGAGCCTCTCAATCTGGCAGTCTCTAAGCCAACGCAAGAACGACACCGTCAAGTGGCTATTGGGCGGAGCTGGCCTGATGTTGATTTTGATGATCTCAATTGCGCCGATAGCGGGCGCCTTTAATCTTGCACCGTTGAACTTGGCGAATTGGTCCGTCGCAATTGGAGCGGCAATCCTCGGGGTAGTTTGGTTTGAGATCTATAAGCGAACGCAAAAAAGCCTCAGGTTTTAACCCGAGGCTTTCTTACCTTCTTAGACTCCCTTTTAGAAGAGCGTTGGCTCACTCTGCATAACGCGAGAAGTGTTCCAAACCTGTGCCAGGGCCAAGAACGCTAGCGGTATCGCTAGGTCCGAGATCCAGAAAATCGGGTATTCCACCAGATATCCCCAGTACCAATCACCTGTCTGCAATGCCAAGGTGGCATGAATGATAAAAATACTTGCTGGCCATAGAAGTGCGATTGGGCCAAGCCAAGCGATGAATCGCCTGTTGCCGTTTGCTGCCGCTAGCGCTATCGCTGGCGCGATAGTAGCTAGAACTATCCAGCCGATAGTCGAAGCTATTTGGCCAGATCGAAGCAGCGCGTCTTCGGTCTCCATGGGATTGAAGAAGAAGTAACCCGGAAAGGTCAGTATTACCAACCAAAACGTTAGGGCTAGCGTTGCAACCAGCAAAACCGATGGAATTCTGGACACGAATCCAGGGGGTAAGAGTGCTCGTGTCATGTGTGTTACCAACCTTTCCGGAGTCTTCATTGTTTTATTTCTTCGGCACTAGACAGGCCATGAAATAAACGTCATGCAAGTCAGTGTTTTGAGTGGACTTGAACCAGGCATAGGTGCCCGCCCCAAGATCGTGCACGAGACAAGGGCTGCCAACCAAAGAGCCCTGAACATCCTCAGTGAGTTGAGGCATCGATGATTCGGGGTTTGACGTTGGCGAGACCATCGTTGAAGGTGGTTCGGCTTGATTTGAGCCACCCTTGAGAACCAGAGTCGGCTCCACACCGGCCCTCGAACTATCCTGAGTCGCTGACACAGAATCAATAGCTGCGATAAAGGCCCCCGCTGCCACCATGCCACTCGAAAGCAAAAGAGCGCCCGATGTAACGAGCACTCTTTGAGTCGACTTCTGCATCTAATTTCCTTCTCTCGTAGGCGCAGAGAACTCCGTGCCCGAGAGAAAGAAAAGCAGTTCCAGAAGCGTTATAACAGATTTATAACAAGACATAATCTGGTGTTTGACAAGCCTGAAACCTGTCTTTAGATTCGTATTTGTATTCGCGTGAGCGAACATAACATCTGTAAATCCCGGGGGGAGAGGAATAGATGAATATGTCTAACAATGAAATGAACACGGAACTAAACACGGTCAATTTGATTTTGGCTTCTCTGACACTTTCGTTAGAGGCAGACGATTTCTGCATGAGTTTGGCCAGAGACGCACTCTTCAATTTTGGGGTCGTTGCAACAATGCTGACCAGACTTGACAGGGACGGTCACGTATCAATTCTTGGCAGCTATGGGGTTCCCGAGAACGCCTTTGACAAGGATGCACGGCCATCGCTTTGGGATGCTTCGCCGATCACCGACGCGATTCGCCTAAAGAAAGTCACATTGATGGATGGGCCTGATGGCTACGAAGATGTGTATCCAGCTCCAAGCCCATCGAAGTTCAATGGCAAATCATTTGCAGCAATACCGTTCGGCGGCGTCTCTCATCAACCAGGTGCCATTGGCATCACTTTTTATGATGAGGTGGCCGAGGGCCATTCGCTGTGGAACACTCTGGTCGAATCACTGGCCAACGCCAGCGAGGTCTTTTTGACTAAGGCATACCCAGCGATTAATTCATCTGGGTACGCAACAGCCAATGGCTCATTAAATGGGCACACAGTGGCCGAGCAAGTTGCAATGCCACTGAAGAAAATCGATCAGCGCGACATAACCGTTCTGGAATTGATGAGGCTTGGAAAAACCAACCTACAGATTTCGCGGTCGCTCGGATATAGCGAATCAACTATTCGCCAAGTTGCGGTTCAGCTCTTCAAGAAACTCGGTGTCAATAACCGAAACGATGCAGTGGCTGTAGCAATTTCAAAGGGGACAATAGGGGAAACCAAACCAGATCCAACACCGGCGCCACGAGTTCTCACTTCGGTAGAGGATTCAACTTCGGCCTGGCGTTCCACCGTGAACGCCTGAAGACCCCGGAATGCGAAGTGCCCCGCCAACACTGGCGGGGCACTTTCGTTTCGTTTTAGTGGTTGGCTATCGGTGCACTCAGTACTTTGCTTGCTACCAACCCAAAGGCCTAAATGTGAAAATAGGGAACGATTAGGTAGAGACCATAGATCAACGCGAAGGCGCAGACCGTAAACAGCGCGTAGGCCCCCAACCGATTGATGGAATAGTGCCGGACCGCACTGGCCCTTCCTTTTTTAGCAGCCGGAAGAGCGTGCCTCGAGTTTACGAAGAGGCGCATACCCAGAGAAAAAAGAGAGACCACTATTGTGGTGAACGCAATGGATGCTACAGCCACGATGAGAAAACTGCCCCAGTTAATCACTTGGTCTTACCCTTGCCGTTTCTCTCGGATTTTGAGTCAGTGGTTGCCGCTTTTGCTGCCTTCGCAGCTTTGCTAGCTGCCGCGCGAACCTGGCGTGGAGACGCAATCACTTCACTGGCTCCCTCAACTTCGCTCAAAACATTGTGGTGACCGATTCTGTTGCGACGAGAAATTTGAAAAATCCCGATGATTATTGCCAGGGTGATGACTGCGTCTGCCAGTAGACCCCAAGGCCCCATCATGGTTATGAATGCAGAAATCGCTCCAACTAGGCCAGCAGCTGGAAGAGTCAAAAACCAGCCGGTCACAATTTGCCCGGCTTTGCTCCAACGAACTTGCCCGCCTTTGCGGCCAAGGCCCGCACCCATAACGGCTCCCGAGGCAACCTGCGTTGTTGAGAGGGCAAAACCTAGGTTGCTAGAGGCCAAAATTGTCACACCGGTTGCCGTTTCAGAGGCGAAGCCTTGGGGTGGTTTTATCTCTGCTAGCCCAGAGCCCATTGTCTTAATTATTCGCCAGCCACCTGAATAGGTACCAATGGCTATTGCCGCAGCAGCGGAAAGAATGACCCACAACTGAATGTGGTCACCATTTGATTGAAAACCTGATGCGACCAGAACGAGAGTGATAACACCCATGGTTTTTTGTGCGTCGTTGGTTCCGTGAGACAAAGCCACGAGAGAAGAAGAAAATATCTGGCCAATCTTAAAATTGCTTCGACCGGTGCCAATGCCAGTCTTCTTGCGCTGCTGTTGCGAACGAGCAGTGATGAGGTATGCCAAACGAGTTGCCAACCAAGCCGCAATGCCTGCGATGAGTGGTGCCAGCAGGGCCGGAATTAGAACCTTTTCAACAACCTTTGGAAAGTTGACCGCTGCCACGCCCGCGTAGGCCATGGCTGCACCGATTAGTCCGCCGAAGAGAGCGTGAGACGAAGAAGACGGAAGCCCGAGGAACCAGGTGGTTAGGTTCCAGATGATGGCTCCGGTGAGCCCAGCAAATACCATCTCAGCGCCTAGGTTTACCCCCTCATTGATGAGGTCAACCGAAATTGTTTTAGCCACCGCGGTAGACAAAAACGCTCCAACAAGGTTCATGAGAGCTGCGATTGCTACAGCGACTCGAGGTTTTAGAGCACCCGTTGCAATGGGCGTAGCCATGGCATTTGCTGTGTCGTGAAAACCGTTGGTGAAGTCAAAAAACAAGGCGAGTGCAACGACTAGAGCAACGACCAGGATCGGATCCATAGGACTCTTTCTGTTCGTGTTGCCGAAATTGAGACCATTTCGGCAGGTTGCCAGCGAGTGGATTTAAGGTTAACTCTTGGTAAACGAAGGATACCTCGGATTGCGCTCTATTTCTGACGAGGGTTGCTTTGCTTTAGCCAACAAACCCAAACCACAAATGCGAGGTAAGCCGGCTGCAAGAAAGCGCCAGCTCTTTCTGCGGTTCCAACAAAATTGGCTTCGGGGTTTGTCCAAACGCTCAAGAACCAAAGTGAAAGTGCGGTGAGAACTGCAGTGGCGGCTATCGCGCCGACGGGTCGAAGAGGCCAAGCAACTTTGGCTTTAGTGCGCATCGAAAAGAGGGGCCAAGCAGACATCAAAATAAAGGTCGCGATGGCCGCGTAGCGATGGTTCCATGAATAGCCATCTTGGCTCGGAGTTGAGAAGTAGGTGAGAGCGTAAGTGCCTAAGCCGGCGAGGATAATGATTGCGCGGCCAGGCCAGGCAAGTGCCCGAGCAAAGATTCCGGTAACGATGTGCATGGTTCCGACAAATACAAAAACACTCGACATCCAAACCTGCGTTGGAGCATCGTCGGCTGCCAGGTCACTGATGGTTTTTCGCACTGGGTCAAACTCTGGCCAGCTGGCTTCGGCAATCAACCACCCCAGGGCCAAGATGACCGGGGCGAGAGTCGAAGAAATTATTGCCGCCAAAGAAATGTTGCGCATACTTGTGAGGTTAGAACACAAGTGGACAGGACACAATTATGAGCAATCTAGCGGGTCGCAATATTTTGGTAATCGGGGGATCTGGTGTTCTCGGCGGTTTGATAGTTCAGTCATTGGCTAGCCAAGGTGCCTTTGTATCTGCTACAGCCACGAGTCTAGAATCCGCCGCTCAGATTCCGGCGCAAGCAAGCCCAAGGCTTCTTCTAGATTTTGCCCAAACCGACTCGATAGACGTTTTGGCCACCTACCTCATCGACAGCGGTGCACCTATCGACGGAGTAGTGAATGCCTCAGGAGTGGTCGGCTTTGGTGCAATCGCGGATCTTGAAGCTGGCGCCTTCGAAAAGATGATGCAAATAAATGCCATTGGCCCTATCGAACTGCTTTCGAGACTTCACCCGGCATTATTGGCATCTGCAGCAAAAGGCAATGAGCCATTCTTCCTAAACATTTCTGGGGTAGTTGCCGAACAGCCGATGCCCGGCTTGGCAGCTTACTCCGCCTCAAAAGCCGCGATGCATGCTTTCAACCAGGCAGCGAGTCGAGAACTAAGGCGAGAAGGCATCCGAGTAATCGATGCAAGGCCTGGTCACACCGAAACTGGGCTAGCCGGCCGAGCCGTCTTTGGAACAGCACCTGCGTTTCCAACTGGCATGAGTGCTAACGCAGTTGCAGACCGAATCGTTCAAGCAATTCAGCAGGATGAGAAAGATATTCCTTCTTCAGCTTTCTAAATGCCAGCGGCTTTAGAAATGGCAACCGATTTTAAAGAGTGAACGAAACGCCCCAAGTGGCTGCAAACGGGCGCCCAGTTTCGAGCCATAGGAGGTCATCTCCCGAGTTGAAGGCGTTGGCTGCTGCCGTCTGGGGCTCAACCGCGACGGCATACTTCTTTGGGTCACCTAGATTTTGAAAATAGAAGTCTGGTGTGAAAATCACGATGTGCTTCAGGTTCTCGTCTTGCCAAATGTCGATCGAACGGCCATCAGGGGCGGTTAGGTAGGTGTGAGCCAAACCAGAAGAGTCCCTTGGTAAATCGGTGAAGTCATTGTCAATGAACTGGTCGGAAACGCGGATGCCTGAGCGAAGATCGAAATCTGAATTTGCCGTTGGCATGGTGCCCACCGGAATTTGACGCTCGTCGAGAATCAAAATGGTTTCGGCATCTGATCTGAGAAACACATCGCCTGTGTCGACGCCACTGAAGCGGAAATAAGGGTGCCCACCAACTGCATAGGGAGCCGCGTCTTTCGAGTGGTTGATGGCAGTGTGGGTGACTTTGATGCCGGTTGAAATCAATTCGTAGGTCACTGTGGTTTCTACCAAGAATGGGTAGCCGAGGGTTGGGGTAATCGCAGCCTCCAGAGTCACCTTTGAAGGGGTCTGGTTTAGAACTCGGTATGGGTAGCTGACTAGCAGGCCATGGTTGGCATTTTTTTGGCTGTGAATGGTTATTGGCACTTCAAGTGTGCGGCCCTCATACTGCCAAGTTCCGCCATCTAGGCGGTTTGGCCAGGGGGCCATCACGATGCCTTCACAGAACGGGCTTATTGATTCGGAGTTGCCGGGTTCGCAAAACTCGTGCCCATTGACCTTGAGTGACCTCAACGCCCCGCCTACCTCAGAAATAACCGCGGCTATTTCACCGATTTCTGAGTGCAGGGTAAGGCTAAACTGTTGTCCTGAGGCTGAATGCATGCCTACAGCCTAACGGTCGCGGCATTTAGGTTGGCTCAAAACAACACCACGGACTAGGTAAATGACGATCGCAAAAAGAATCAGTGCAAAGCTGGCCGACGGCCGCGATTTGTTTTATTTCAACGACCCTTCGTCGACCCTTCAAGACGAACGCAAAACTGATAGCCGAGAACTCCCAGAGCGCCCTCCGGTTGCGCAGATGCGTCTTGATTCACTCACGGGTGAATGGGTTTCCATTGCCGCCCACCGTCACGGTCGCGCCTTTTTACCACCGGCCAACCAGTGCCCACTTTGCCCAAGCACGGATGAAAACCTCTCCGAAATTCCTGACACCTTTGACGTAGCAGTTTTTGAAAACAAGAGCCCCTCTTTTGGTCCAGATCTTCTCGACCAGGATGACCTCGACTACTCAAGAGTTGAGAATCTAGAACTTGGCGCAGTTCGAAACTCTGTTGGCCGATGCGAGGTGGTGGTGTTCAGCCCTAAGCACTTGGGTTCACTCGCCGAAATGTCTGTAGAGCGCGTACGCACCGTAATCGATGCCTGGACAGACCGCACAGCAGAACTTCAGGGTCTCCCAGGAATCAGGCAGGTATTTCCTTTTGAAAACCGTGGTCAAGAAATTGGTGTGACACTGCACCACCCTCACGGTCAGATTTATTGCTACCCGTATGTGACCCCGAGAACCGCAAAAGTATTGGCCTCGATTGAATCATACGGGCCAAACCTTTTTGCCGACACCTTGGCATTTGAGCAAAAGAGCGAACGAGTTCTAATCGCGGGAGAACACTTCACCGCATACGTTCCGTTTGCCGGCCGCTGGCCGATTGAGATTCACCTTTTGCCGCACCGCCACGTTCAAAACTTTGTGCAGCTCACCGATGAAGAACGCGACGAACTGGCCGTCATCTACTCAAGGTTGCTTCGCGCCCTCGACAAGATTTACGACACTCCAACCCCTTACATAGCGGCGTGGCACCAGGCACCCCTCGTGCCAGGCGGCGAAAACGTGAGACTCCAACTGCAGATCACCTCACCGCGCCGTGCAGCCGACAAGCTCAAGTACCTTGCCGGCTCAGAGTCAGCAATGGGTGCGTTTATCGCTGACTTCCCACCAGAGACCACAGCGGCGCAAATTCGAGAGGCCCTCAAATGACCGACACAATTTTGAAGAACATCAAAGCGGATTTTCTCGAAAAGTTTGGCCGCGAGGCTGCTGGCGTTTGGTCGGCACCGGGCCGCGTAAACCTTATTGGCGAGCACACCGACTACAACGATGGCTTCGTCTTTCCTTTCGCCATCAACCGCCACACCTATGCGGCAATTGCGCTTCGTGATGACAACATCGTGCGGGTTGGCTCGAGCTTTTCATCGGTGATGCACCAAATCGAACTAGACAAAATCACCAGAGATGATTCAAATGACTGGGCAGCTTACCCGTTCGGTGTGGTTTGGGGCCTGCAGCAGCTGGCCAAAAAAGCCGGCATTGAATTCGAAGGCAAGGGCTTCGACGCCTTCATCGAATCAGACGTGCCCGTTGGCGCCGGCCTTTCATCATCAGCTGCCATTGAGTGTGCAATCGCCATCGCGATCAATGACCTCTGGAACCTTGGCCTAAAGCCAAAGGAGCTAGCCAAGGCTGGCCAACTGGGTGAGAACGAAATCGTTGGTGCACCCACCGGAGTGATGGATCAACTGGCATCCATGCTTGGAAAAGTTGACCACGGCGTTTTCTTGGATTGCCGCAGCATCGATGCTCAACTAGTTGACCTCGCCTTTGCTCGTGAAGGTCTTGAAATTTTGATTATCGACACCAAAGTGAGCCACCGATTGGTTGACGGCGGCTATGCCGAACGCCGAACCGCTTGCGAACTTGGCGCCGAAAAGCTGGGAGTCGATTCGCTACGCGACCTAAGCGAAGCCGATCTAGAACGAGCCCAGGAACTTCTTGACGACGTGACATTTAGAAGAGTTCGTCACGTAGTGACCGAGAACAAGCGCGTGCTTCTAACCGTAAAAGAACTTCACGAAAAGGGCCCCCGCGCAATTGGGAAGCTTCTGCACGACTCGCACGAGTCGATGCGGGATGACTTCGAGATTTCGATCGATGAGCTAGACACAGCCGTTGAAATAGCAACGCGTCACGGAGCTATCGGTGCGCGCATGACTGGCGGCGGGTTTGGTGGCGCAGCAATTGCGCTAACCCCAATCGAAAAAATCAGCGAAGTGACTCTGTCTGTTTTGGCAGAGTTTGAGGCCCTTGGTTATGCTCGCCCGGATATATTCTCGGTGTCACCAGCGCCAGGCGCCCAGCGCGAGGTTTAGTTGTTCGAGAGCGTGTCACCGCAGCGATAAAAGCCGGTGACTAAGTTGTCGATGGCCAATTTTGCCGAATCGGCTACGTCACCAAGCGCATAAACAGCGAAGACCAAATCGGTGCCATCTTTGGCGCTAATGATGCCACCCAAGGTGTAGCCCTTTTTGATCCAGCCTGTTTTGGCTGAAACATGGCCGGCAGCATCGGCGTTATCCCCGGTGAAACGGCTTGCCAAAGAACCCGACTCCCCCGCAACCGGCAATCCCTGCTTGATAACCGAGAAGTCGCCATAGCCGTCAAGCACCAACTTCATGAGGTTTGCTACATATGTTGGCGAAACCGCATTGTTATTGCTCAAGCCAGAGCCGTCTTTTAGGACTAGGCCGGTCGCGTCTAACTGGGTTGGCAGCAATGCCTTTTTAAAGGCCGCGTTGATTGAGGAGAAGGAGCCGTCAAATCCCATGTCGAGTGAAACCAACCGGGCCAAATATTCCGCCTGAGTGTTGTCAGAGACCTGGAGCATGTGGGTGATCCATTTGCTAATTGGCTGCGATGAAACCTTGGCGATTTCGACAGCTGTGTTTGGCAGCTTGCCTTCGCTGACCACTGCTGCGGAAGCCGAAGCCCCTAGTGCGCGCTTGAAGTAGTTGCCAGCATTTAGAACAGGCTTGGCGCTTCTGGTTGATGTCTCTTTGCTTGGGTTCTGACGGTCACCATCCACCTGCAAAGCAGTCACTTCAGACATGTAGCCCTGAGTTAGCTCTGAGCGCTCCCATGATGACTCCCAAGCTGGGCCAGCAAAAAGGGTGTTGTCGAGAACAATCTTGGTGATTGGCACACCGGCCATTTTGGAGTTCACCCCAACAGCAAGTGTCGACAGCTTTGGTGCATCTCGATAAACCGATTGAACGCCAGCAGCGGTGCGCGAAAGCGTTGGGTCGCCACCTCCAACCAGGATGATGGTTCCGGACTCACTCGGGTCGCTGTAGACGCGGGTCTCAACTCGGTAGTTTGGCCCTAGGGTCATCAGGGCTGCAGCAGCGGTGATTGTTTTGGAAACCGAAGCAGGAGTGGCGGCAACCTTAGCGTTGCGGTCAAAGAGAACTTCGCCGGTATCCGCGCGAATTACCACGGCCGCCAAATTGACCAAACGAGGGTCGATGGCAAGCTCGTTCACCGAGCAGACGCGAAGATCAGTTGGAGAGGCGCTAGCCGAAGAGCTGGCGGAAGATGAAGAACTTGGGGCTGGCAAGGCATTTTCTGAGGTTGGGAGTCCGCCACCAGAAATGCTGAAGCCACCGATGATGAGCGCAAGCACTCCAAGGCCAGCAGCACCGCCGATTAGAACTTCTTTGATGTGACCAAAACCCTTGGATGACTCAGACACTAGCTCTCCTGCAATAAACGCCGTTATGAGCACTTAGACATGCCTAGTCAAGATTTTATCAGTCGACCAACCGGTCTGTCGTTTTAGACTTTGAGCATGAAGTCAATCCTGAAACTTATTGCCAGCCTGATGATTATCGGTTCGTTCGCAGTTGGCAGCCCCGCCTTGGCACACTCGGATGAGGTTCAAACCCAGCCCATTGCCGGCGAAACCGTTGAAGCAGGACTAATTGACCTCAAGCTCACCTTTGTTGAAGATCTTTTGGAACTAGGCGAGAACGAGGGCAGTGAGCTTTTGGTCACCAATGAAAACGGCGCTCCCGCCTTGTTCACTTGCCCGGTGGCAGCAAAGAACGTTTTATCGGCAGTTACAGCTATTTCCGAGCCCGGTGAATACACCGTGATTTGGCGAACTGTCTCAATGGATGGCCACCCAGTTGAAGGCAGTTATAGTTTCAAAGTTGCAAACAACAACGGCTTCGTTCTAGACCCAAACGCGATTCAGCAGTGCGAATACAACTCGCTGATTGCCCCACCGCCGGCCTCTCAATCAGACACTAATGGCGAAGCGACAACCGATCAGCCTGCTTTATTTTGGATGATTGGCATCGGCCTTTTCATCGGCGCAGGGATTGTTGCTCTGGTTATTTTCTTGATTTCAAAAAACCGCTCAAACGATTAGTTGTTCGGCCGCACCAATTTATCGACGTCACCGAGCATGGCGTCAAAAGCATCTGCTGTCATTAGCCCAAGTTCGAGAACCACTTGGCGAACCGAAGTGCCATCGGCCTGCGCTTTTTGGGCAATTAGCGTGGCATTCTCGTAGCCAAGCAGTGGCGAGAGCGCGGTGACCAGGCCAATTGAGCGCTCAACATCGTTGCGCATCTTTTCGACGTTTGCCGTGATGCCGCTCACGCAGCGATCGGCAAGCGTGTAGCAACCCTGACGCAACTGTGTGATGCTCATCATTAGAGCGCGACACATGATGGGTTCAAAGGCATTCAACTGCAACTGGCCAGCTTCTGCAGCCATTGTCACAGTCACATCGTTGCCGATGACCGAATAGGCGATTTGGTTTACGACCTCAGGAATTACTGGGTTCACTTTGCCCGGCATGATTGAGGAACCGGCCTGTCGTGGAGGCAAATTAATTTCGCCAAAACCCGCTCGAGGCCCACTGGAAAGTAAGCGCAAATCGTTTGCGGTCTTAGACATTTTTACGGCTACCCGCTTGAGCACGCCTGAAACCATCACAAATACGCCGGCGTCTTGAGTTGCCTCAACCATGTCTTCAGCAACCACCAATTGGATCCCGGCGAGTTCGCTGAGCACTCTGCAGGCCTCAGCAGCATAACCCTTCGGTGCATTCAACTGCGTGCCGATTGCAGTGCCGCCAAGGTTGATTTCTGCCAGCAGTGGCAGCACCTCGATGAGTCGTTGCTCGTCTTCCATTGTCATCCTTGCGAAGGCGGCAAACTCTTGGCCGAGAGTCATTGGAACAGCGTCTTGCAATTGAGTTCTACCCATTTTGATTACGTCGCGAAACTCGTTGGCCTTCGCGGCGTAGGCTGCCCGAAGATGAGCCATGGCTGTGAGTAGCTCGCGAATTTCTAGGATGAGGGCAACTTTGAGCGCTGTTGGATAAACGTCGTTGGTTGACTGCGATTTATTGACGTGGTTCAAGGGGTGAATGTGCTCATACTCGCCCTTCGCAAAGCCGGCAATTTCTAGAGCCCGGTTCGCGATAACTTCGTTGGCATTCATGTTTGTGCTGGTGCCAGCACCACCTTGGATGGCATCAACCACGAACTCACCGTCGAGGCTGCCGGAGGCGACATCATGGCAGGCCTCAATAATTGGGCGGTAGACAGCCTCTGGTAGCTCACCAAGGGCATAGTTGGCCTCGGTTGCAGCCTCTTTGACGAATGCCAGCCCCCGAATCAAGCTTCGGTAGTGGCCAATTGGAACACCGGAAATAGGAAAATTCTCGACTGCGCGAGCGGTGTGCACCCCCCAGTAAGCAGAAACCGGGATTTCGAAATTGCCAAGAAGATCATGCTCAAGCCTCATTGCTGTCATAGCTACAGTCTGGCACTCAACCGGTGAATCTTTAGGAGCCAAACGACCGGATTAGATAACTATTTAGTCAGGCCTAGACCGCACTGATAGAAGCGAGTCGCCACGGTGTCTAAAGCACCGCGTGCTGCGTAGCCAACCTTCTTGCTGCCGGCTGAGCGAGCAAATATTGCGTAAGACAGCTTGCTTCCGTCTTTGGCTTTAATGATGCCTGCGAGGCTATAGAGACCCGGGATGTATCCAGATTTGCCGGTAACGAAGGTTCGGGCCATCGCGTTTTTTCCAGTGAACCTAGTAGCCAGTGTTCCTGAGCGCCCCGCGACCGGGAGGTAACTGACCAATTGAGAAAGTGGGCCAGTGTCGGCAGCCGATTTAGCCAGCAGCTCGGCGACCAGCTTTGGGGTAACTCGATTTGCTTGGGCGAGACCCGAGCCGTCTTTCATGACCAAGCCGGTTGAGTCAACACCGAGTTTGGCCAAGGTCTTAACAACCAACGGCTCAATCGATTCGAAGCGGGGAGCAAGCCCTGCGGCCTTGGCGGCATGCCTTGCAATGAACTCAGTTTCGGTGTTGTCGGAGACGCTGATGGCGTGCTGCAACCAAGTGCCGATTGGAGCGCTTGAGACCGATGTCAGCAGCACCGCATTTGCCGGGGTTCGGCCAACAACTAGTGAGGCATCATCGGCTAGCCCCTGCAGAGCCTCTTTAAAAAACTTGCCGGTTTGATTCACTGGGTTTGTGCTGCGATAGCCGCTGTAAGCCTTGGATGTCAGGTCTGGATTGGCGCGGTCGCTGTCGACCTGCAGGCCAGTGATGTGAGAGATGTAGCCATTGGTTCGGTCAGACAGCTTCCAGGCGCTTGTGTAGGACGCTCCACTGAAGAAGTTTTGATCAAGGATTATTTTGGTCACCGGCGTATCTAGAGCCCAGGTGGCAAGAACCTGTGCCGCGAGAGTTTCTAGCCGAGCCGCATTGGAATATGTGGTGAAACTATCACCGGTCATGCGAGACAGAGTGTGGTCACCGCCACCTTGAAGAACGATTGTGCCGGGTGCCGATGGCACCGAGAAAACTTTTGTGGTTGCCCGATAATCGGCAGGCAATTTATCCAGGGCGGCAGCCACCGTGAGCACCTTCAAGACTGAAGCCGATGGAGTGGCTTCCGAGCCACGAGTGTCTAGCAATACCTTGCCAGTTGCGGTGTCGATGACGTAGCCGTAGAACTGCCCGAGAGATTTTTGCCCAAGAGCAGCAGCGGCACTGCAGGGTGCGGCCGAGGCGGTTGGCGTTGACATCGGTGTCGGCGAAAGAGTTGGTGACTGAGTCGGTGAAGGGCTTGGAACGGGCGTCGGGGTTGGTGCAGCAACGGCTGGGGTCGTTAGGGCCGCGGCGAGCGCAAAAACAACCGCTGGAGCAATAATTGCCAGCCGAGTGCGCTTTGAAATGCCAAACATCTTTCAAGGTTAAAGCCACGCGTGCCTAGAGCTCAACTGCCTCGCCGTCGAAGGGTGCATGGCTGAGCCAACCGAGTTCAGACCGAATTCTGCTACTAAACACGTCGGCGGCACCTGCCTCACCGTGAACCACCAAGACCTGAGACGGATTCTCGCTCGCGGTTTTCAGCCAGGTTATAAGTTCGTTGGCATCGGCGTGCACGGAGAACGAAGGAATTTGCTCGATGTCTGCTCGAACCGGCACCATAACTCCGTGCATCTTTACTTCAGGCTCGCCATCCACCAGTCTTCTACCTCGAGTTCCCAAAGCCTGAAACCCAACCATCACAATGGTGTGCAGTGGGTTGGTGAGCATATCGCGAAGATGATGAACCACACGCCCTCCGGTGCCCATACCCGAGGCCGAAATAATGATGCATGGGGCAGTTGGGTTGTTTACAGTTTTTGACTCATCCACGGTTAGTAACTCAACTAGAGTTCCTGGGTCAAAAGGGTCCCTACCCCTCCAGGCATCGGCAATCTCAGGCCTAATCTCGGGCGACCCCTCATCGATGGCGCGGCGGTAAAAATAGAGGGCCTTGAGGGCCATTGGTGAATCGGCATAGATTGGCACACGACGAATCTTGCCGGCCTCCATCAACTCTCGCAGCTCAATCAAGATAACTTCGGTGCGGTCTACGGCAAAGGCTGGGATGAGCACAGACCCACCTCGGTCGATGGTTCTATTTATGGCGTCTTGAAAATCGGTTGTAGCCGAAACGTGCTCTCGGTCTCCATAGGTCGACTCGGTCACAATGGCATCAAAATGGCCCGAAGGGACGGAATCGGGACTAATCAAAAGCGGGTGCTGCGATCTGCCCATGTCGCCCGTGAACAGCAGCCTCTTGCCAAAGAACTCAACCTCGACAAACGCAGCCCCAAGGATGTGCCCCGAAGGGTAAAAAGTGACAAAGGTTTGTTCAGCCACCTCGATGCGCTGATGAAATGGTTCAGCCACGAAGCGGGAGATTGCCTTTTCGGCATCGGCTTCGGTATAGAGCGGAAGCGGA
>Ga0075464_10000603_pt1 | contig 15871 bp, 13 predicted proteins | sample DEB19_08_DNA_5_FD_75068 | JGI IMG/M metagenome (GOLD analysis project Ga0075464, IMG submission 75068) | Aqueous microbial communities from the Delaware River and Bay under freshwater to marine salinity gradient to study organic matter... | ecosystem: Environmental > Aquatic > Marine > Coastal ...
ACTGGCAATCTGTTTGGTGACATTCTGTCTGATGAAGCGGCGATGTTAACCGGTTCTATTGGTATGTTGCCATCGGCTTCATTGGATAAAAATAATAAAGGCCTGTATGAGCCTAGTCATGGATCAGCCCCCGATATCGCTGGCAAAGGTATTGCAAACCCTTTAGCGACCATTTTGTCAGCGGCCATGATGTTACGTTACTCCTTGGGTTTACCACTGGAGGCTGATCGTATTGAAGCTGCTGTCCAAAAAGTTCTTGCACAAGGCTTACGAACGGCCGACATCTACACAGAAGGCACGAAGAAGATTTCCACCGTTGAAATGGGCGATGCTGTAGTAACGGCTCTTTCAAAATAAGAAATACACACACTCAAAATAAATCATCACACTGAATAGATAGTCGATCATCATGGCAAATACAAATACACCATTAGTAGGCTTAGTCGGCTGGCGCGGTATGGTTGGTAGCGTTCTCATGGAGAGAATGTTGGCTGAAAAGGATTTCGAGCTTATTGAGCCAATTTTTTTTAGTACCAGCCAAGCAGGCGGTGAAGTGCCACTGTTAAATGGTCAAAAGGTTACGAAGAGCGAAAACGCGCTACAAGATGCGCATGACATCAAAGCGCTATCACGTTGCGACATCATTTTGACTTGTCAGGGCGGTGATTACACCAATGACATTTTCCCCAAGCTACGTGCTGCTGGATGGCAGGGCCATTGGATTGATGCAGCAAGTGCCTTGCGCATGAAAGATGATGCTGTTTTAGTTTTAGACCCCGTAAATCGCTCTGTGATTGATAAGGCCTTAGCTGCTGGTGGAAAAAACTGGATTGGTAGTAATTGCACTGTGAGTTTGATGATGATGGCCATGGGCGGTCTAGTGAAGGCCGATATGGTTGAGTGGATTAGCGCTATGACCTACCAAGCCGCTTCCGGTGCTGGAGCGCAGAATATGCGTGAACTCCTTTTACAAATGGGCGCTTTGCGTGACAGCGTTGCAACTGAGCTAGCTGATCCTTCTTCTTGGATTTTAGATATCGATCGTAAAATTACCGAGACACTCCGTTCTCCCGATTTTCCGAAGAAAAACTTCCGTAACACGCCTTTGGCGGGTAGTTTGATTCCTTGGATTGATGTTCCGGTTGAGAATGGCCAAACAAAAGAAGAGTGGAAGGGCGGAGCTGAGTTCAATAAGATCTTGGGTCGCCCTGCATTTAGAGCGCCTGGCAGTATTCCAATTGATGGTCTTTGTGTGCGTGTTGGTGCCATGCGTTGTCACTCACAAGGTTTGACAGTCAAACTCAAGAAAGATATTCCGTTAAAAGAGATTGAGGAAATCTTGGCTAACGATAACCAATGGGTAAAAGTGATTCCTAACGATCGCGAGACCACTGAGCGTGAATTATCACCAGCCGCAATCAGCGGCACCTTAACTGTGCCTATTGGCCGCCTGCACAAGATGGCAATGGGCCCTGAGTATCTTGGCGCTTTTACTGTTGGGGATCAGCTCTTATGGGGTGCTGCTGAGCCACTGCGTCGCATGCTGCGCATCCTGCTTGAACATTAATGTTTCGAGTTAGCCGGATACAGTTTGCAAAAGTACTTTGCTTAGTTTGGCTAAGTTGGTCTTGCTCGGCAGGTGCGATCTCGCTGGGTTCGCCCAAGCTTCTCTCTAGGCCCGGCGAGCCACTAAAGGTGGAGTTTCCGATTCGGGTGGGTATTGATGAACAATCAGCGCTACCCAGTCTGAATGTTGCCATCTCTAATAGAGCCTCCTATGAGCGCCTCGGGATTTCTAAAAAAATAATAGATTTAAATCCGCAGGCGATGATTTATCGCAACCAACAACAGCAGCTCATGGTGTTGGTTGAAACGGTTGAAGCTGTTCCAATAACAGATGATCCATTCTTGGATGTCTTAGTGACGCTCAATTGGTCTGCAGGTAGCCTTACTAAGGCCTACACATTACTATTGGGTGATGCTCAGAAAATTTTAGTCAAACCAGGTCAAACATTATCTGAAATTGCAGCTCAATTAGCACCTCAGTTGCCAGGCGCGAGCTTAGATCAAACGATGATGGCCTTGTTCAAAGCCAACCCTGATGCGTTTGCTAGCGGTAGCATCAATCGTCTTGAGGCCGGCGCTGAACTCAATACGCCTAACCAAGCATTACTGAGATCTATTAGCCCGGCAGAGGCAAATCAATTCGTAGCCGAATCTAATGCTCAGTGGCGCTCTGATCAGGAAGCCAAGAGTGGGGCATCATCTACCTCCAGCGTCGAAAAGAATGTTGCTGAGTTAACTCCTAAGGATAGGCTCAAGATTGGATCTAGTGCTGAAGGTAGTTCTGAGGAACGCCGCTATACGGAAGAACTGGTTGCTCAGGAAAAAACGTTAGAGCAGACTCGTGCACGTGTTGTTGAGCTTGAGAAAAATATTGCAGATTTACAGCGTCTTGTTGATCAAGCAAAGGGTAAAGATAAGGATCTGAATACCCTTAACACTCTTGGGCTGGGTGGATTTGCACCTGCTTTACTGGCCTTAGTGTTGATGGGCTTTACAGGTTTGCTGCTTTGGTTATTAGCAAAGAATGCGCGCAAATCTGAGCTACGTAATTTTTCAAAAGAAGCAATAAACGCGACAACTCCCCTGAAGGATCATGCCGTGTCTCATGGGGTGATGCCTGAGCGTGCTAAGGCGCTATTTGCAGGGATTGATTTAGACTTAACTTCTCCCAAAAATCCTGCTCCAACATCACCTATTGTGGCAAATCCTCTTGCCGAGGCCTTACGCGTGAAGTTAAATTTGGCTCGAGCCTACATCACGATCGAGGATTTTTCAGCGGCCAAGAAATCATTGCAAGAAATCGTTCATATTGGCGGGTCTATTGATCCGGCAATTACAGTAGAAGCTCAAGGTCTCTTGCTTGAGTTGTCACACCGCAATAACTAAGGTCTTCCTATGCGTATAGCCTTAGGCCTCCAATATGATGGCAGCCACTTTTCAGGCTGGCAGTCTCAAGTAAATCAAAACACCATTCAAGATGAATTAGAAAAAGCCATTTCTGCATTTGTTGGAATTGATGCGCTTAAAACTAATCCCATACGCGTGATTACTGCTGGTAGAACGGATACGGGTGTTCATGCATTAGGACAGGTTGTTCACTTTGATGTTGAGGTGGAGCGTGAGAATTGGTCATGGGTGAGGGGGGTTAATACCTTCCTTCCCGAATCCATTGTGGTGAACTGGGCGCAGCCAGTTTCTGATGAGTTTAGTGCACGCTATTCCGCTCATGAGCGCACTTATATCTATGCATTGCACGCTGGGCCTTGCCGCTCCCCAATGAGCGCTTCTCGCGCGGGTTATGTGATGCTTCCTGCTGATCGCTGGTTTGACGTGGACGCCATGAAGCGCTCTGCAGGATGTTTAATTGGTGAGCACGATTTCACCTCATTTAGATCTTCGGAGTGCCAGAGCAAGACCCCTGTGAAAACTATCTATTCCATTGAGATTTTCTCTGATGAGCCGTGGCTGTATTTCAAGATTAAAGGGAATGCCTTTTTGCACCACATGGTGCGCAATTTGGTGGGCAGCTTTATTCAAATTGGCGTTGGCAAACAATCTGCCGATTGGATGGCTAATGTGTTGGCTGCGAAAGATCGTAGCATTGCAGCGCCCACGTTTTCACCGGCCGGCCTTTATCTAGCTCAAATTGCTTACCCAGAAGAATTTAATATCCCCAAACCTTGGCTTGAGAACTCTTGGCTCCCTAAAAACCTCTTTTAATCAAAGCCTGTTATTTCAGGGCTAAAGCCTTATCATTTCCTTTATGGGCTTACTTAATTATTCCTCCGGTCGAACCAGAGTCAAAATCTGCGGTCTTAAGACACCTGCAGATGTTGATGCTGCTGTTGCTGCTGGGGTAGATGCGGTAGGTTTCGTTTTTTATCCCCCGAGTCCGAGGGCTGTGAGCCCTAATATCGCCGCCACCTTGATCTCCAGGCTCCCTGCAGGGGTAGATGCTGTAGGTTTGGTTGTAAACCCTACAGATGCAGAATTTGAGGCTATTCGAGCTATTGCCCCAATCACTTTATGGCAGTTTCATGGGGATGAGTCCCCTGCGGAATGTCAACGCCTAGCAGCAGGTCAGCCATGGATTAAGGCTGCCCGTGTAGGCGCCGACTTCGCCTTTGCTGATTTTTCCCTACAATACAGTCAAGCAAGTGCCTTTTTGCTCGATGCCCTAGTTGAGGGATATGGAGGAGGAGGTATTCCTTTTGATTGGTTAGGAATTCCACAAGTATGGATAAGCGCAAACGCGCCTCAGGTCGTTTTGAGTGGTGGATTGAACGTTCACAACGTGGGCGAAGCCATTTCACGCCTACACCCTTGTGCGGTTGACGTCTCTAGTGGCGTAGAAATCAGCAAGGGCGTCAAAGATCACGCCTTGATGAAGGAATTTATCCAGGCGGTGCGTGCGGCAGATGCAAGCGCATCCCCCTAATATTTGCGGTAATTAATTAAAAGAGGTATTTATGTACGATAAGCCAGATGCACGAGGACACTTTGGTCCTTATGGTGGCGTATTTGTTTCGGAAACTTTAATGTTTGCTTTGGATGAGCTCAAAGCTGCTTATGCCAAATATCAATACGATCCAGAGTTCCTTGAAGAGTTTCATTACGAGCTCAAACATTTTGTAGGTCGTCCATCACCGGTTTATCATGCGAAGCGTTGGAGCGAGATGCTAGGCGGTGCGCAGATCTATCTTAAGCGTGAAGATTTAAATCACACTGGCGCTCACAAAATTAATAACGTCATCGGCCAGGCAATGCTGGCTAAACGCATGGGCAAGCCACGCATTATTGCGGAGACCGGAGCTGGGCAGCATGGTGTTGCTACTGCAACTATCTGCGCGCGCTTTGGCTTGGATTGCACTGTGTACCAAGGCTCCGTTGACGTTGCCCGTCAAGCACAAAATGTGTTCCGCATGAAGTTGCTCGGCGCAAAAGTAGTCCCCGTTGAATCGGGCACCAAGACACTAAAAGATGCGCTAAATGAGGCGATGCGTGATTGGGTTACTAATGTGGACGATACCTTCTACATCATCGGCACTGTCGCTGGCCCACACCCATACCCCATGATGGTCAGAGATTTCCAGAGTGTGATTGGCGAAGAGTGCAAAGTACAGATGCCTGAACTGACTGGTAGGCAGCCTGATTATGTTTTAGCTTGTGTTGGTGGTGGCTCTAATGCGATGGGAATCTTCTACCCTTATATTGATTTTCCAGATGTGAAACTCATTGGTGTTGAGGCTGCAGGCCATGGCTTGAACAGTGGCTTGCACTCAGCAGCACTGTGTGTTGGTAAGCCGGGTGTATTGCATGGTAATCGCACTTATCTTTTGCAAGATGAGAACGGTCAGATTTCTGAAACGCATTCAGTTTCAGCGGGCATGGACTACCCAGGCGTTGGTCCTGAGCATGCTTGGTTGAAGGATTCGGGTCGCGCTGATTATGTTGCAGTGACAGATGAAGAGGCTCTTAAAGCTTTTCACGATTGCTGCCGTATCGAAGGCATTATTCCTGCGCTTGAATCCTCTCATGCAATTGCTTACGCCTGTAAATTAGCGCCAACACTTCCCAAAGACCAAACTATTTTGGTGAACCTATCTGGTCGTGGTGATAAAGACATGCATACCGTTGCTCAAGCTACTGGTTCTGAAGGCTAATTCGCAGTTACTCACTGCGCTACACAAAGAAATTTATACGAATTGTTATGTCAAAAATTACTGCACTCTTTAACGACTTAAAAGCTTCTGGAAAAAAAGGGCTTATTCCTTTTATTACTGCTGGTGATCCCGATCCTAAACTCACCGTTGAGTTGATGCATGCCTTAGTTCGTGGTGGTGCCAACGTAATTGAGTTGGGGGTTCCATTCTCAGATCCGATGGCCGATGGTCCAGTCATTCAGCGCTCCTCTGAACGAGCTCTGTCACAGGGCGTTACTTTGCATGGCTGCTTGGAAATGGTCAAAGAGTTTCGCAAGACTGATGTAAATACGCCAGTAGTGCTGATGGGTTATGCAAACCCAGTCGAGCAGATGGGGGCAGAGCGTTTTGCCACTGAAGCAAAGGCTGCGGGTGTAGACGGTGTCCTGATTGTGGATTACCCACCAGAAGAGTGCATTGATTTTGCGGCGCGTATGCGTGTGGCTGGAGTTGACCCCATTTTTCTATTGGCCCCCACTTCATCGCTAGAGCGCATAAAAGAGGCCGCCAAAATAGCTTCTGGTTATATTTACTACGTCTCTATGAGGGGGGTTACAGGTGCATCCCATCTCAATACCCAAGATGTAGCCAGCATTATTCCAAAAATCCGTGAAATTACTCCAATCCCAATTGCGGTAGGTTTTGGCATTAATGATGCAGAAAGTGCCCGCACGGTATCAAAAACAGCGGATGCAGTAGTTATTGGCAGTCGAATTATTCGCCTTTTGGAGGATTCACCCCCTAGCCAAGCGGTACAATCACTTGAAACCTTCATACGTGAAATTCGCGTCGCTTTAGATAGTTAATGCACTGGATAGTTAGAGACTGATGAGCTGGATTGATAAATTACTACCCCCACAAATCCAACATACGGATCCTGCGAATCGCAAATCTGTTCCTGAGGGACTTTGGGTTAAGTGCCCCAGCTGTGAAATCGTGCTTTACAGCACTGATATTGAAGCCAATCTCTCCGTCTGTCCAAAATGTAGTCATCACATGCGAATTGGTGCCCGTCAGCGACTCGATAGTCTCTTAGACTCTAAGGGCCGCTACGAAATTGGCGCAGATATTTACCCAGTTGACCCACTCAAATTTAAAGATTCAAAAAAGTACTCTGATCGTCTGAAAGAGGCGACCGACGCTTCGGGTGAATCCGAAGCACTGATTGTTATGGGTGGAAAAATAGAGAGCATTCCAGTAGTAGCGGCCTGTTTCGAGTTCCAATATATGGGTGGTTCAATGGGCTCCGTTGTTGGAGAGCGTTTTGCTCGTGGCGTGCAAGAGGCAATTTCTAAAAAGTGTGCTTTTATTTGCGTTACTGCAACTGGTGGCGCTCGTATGCAAGAAAGCTTGCTATCACTTTTCCAGATGGCTAAAACCAACTCCATGTTGACTTTGCTATCTAAAAAAGGCTTGCCTTACATTAGCGTGTTGACTGATCCAACAATGGGCGGTATTTCAGCCAGCTTTGCTTTTATGGGGGACGTCGTGATGGCGGAACCTAAAGCATTGATTGGTTTTGCAGGCCCCCGAGTAATTGAGCAAACTGTGCGTGAAAAATTACCAGAAGGTTTTCAGCGTTCTGAATTTTTAATGCAAAAGGGTGGTATCGATATGATTGTTGATCGTCGCCAAATGCGTGGTGAGATAGCCCGTTTGTTGGCTTTGCTCCAGCAGCTTCCTGAGCCTGCGATTGCGGGTAGCGCGGCTGTATAAAGCGCTTGATTACCGCACACCAAGCCCCCCTTCTTTTTTCTACCCTCACGCCCTGGCTTAGTCACCTCGAAACAGCACACCCTGTCGGTATTGACATGGGGCTTGACCGCATCAACCGTGTTAAAGCAGCTTTGGGCCTTCATTTTGATTGCCCCGTCATTACGGTTGCAGGTACCAACGGCAAAGGCTCAACCTGTGCCTATCTCGAAAGTATCTTACTGGCGTCGGGTTACAAGGTTGGATGCCACATGTCGCCGCATTTATTGTCTTTTAACGAGCGCGCACGCGTCAATGGCGAGGAAGTTAAAGATGATCTATTGCTAGAGCATTTTGCTGCAGTAGAAAGGGCTCGCGTCAGCTTGGTTAATGCGCCAACCCTAACTTATTTTGAATTCACAACGCTGGCAATCATGCATCTATTTTCTAAGGCGAACTTAGATGCTGTCGTGCTAGAAGTAGGTATGGGCGGTCGTTTAGATGCCGTCAATATTGTCGATGCCGATTGCGCTATCGTGACGAGCATTGACATTGATCACGCTGATTTCTTAGGTGGCACTAGAGAAGCTATTGGTCTAGAAAAAGCAGGAATTTTTCGTCCTGGTGGCATTGCGGTTTGTGGGGACCCTGTACCGCCGCAATCTTTAATTGATTACGCTGAAAAACTGGGTTGTGATTTATGGTTACAGGGGCGAGACTATAACTTCCAGGGTGATAAGCAGCAGTGGAGCTGGGCAGGGCGTCAAAAACGTTTTAGTGGCTTAGGCTACCCCGCCTTGCGTGGCGCCAATCAGATTCTGAATGCTTCTGCAGTCATCGCTTCATTGATGGCGCTTCATCAGCGCTTGCCTGTGAGTGCCCAAGATATTCGCAATGGATTTGCTTTAGTTGAGCTTCCCGGTCGCTTTCAGGTGCTTCCTGGACAGCCCACCGTGGTTTTAGATGTCGCCCATAATCCACACGCTGCTGCCACCCTAGGTCAGGGCCTAGATAAGATGGGCTACCACCCTTATACCTATGCTGTTTTTGGAGTCATGGCCGATAAAGATATTTCGGGTGTCATTAAACCCCTATTAAATAGCGTGGACTTCTGGTTTTGTACGGATTTACCCACTCCACGGGCGGCTAGTGCCAAAGCCATATCTGAGAGGCTTGAGGAGCTGGGAGTTGCTGTCAAAAATGGTGAGGATGGCGGTATTGAGTGCTTCCCAGATCCTGCTGCAGCGTATCAAAAAGCACTTTCTAAAGCGGGTGAGGGTGATAGAATCGTCATCTTCGGATCCTTCTATACCGTTGCCGGCGTAATGGCATATCGAAATAACCAGGCCCATTGATCCATGATTCGTTTATCTAAGCTTTTTAAGCGAAACCCTGAGACTGAAGACCTCGACCGAGGTTCGGTAAGGGGTCGCCGTACCGTAAATAAATTAGCCCCCCGCAGTTTTCAGCGTGCCCAGGAAAATGAAGAGCTTGCTCTAACTGAAGACCCGGAGCAGCAACGTGCCCGCCACCGCTTGATTGGTGCGGGTGTTTTGGTTCTGATCGCTGTAGTTGGGCTCCCGCGAATTTTGGATAACAAGCCAAAATCTGTGAATAACGATATTGCCGTGAACATTGTCACCAGCCTTCCAGTGCCCAATGCTTCGATACCTGTTATTGAAGAGAAGATTAAATCTTCAGTGGACGCTCCATTGAAGGAGAAAGAAATTGGCTCATCCAAGGCCGTGATCGCTACATCGGCACCCGAGATGAAGTCTGAAATGAAGGTTGACGCCAAGCCGACTCCTGTGTCGAATAAAGCAAGCTCGATCGGCTTAGCCGCTGGAGAGGAAGTTGTTGCAATTCCAAACTCAAACAATAAAACAGAAGAGATCCCCAAAAAGGTCGGCTCTGGTAAGTATGTGATTCAGATTGGCGCCTTTGCATCGGAAGAGCGGGCTAAAGGTTGGATTACCAAAATGAAAGATCAAAAGATTCCGAACTACGTACTTAATAAAACAGCTGCTGATGGCACTAAGCTGTATGTTTTAAGAGCCGGGCCATTTCCCGAAAAGGATGCAGCTGAAGCTGCCGAGAAAAAAGTTAAAGCTATGGGTCTATCTCCAAGACTTGTTGAGGTTGGAGCTCCCTAATGGAATATTTATCCACCCTGAAATTAACTACGGTGGATTACTTCACCCTAGTAGTGTTGTTAGTGTCCGCATTGGTGGGTATTTCTCGGGGTTTATTTAAAGAAGTACTGGCGCTAGCCTCTTGGTTTGTTGCTGCATGGGTTGCTTATCACTACACCAACTACTTATCTACAGAATGGCTGTCAACATTCCATATGGATGAGCTTTTAAGTTTGGGTGTGAGTTTCTTGATTTTGTTCATCCTCACCCTGATTGTTTGCGGGCTGATTGGTAACGTCATTCAAAAAATTATTCTGTCTGTAGGCTTAAGCATGACAGACCGTTTTCTGGGTCTCGTTTTTGGTTTGGTTCGAGGCGGTTTAATTGTGGTGGTAATGGCCACCTTAGCTGCACTGACTCCAATTCCCCAGAGCGTGGCTTGGCAAAAAGCAATCACACGACCTGCAGTCGATATGGCTACAGGTTTAATTAAAGGCTGGCTACCAGCTGACTGGGCAAAACAATTAGGTGATGCAATGCCTAAAATTACACCCACCGTAACACCTTCATTAACAATAGGGATCTAGGCTTATGTGCGGCGTCGTTGGAACTGTTTCCCACTCCTCGGTTAATCAACTGATATATGACGCGTTGTTGCTCTTGCAGCACCGCGGTCAAGATGCTGCCGGTATGGCAACAATGAATGGCAATTCATTCACGATGCACAAAGCCAATGGTTTAGTGCGGGATGTATTTAGAACGCGCAATATGCGCAGCTTGATAGGCAGCGCTGGCATTGGCCAGGTTCGCTATCCAACTGCCGGCTCTGCGAGTAGTGAAGAAGAGGCTCAGCCGTTTTACGTTAGCGCTCCTTACGGAATTATCCTGGCTCATAACGGCAATCTAACTAATGCAGCTAGTTTGCGCGTGGAAATGGCGTACCGTGATCGTCGTCATATCAACACTAGCTCCGATACCGAAGTCCTGCTAAATGTATTGGCGGATGAGTTGCAAAAAGAAACCAATAGCGTTGCCTTGGACGAGAGCGCAATGTTTAACGCTGTTACTCAAGTAACTAAGCGCGTTAAAGGGTCGTATGCAGTTGTTTCATTGATTGCTGGCTATGGCCTATTGGCTTTTCGTGATCAATTTGGCATTCGTCCTTTATGTATTGGGCGGATCGATACACCAAAAGGTCCGGAGTGGATGATTGCCTCGGAGTCTGTGGCCTTAGATGGCCTCGGCTTTACTTTTGTTCGTGACGTTAATCCTGGTGAAGCAATCTATATTGATTTGGATGGTAACTTCTATTCACGTCAATGTGTACCGGATGCAGTTTTGACGCCTTGTATTTTTGAATACGTCTATATGGCTCGCCCAGATTCCACAATCGATGGCGTTACGGTATACAACGTGCGTATGCGTATGGGTGACTACCTTGCTGAAAAGATTCGCAAGGAAACGATTCCTGGCGAGATAGATGTAGTGATGCCGATTCCAGACTCTAGTCGTCCAGCAGCGATGCAGGTGGCTAAGCGTTTGGGCGTTGATTACCGAGAAGGTTTCTTTAAAAACCGTTATATCGGTAGAACCTTCATCATGCCTGGTCAGGCAGTGCGTAAGAAATCTGTACGTCAAAAACTCAATGCGATGCGTATTGAGTTTAAAGATAAGACTGTGTTGATTGTGGATGACTCGATTGTGCGGGGTACCACCTCATTTGAGATTGTGCAGATGGCTCGTGAGTCTGGTGCTAAGAAGGTCATTTTTGCCTCCGCAGCTCCTCCTGTTCGCTTTCCGAATGTATACGGCATCGATATGCCAACGCGTAGCGAATTAGTTGCTTATGGCCGTACCGATGAAGAGATCAACAAGATGATTGGTGCAGACCAGTTAATCTATCAAAGCGTTGAGGATATGAAGCAGGCCGTAAAAGATATCAATCCTAATATCCAGCATTTTGAAGCCTCTTGTTTCGATGGGCACTACGTCACAGGCGATATTAATGAGTCCTACTTGGATGCATTAGAGGCTGCCCGCAATACCTCAGAGGCAAAGGCAGATCGTCAGCGTGATTCGAGTGACTTTGCCCGTTCGCAACTTCACCTGCACTTGGCTACCGAAGACTAAAAACAACGATAGAGTTCCTCGGGCGCTGCCGCCTGAGGCAATTCTGCGATTCGGTGTCAAAATAGCGGTATGAAGAGTACAACTACCCGCAAAAAACCTGATTTCTCAAAACTTGCTCTCGAAACACTAGCCGTTCGCGCGGGCACTCGCCGTACTGCTGAATATCAAGAGCACTCAGAGGCCATGTTTCTGACCTCCAGCTTTTGTTTCGATAGTGCGGAACTTGCAGCTGACGGCTTTGCTCATGCTGATCAAGGCTTTATTTATTCACGCTTTACCAATCCCACGGTCAGCATGTTTCAAGATAGGCTGGCTGCCCTAGAGGGTGGTGAGGCTTGTATAGCGACATCTTCAGGTATGGCTGCTATTTTGACGATGGCCATGGCTCATCTTCAAGCGGGTGACCATGTGGTTTGTTCTCGCTCTGTCTTTGGCGCAACGATTCAGCTATTCAGTAATATTTTAGGGCGCTTTGGTATCACGACTACCTATGTAGATTTGTCAAATACCAAGGCTTGGCAAGACGCTGTCCAAGAAAACACCAAGCTGTTTTATTTGGAAACGCCATCCAATCCTTTAACTGAGATTGCTGATATCAAAGCCATCTCCAAGATTGCCAAGAAAGCAAAAGCACTCTTTGCTGTGGATAATTGCTTCTGCACTCCGGCTTTGCAAAGACCGCTGTTATTAGGTGCTGATGTCGTGATTCATTCTGCTACTAAATATCTTGATGGCCAGGGTCGCGTTGTTGGTGGAGCAATTGTGGGTAGTAATGATTTCATCATGGGTAAAGTATTTCCTTATGTGAGAACTGCCGGTCCAACACTGTCAGCATTTAATGCCTGGGTATTTCTAAAAGGTCTGGAAACTCTAGAGTTGCGCATGAAGCAACAAAGCCTAAATGCTTTAGAAATTGCCCAGTGGTTAGAAAAGCAGCCTGGAGTTGAGCGTGTTTATCATCCCGGACTAAAGTCACATCCTCAGCATGCTTTGGCTAAGCGCCAACAAAAAGCTGGTGGAGCCATTTTGTCTTTCACGCTCAAAGGTGGAAAGAGAGCTGCATTTAAGCTCATTAATCAAACTAAGCTTTGCTCCATTACGGCAAATCTTGGCGATACTCGTACGACCATCACGCATCCCGCAACAACTACACATTGCCGAGTAAGTCCGGAGGCCCGTAAGGCAGCTGGCATTACTGATGGCCTTGTTCGGATCGCTGTTGGACTTGAGAATGTAGTGGACTTGAAAAATGATCTCATTGGTGGACTCAAAAAATAATCAAGTTCATCAAGATAAATCGATGAGCTTTACAGATGCTACCCAGTTCTGGAATGAGCGCTTTGATAAGGAAGAGTTCATCTTTGGCAAAGAGCCAAACGAGTATCTTGTTGAGCAATCAGCTCGATGCTTAAAGCTGGGCAATTCTGTTCTTTGCATTGCTGATGGAGAGGGGCGCAACGGCGTCTGGCTTGCAAAGCAGGGTATGCAGGTGATAGCTTTTGATGTTTCGGATATTGCGCTATCTAAGGCAAAGCAGTTTGCGCTAGATAATCAAGTCAGCATGCAACACTTCCTCTGCGATACCGATGGATTCGATTGGCAAGCCAACTCTTATGATGCGGTGATTGGCATCTTTATTCAATTTGCAGACCCGGCAATGCGCGCTAGGATATTTCAGCAGGTTCATCAAACTTTAAAGCCGGGCGGTATATTTATTCTGCAGGGCTACACCCCAAAACAATTGGAATATAAGACTGGCGGCCCATCACTTATAGAGCATCTCTATACAGAAGAGATGATTCGCGACCTTGCTAAAGAGTTTGAGATCCTAGATTTGCGCTTTTACGAAAAGGAATTGTCCGAGGGTGCAAGGCATGCAGGAATGTCGGCATTACTTGGAATGGTTGCTCAAAAGAACATCTGAAGACCATTGAGGTTAAAAGTGCCTGGCAAGGCAATAGTTACCGCACTTTTTGTCAAAGTAGTGTGCCCAGAGATTTCACAAACCTGCATTCTGTATGGCTTATAGGGTGATAGCAGCAATGCATAAACAACTGAGGTCAATAGGGTAAAATATTCCTTTTAGGCTCGTAGCTCAGCTGGTTAGAGCACCACCTTGACATGGTGGGGGTCGTTGGTTCGAGTCCAATCGAGCCTACCAACGAATGAAGACCCAAAAGAGCGCGGTTGCCGAAATGCTGCCGCGCTTTCTTTTTTGTACGTAAATAGGATGGAGTTGTCATGCTTGTAGTTACTCTGCCAGACGGATCTAAACGCGAGTTTGACGCTCCCGTTCGCGTCATTGATGTTGCCCAAAGTATTGGTAGTGGTCTTGCCAAGGCTGCCCTAGGCGGTATTGTTGACGGTAGCATGGTGGATGCCAGCTTTGTCATCGATAAAGATAGTCAGCTGGCGATTATTACTGACAAAAGCCCAGGGGCGCTAGAGATTGTTCGTCACTCTACGGCTCACTTACTTGCTTACGCTGTTAAAGAATTATTTCCTGAGGCGCAAGTCACGATCGGCCCTGTAATTGAAAACGGCTTTTACTACGACTTTTCATTCCACCGCCCATTTACGCCTGAAGATTTAGTTTCGCTCGAAAAGAAAATGACTGAGCTTGCCAAGAAGGATGAGCCAGTTGTGCGTTCTGTCATGCCACGCGATGAGGCGGTGAAGTTCTTTAAAGATCAGGGCGAAAACTACAAAGCAGAATTGATATCGAGCATTCCTCAGGGTGAGGATGTTTCTTTGTATGCCGAAGGCGGGTTCACTGACTTATGTCGTGGACCTCATGTGCCATCTACTGGCAAGCTCAAGGTCTTTAAGCTCCTGAGTGTTGCTGGTGCTTACTGGCGCGGCGATAGCAAGAACGAGATGTTGCAGCGTATCTACGGCACTGCCTGGCTGAAAAAGGAAGACCAAGACGCCCATCTACATATGCTAGAAGAGGCTGAGAAGCGCGATCACCGTCGCCTTGGTAAATTCTTAGACTTATTCCACTTCCAGCCTGAAGCCCCCGGCCTCATTTTTTGGCACCCCAAAGGCTGGTCTATTTGGCAAGAGGTTGAGCAGTACATGCGCCGCGTTTATCAGCGCGAAGGTTATCAAGAAGTTAAAGCCCCACAAATTTTGGATCGCGGTCTTTGGGAAAAGTCTGGCCACTGGGATAACTACAAAGAAAACATGTTTACGACAGAGTCGGAGAATCGCGCTTATGCATTAAAGCCGATGAACTGTCCTGGTCACATCCAAATCTTTAATTCTGGTTTACATAGTTATCGTGAGTTGCCATTACGTTACGGTGAGTTTGGTCAATGCCATCGCAATGAACCATCCGGCGCTTTGCATGGCTTAATGCGGGTTCGTGGCTTTACTCAAGACGATGGTCATATTTTCTGTACAGAAGATCAGATTCAGTCAGAGGTTGCGGCTTTCGATAAGGCAGTCCGCGAGGTTTACCAAGATTTTGGCTTTACTGAAGTTGCGGTTAAGTTGGCCTTGCGCCCTGCAAAGCGCGTTGGCGATGACACTATTTGGGATAAGGCTGAGGCTGCATTACGTGGCGCATTGACTGCCTCAGGCCAAGAATGGGAAGAATTGCCAGGCGAGGGTGCTTTTTATGGTCCGAAGATCGAATATCACCTCAAGGACTCTATTGGGCGTACCTGGCAATGTGGCACCATCCAGGTTGACTTCTCAATGCCAGCCCGTCTAGGCGCTGAATACGTTACGGAAGAAAACACTCGCAAGGCTCCAGTGATGCTCCACAGGGCAATTGTTGGCTCTTTAGAGCGTTTTATCGGTATTTTGATCGAAAATCATGCTGGAAACATGCCGGTTTGGCTGGCTCCAACTCAGGCTGTAGTCCTTAATATTTCCGATAATTCTGCTGCGTATGCACAACAAGTCCAGCAATCTCTGAAGAAACAAGGGTTTAGAGTCGAATCTGATTTGCGGAATGAGAAAATTACGTATAAAATACGCGAGCACGCATTACAGAAGCTCCCATTTTTGTTAGTTGTTGGGGATAAAGAAGCAGAAAGTAATTCGGTGGCCGTTCGTGCCCGTGGCGGAGTGGATTTAGGCGTAATGCCTCTTGATGCCTTCGTTGCCCGACTCCAGCAGGATATTTCCCAGAAAGTCGGA
>Ga0075464_10000604_pt1 | contig 15846 bp, 16 predicted proteins | sample DEB19_08_DNA_5_FD_75068 | JGI IMG/M metagenome (GOLD analysis project Ga0075464, IMG submission 75068) | Aqueous microbial communities from the Delaware River and Bay under freshwater to marine salinity gradient to study organic matter... | ecosystem: Environmental > Aquatic > Marine > Coastal ...
TAATTTATAATCAGCCGGAATATTTAATTTTACTTCAAATTGTTCTTCCATTTTACCCACTTCATACATAAAACAATGAACAGGATTTACATATAACTGCTCTTCATTTATAAAGCAAGCGCCAGCATCTAATTGGTTTGCATAATATTCGTAGGAAACGGTAATTTCAGCATTATTTTCAGAATTATAAATTAACCAACAGTCTTTTGTTTGCTTTCTAACTTTAAGTTCTACTCCATTTTTTGCCATTGCTTTAAAGCAACGAATATTTTTAGCAAAGTTTGCTAACTCATATCTACCGGGCCTCCAAGCTGGAAGTTGCAGTAAAATTTCTGTACTATTAGAAATGATTTTGGCTTCTATTTCAATAAAATTTTCAAAAGCCTTGTTTATTGATACTTGGTATTTCATATTTGTTGCAAAATATGAACATACCAATAATAACCACCATTTTTTCTGTAATAATGTTATTAATTTTTACAGGAATTTCACTAATAAAAACACAAAATATGACATTGCAACTTGTAAGTGTGGTAGTTACCGCATTTTGCATTGGCGTAATAACGTGTATTATTATAGTAAATTACGACAATAAATCAGCTTTAATTTGGCCTGGATTATTTGTAATTATGATGATAAATAAAGTGATTGAAATAAATAAAAACCTTCGCTAGTAAATTTTTATAGTAGCTTCACTCAAAAACCAATAATATTGCACCGTGAAAAAATATTTATTAATAGCATTAAGCTTATTAACTTTAAGTAGCATTGCTCAGAGCAGTAAAGATGCAGATTTGTTAATTAACAAAATTAGCAAACGATACAAAAAATTCAGTTCCATCAAAGCCGATTTTACATACAGTATAGAAAGTAAAGCTGAAAAAATTAACGAAAAACAAAAAGGCAATATTGTAATAAAAGGCAATAAATTCAGGTTAGATATTGCAGGGCAAACCATTATTTGCGACAATAAAACTCAATGGACTTACAGTAAAGAAATAAATGAAGTAAACGTTCAAAATTACAAACCAAAGGAAGGAATTATGAAATTGGACGATATATTTACAATGTATAACAAAGGTTTTGTAAGTAAAATAGGCGAAACTGTAAAAGAAGGTGGCAGAGAATTAACTATTTTAGAACTTGCTCCAAAAGATAAAAAGAAGAACTATTTTAAAATTAAACTTTATATTGAAAAAAATAATCAGCAAATAATTAAATCAATTATTTTTGATAAAAATGGAAGTGTTCACACTTATACTATTACCAACCAAATACCGAATATTAAATTTGACGATGGCTATTTTACTTTTATAGCTAAAAAATATCCAAATGTTGAAATAAATGACATGAGGTAATACCAATGAAATCGGCTCTAAATATTTTGATAATACTATTAATTCTAACTTTTATAAGTGGAATAGTATGGGTTTTTTATTATCCTAATAAATACAAAAATGTAGATGTAGATTCCATCATTGAAAATAATTTTAAAATTTATCCTAATTTCTATACTTCCCCCGATTCCTTTACCGATACTAATAGTTTAGCACTTCCAGCCATGAAGTTTTATACGCTTGGAAAGTATCAATTGGCAATGGAAACATTCCAAAAATTTGAACCACAAATAGAAGATGATGGTTATTATAATTTATATTTAGGAATTTGCTATTTTAAAGTTGGGTATACTAATATTGCTATTGGCCATTTATATGAATCTGCGGAATCGTTTAAAATGTTTAATGACAAAACCACTGCACGTTGGTATTTGGCTTTGGCATTGCTAAAAGCAAACAGAATTCCTGAAGCAAAAGTTTTATTTGAGCAATTATTTAATCAAAACACGGAATACAAGAAAAAATCTCAAGATATTTTAAAATTATTGGATGCTAAATTTTGGAAGATTTTTTAGAACATCTTTTTTTACTTTAACCAACAACATGTTTTAATTTACTATGTTTTTTTCCGTAAAGGAAATAAATAAATAAGCCAATAATTAACCAAGCTCCAAAGGCTATCCAATTGCTTTTATTAAGCTGTGTCATTAGGTAAAAGTTTGTTACCATTCCTAATACTGGCAACAATGAAAAACGGTGTAAAAAACTAAATACTGAAATGGCCGCAAACAATATCCAAAAGCTATAAGCAGGAAAATTTAGGGCAATATCAAAGTTTAAAAATATTTTGTTTTCATCAAAAATAATGAACATAAATATACTTACTAAAAACAGCAAAGGCATAATAATTCGTCCATTAATATAAGGAACTTTAAAACCTTTATGATCAGGATTTTTATGCGTTTCCATTTGAATAACACCAGCATTTACCAATACAAAAGCAAACAAAGTTCCAATGCTACTTAAGTCGGTTACTTCTTTTAAATTTAAAAATAAAGCAGGAATGGCAACTAAACCACCGGTTATAATGGTAGAAAAAGCGGGTGTTTTAAATTTAGGATGTATTTTACTGAATTTTTTGGGCAATAAACCATCTCGGCTCATGCTCATCCAAATTCTTGGCTGCCCATTTTGAAAAACCAAAAGCACCGAAGCCATTGCTATTACAGCACTTATGGCCACTATTCCACTCATCCAACCTACATTTAATTTTTCGAAAACAAAAGCCAACGGATCACCAACTGCTAATTCTTTATAACTTATCATTCCAGTTAAAGTGAGTGAAATAAGTATGTATAAAACCGTACAAATAATTAAGGAAGCTATCATGGCTTTTGGTAAATCGCGTTCAGGATTTTTACATTCTTCGGCAGTTGTTGCTAAAGCATCAAAACCAATATAAGCAAAGAAAACGGATGAAACTCCTTGTAAAACTCCTGTTAAATGGTTTGGCATAAATGGACTCCAATTATCAGGATTAACATAAAATGCTCCAACAATAATTACCAATACAATTACAAATAATTTGATGGCAACAAAAATATTACTGGCTTTTTTTGTTTCTTGAACTCCTCTATAAATTAATGCAGTAATGGCTAAAACAATTGCAACAGCAGGCAAATCAAAAATTAGTTTTAAACCACCAATACTTGGAGCAGTATTCCAAGCACTGTACTGTTCAGTTAAAGCAAATGTTAGTTTTTCATTTTTGCTTAAAAGCAAAGTTGCATTTTCAAAGCCAGCTTTTGCAGATAAATAATCCATGGTTAAATAATCAGGAATATGAATATTTAAACCACTCAATAAACCTGTAAAATAATCGCTCCAACTAATAGCTACTACAATATTTCCAATTCCATATTCTAAAATTAAAGCCCAACCAATTATCCACGCTATTATTTCGCCAAACGAGGCATAAGCATAAGTATAAGCACTTCCACTAATTGGAATAGAAGAAGCAAATTCGGCATAACTCATGGCCGAAAAACCACAAGCAATTGCAGTAAAAACAAACAACAAAATAACCGCAGGTCCACCCATAAAACTGGCATTTCCAATGGTGCTAAAAATTCCAGCACCTATAATTGCCGCAATTCCCATGGCGGTTAAATCGCGTAATGTTAAAGTTTTATGTAATTGATGGCTTCCGTGTTCGGCTTTGTTGGCTTCAATTAAAATTTGTGTTACATTCTTTTTTCTGAAAAGTTGCTTCATACTTCACTTTTATAAATTGGAATAAAATTTTATACCCATGCAATTATACCAAGATATACATGTAAAACAAGGTGGAGTTTTGGAATGATTTGAAGAAAGCGAATAATAAACTAGTTTTCCTTTATAAAAATGTTTAAAATAAATGTTTTAGCTTTAAAAAGTTTTACTTTAATTCGTAAAATAAGATGAGCGCTGAACAAACATTTCATCAAGCTGTAAAAACCACCATAAAAAACACTGAATTGCAAGCCAGAACCATGGCAGCTGCAATGCAGCAACAGCATGCAATGAATGGAGCAATCAAACAGTTTGCAAACCTTGATTTGGCGCGCAATAGAGCCAAATATATTAAATGGCGTGTAAATGAAAATTTAGACAAATATTTGATAGATTTTGAAGCCAATTTGATGCGAAAAGGCGGAAAAGTTATTTGGGCTGACACTGCTCAAACTGCTTTGAATGAAATTGAACAAATCATCAAAAAAAATCAAGCTAAGCATATTGTTAAGTCAAAATCATCCATTTGTAACGAAATTGGATTAAATGAATTCATACGATCAAAAGGTTATCAATTATTTGAAAGCGATTTAGGCGATTTTATTATTGATGGTTTCAATGAAAAACCATTTCATACTGTTTTACCTGCTGTTCATAAATCGAAGCAAGAAATAAACAACTTACTGAACCAAAAAATCAGTTCTTCACTCGACATTGAAGCACATGAAATGATGGTTGATGTAAGGGAATATATGCGTAGCAATTTCTTTAAAGCTGATATTGGAATAACAGGAGCTAATTTTTTAATAGCTGAAAATGGAATGGCTTGCATTACCGAAAACGAAGGAAATGTAAGGCTTACTAGCACGTTTGCAAAAACTCATATTATAGTTGCTGGAATTGATAAAATGCTTCCAACTTTACAAGACGTTGATTTGTTTTTTTCATTATTAGGAAGCTATGGAACTGGACAAAAACTAACAACATATAATTCTATCATTGGTCCAAAAAACAGTGATGAACATGACGGACCAAGTGAGTTTATCGTAATTTTGGTTGACAATGGGCGTAGTAATATTTTAGCATCCCACGACCAGCGGGAAGCATTAAGTTGTATAAAATGTGGCGCTTGTCATTTTGTATGTCCGGTGTTTACAAATATTGGCGGACATGCTTATGGAAGTAATTATACTGGACCAATTGGTGCAATTACAGAACCACTTGCTCATGGTTTAAAAGAAAATATTCATTTAAGTAATGCTAGTACAAGTTGCGGAAAATGCAATGATGTATGTCCTGTTAAAATAGAAATTAGTAATCACATAATAAGAAATCGCAGAGATGCGGTGAATCAAGGCGTTGAATCTACAAGTGAAAAATTAGCTTGGTACACTTGGACAAAAGCCATGCTAAGTCGTAAAAACTTAAACCGTTCAACTAGTTTAAAAAACTTTACATTTAAGCAACTTTATAAAAACAATTGGGGACCTGAAAGAGAATTTCCGAAAATGGAAGAAAAATCGTTTAACCAATTGTGGCGAGAGAAATTTGGTGGCGTTTAATATTTTCAACAACGAAAAAACACTAATTTCTTTATTATTATTTCAATACTTATAATATTTATTGATTACTTTAAAAATAAAGTAAATCCAAATTTTCTTGTAATTTTTCATGACAAATGTTTGTTAATTCATTTTTATGTATATGTTTGTTATATAAAATAATTAAAAAAATGGAAAATTTTGAAGTAAAAATCTTAGATTCTAACATTACAACCGATAACAATAAAAAAGAAATTTCGGAAAGAAGAACTAAAAGAGGCTTTAAATTAATGGCACTTGGAGCTATCATTTTACTAGGTGGCTGCATTAGTAATTTAATTATGCCTAGCATGAACGACACCTACAATTACGTACTTTACGGAGTTACTTCCACCGGTGCAACCATTGTTTTTTATGGCTTGTATTTTGTATTGGAATAAAAAAATATTCAGAAACAAAAAAAGCTCCAAATTGGAGCTTTTTTTGTTAGAGGTATCGATCAGATTCGAACTGATGTACAAGCTTTTGCAGAGCTTTGCCTAGCCGCTCGGCCACGATACCTTTATGCGATTAGGGGTGCAAATATAAAAAAATATTTTACTTCACCGCATTTTTTATCATTTAGCAAAACTTTAAAACTTATTTAGCTGATAAGTAGCTAATTTGCTTACAATTCTTTTATTTTATACAATACAGGTTTGCTCGGACTTGCATCACTTTCAAAGGAAGCAATTTGTAAATTCAGCAAATAAAAGCCATCTACAATTTCATTATTTACAAAAATTAATTCAGAAATGGTGGCATCTAATCTTGTATTAGTTGGATATTGCCAAAAGGCATGATGAGTTGCCAAAGCACCGCCATCTTCTTCCCTATCTACCGAAGGCAAATCGACTAACAAATGTTTTACCTGATTATTTGCCAAAAATTCACCTAAAGTAGGTTCTAAATATGTTGGATTATTCCCCGAATATTGGTTCATTTTCTTTGATTCATTATTGGGCAAAGTACGTATAACTACTGCATCGGCCATGGGATTATAATGCTTTGCAATACTTTCATTCATCACCATAAAATCACCATTTTCTAATTGTTGCGGTAGCAAAGAAATAACTTGCGAAATGGCAAAGAAATTCTTTAACGTTTTATTGATGGTAATACGCTCTTTACTAATATGTCCAACACATTCGGTATGCGTTCCATTTCCGTGTGCATTCAGTTTTAAATTTTCACAATTACAACCGCCACCTGCTAAAACTGAACCTATAAAAGTCCCCACTTTTATAGGCTCAAATAAAGGGTTATCGATGTGAAAAGCATTTGGATTTTGATCGCCACTGAACAAAGGAATTGACAAATCTAAAGGCTTTGACAAATCAGCTTCGTAATTTTTTTCTTTGTGCTTAAATTGAATAATCATAGCTTAAATTTCTTTATAAAAATGTATTTATTTGTCTTCTATATCCAACGCAAATTGATGGCAAACTTCTTTGATAGTTTGTTCAACTGGCTTAAAATTAAAGTTTAAAGCCAAACATATTTTGCTGTTATTATAAAAATATTGCTTTTGCGAAGCACGAGCAGTTTCTTTGGTTAAACTAAATTTTGAAAGTTTTAACAGCCTAACTATAGCAAATAATCGCCAAGCAATTTCGCCCATCAATGGAGTAATTAAAGTTTTTGGGGGTTTTACGCCTAAGTGCTTTGCAATGCTGTAAAACAAGGCTTTAATACTGATACTTTCGCTGCATAAAATATACCGTTGTCCAAAAATGTTTTGCTCCATTAATTGATAACAAACCTTACTAATATCTTGTACATCTACATAACCATTTATTCCGTTGGTATAAAAAGGCAGGCCTTTATAAACCGTATCAAACAAAACAATAGAACCTTTGGTAAAATTTCCATAACCTAAAATTACACCAGGATTTACAATACAAACATTTAAACCTTCTTCTTTTCCACGCCAAACTTCCATTTCGGCTCGGTATTTACTGATGGCATAATTGCTATTTAATTTACTGTTTTCCCATTTACAATTTTCGTCAATGGTGGCACCATTAATACTTCTTCCAATAGCAGCAATTGAACTAATAAAACAGAATTTTTCAACTTTATTTAGCAAAGCTAAATTCACCATGTTTGCTGTTCCTTCAATATTGGTTTTTTCCATTATTGACTTATCGGCTTGCGCAAAACTTACCATTGCAGCGCAATGATAAACTTCAGTAACATTTAAAAAGGCAGATTCTAACTGCGGAATTTTTAAAATATCAGCTTCCGTCCAAACTATTGTTTGAAATAAAGCATCTTTTGCTTGCGGATCATAATGTTTGAAATAATAATTAAATATTTTTTCAAATTCAGCCAAACTAGCTGTACTGCGCTTTATTAGCTTAACTTTTTTGCTTTGCATTAGCAAATTACAAGCTATATGAGCACCTAAAAATCCTGTTGAACCGCTTACTAAAATCACTGTTTGTGGATATGTTTATTTTATATGCCAACAAATTAATGATTTTTGAAGCAAATAGTTATTACTATTTTTCAAATAAAATAAATTTATAAAAATCATGGAGTTTTTAAAGCCAATACCAAATCATATCATTGAACAATTAAAAATCAATTGTAGCCAAAGAAGTATGTATTATTCTACCACATTTGCTACCGAAACAATTGAAAATTTAGCTAATTATCAATTAGCTATTATTGGCGTTTGTGACGATAGGTTGCATCCTCATTTTGCTGGTTCGGCAAAGGCTGCTGATGCCATTAGATTGGAATTTTATCAATTAATAAAACACCGAAATGATTTACAAATGATAGATTTGGGAAATATTGTATCGGGAAACACCATAAGCGATACATACTATGCCTTAAAACAAACCATTGCAACGCTTTTAAAACAAAAAGTTTTATGCTTAATTATTGGCGCCAGCGAAGACTATATTTACCAACAATATGCTGCTTACGAAGAAACACATTTTAACATGAATGTATTTATAGCAGATGCGCGAGTGGCTTTAAAATATAATGATGACAACGAATTACAAAGTGGATATTTAAATAGAATAATTGCACATCCAAAAAATTATTTGTTCAATATTGCCCATATAGGGCACCAAAGTTATTTTGTAGAACCTGAAAGTTATGATGCTTTTGAAAACATGAATTTTGATATGCTGAGATTAGGACTTTTCAGAAATAAAATTCAAAATATAGAGCCATTTTGTAGAAATGCCGATATGATGGCTTTTAACATGTCGGTAATAAAAGCAGCCGATGCACATGGTCAAAACTCACCTTCGGCAAATGGATTTACGGGCGAAGAAGCTTGTCAATTAGCGCGCTATGCGGGCATGAGCGATGATTTAAAAAGTTTTGGCATTTATAACGTAAATCCAACGCACGATTTAAACAATTTAACTAGTCAACTTTCCGCACAAATGTTATGGTATTTTATTGATGGCTATAACAACAGAAAAAGCGAATATCCAAATAAAGACAGCAATGATTTTATGGTATATTATACCAGTATTCAAAGCACTTACGACATTACATTTTATAAAAACAAAATGAGCGACAGGTGGTGGATGGAAGTGCCATATCCTAAAAACAGAAATGAGCAAGAAGGTTCGTTTATGGTGCCTTGCAATTACAGTGATTATGAAATAGCGCTGACTGATGAAATTCCTGATAGATGGATCAAAGCCTTTCAAAAATTGGCTTAAAAAATGGAAAATAAATATACTTTTTTTGAAAATGTATTTGACGTAGTTAGGCAAATTCCTTATGGAAAAGTAACCAGTTATGGAGCAATAGCAAAATATTTGGGAAGCGCCAAAAGCAGCAGAACTGTTGGCTATGCCATGAATGCTAGCCACCAATTAATTCCAAAAATAGCCGCTCACCGAGTGGTAAATAGAAATGGAATGTTAACGGGAAAACATCATTTTGGTGGCAATGAAATGCAACAAAGTTTAGAAGCCGAAGGACATATTATTATAGATGATAAAATTCAAAATTTTAGTACACATTATTGGGACCCAACTATTGAATTGGCTATTTAAAAAATCAAATCATTATTAAAATATAAACCTATCAAAAATCTTTATTTTGCAGCACAATTGAAAACACATAATATATATATGCAGCGCTGTATTGAGCTAGCGCAAAATGGCGTTGGAACTGTATCGCCAAACCCATTGGTGGGCTGTGTTATAGTTCATAATAATACCATAATTGGTGAAGGTTGGCACATGAAACATGGAGAAGCTCATGCGGAAGTAAATGCTATTAATGCAGTAAAACAAAAGCATTTATTACCAGCCGCAACGCTATATGTAAACTTAGAACCTTGTAATCATTTTGGAAAAACTCCTCCTTGTGCCGATTTTATAATTGCGCATCAAATAAAAAAAGTGGTAGTAGGAATGATTGATCCATTTGACAAAGTAGCTGGACAAGGCATTCAAAAACTGAAAGATGCAGGGATAGAGGTGGAAGTAGGAATTTTAGAAGCTGAATGCAGGTTTTTGAACAGGCGTTTTATCAAATATGTAACTCAACAAAAGCCCTATATTGTATTAAAATGGGCGCAAACTTTTAACGGCTACATAGCACCTGATGCAACTAAAATAAGTGCGGAGGAATTTGAAATTCAACGCCACATTACCGACAGAATTGTTCAGCGATTGGTACACAGGTGGAGAACGCAAGAAGATGCAATTATGGTTGGTACAAACACCGCTTTGTTTGACAATCCAGCATTAAATGCAAGAGAATGGATAGGCCGAAACCCAACAAGAATAGTACTTGACAGAAATTTGCGTTTGCCGCATGATTTAAAATTATTTGACAAAAGTGAACCAACAATTGTTTTTACAGCTCAAAAGAAAGAGTCGGAACATAACCTCACATTTATTCAATTAAATTTTGAAAAAAACTGGCTTGATGAAATGCTAAATGAATTGTATAAACTTAAAATTCAAAGTGTAGTGATAGAAGGTGGCTCACAATTATTAAATGCTGTTATAGCCAATAAAATATGGGATGAGGCAATCATTTTTACTTCACCAAAAACCATAAATGATGGAATAAAAGCACCACTTATATATGGCAATAAAATTCAACAAGAAGACATTGATGGTGTAATGATGAATGTACTTTTAGCCAATTAAAATTAACAAAAAACAATCAATGATTTTTTTACTCTTAAGTATTTTAGCATCTACCATTACAGTAAGTTTTTTTAAAATTTTTGAACGTGTAGGTGTAAATACTTTACAAGGCATTATTTTTAACTATATAACTTGTGCTGTTTTAGGTAATTTATTTACCACAGATACTCCAGTTATTTTAACAAATTTTTACCAGCAAGATTGGTTTCCTTATACCCTTTTATTAGGATTTTTATTTATCAGTATATTTTTTGCAATTGGCGAAACTTCCCAAAAAATGGGTGTTTCGGTAAGCATGGTTTCAGCCAAACTTTCGGTAGTAATGCCTATTGTATTTGCATTGATATTTTTTAACGAAAGTCTTTCTTTTTTTCAAATTACAGGAATCATCTTATCGCTGTTAGCAGTGTATTTTATTAGTAGAAAGCATGGAAATGGCGAAACTAAAACTAAAAACTTATGGTTGCTTCCAGCAATTGTTTTTGTTGGTAGCGGCATTATTGATACTACTTTAAATTTTATTCAAAAACAGTTTATTCCCGCAGTAAGTGAAGCTTATATTATTACCACTGTTTTTAGTATTGCATTTGTATTGGGCGCTATTTATTTGAGTTATTTGGTGATATTTAAAAATGAAAAAATAGCTTTTAAAAATGTTTATTGGGGAATTTTGCTAGGTATTCCAAACTACTTTAGCATGTTATTTTTAGTTAAAACTTTAAGTTATTTTCCAGCTGCAAGTGCAACTATTTTTCCGATAAATAATATTGGAATTGTGGCGGTAAGCACATTGGTTTCTGTATGGTTTTTTAAAGAAAAACTAAATTCAAAAAACATCATCGGTTTGGTGTTGTCATTAACAGCTATTGCATTGATTGCAATAAAATTTTAGTTTTATATGTTATTTTCCGATACCTATTTAACCATTGAAAGCAATTCGCAAGGCGAATTTAAAGACAAAGGCAGTAAGTTTATTGGTTTTGCTTTTTCAATAAAAACAGAAGATGAAGGCAAAGAAATATTGAAGCAAATTAAAAAAGAACATCCGCAAGCTAACCATCATTGTTGGGCTATGGTGCTTGGCGCAAATAAAGAATTTCAGAAAAGTTCAGACGATAGAGAACCTGCAAATACTGCTGGTAAACCCATTTTAAGAGCTATTTTACAAAAAGATTTAACCTATATTTTAGTAGTGGTGGTTAGGTATTTTGGAGGGAAATTATTGGGAGTTCCTGGCTTAATTAATGCTTACCATGGAGCGGGAATTGAGGCTTTAACCAATGCTAAAATTTCAGAAAAACAAGTAATAGAACAATATGAAGTAGAGGCAGAATTTATATTGCACAATCATTTGTACAAGGTTGGTAAAAACAATGGTATTAAATTATATCCTAATAACGATTTAAATACAAACAGTTTTATATTTGAAGTGAGAAAATCCAAAGCCGATGAAGTTTTAAAGCAACTAAATGAAGCTGGAATTTCACAAATAAAGTTTAAAGGAATTATATGAAAAAAATACTGTTAATATTAAGCATTATTTATGCTCCATTTACCATTGCCCAGCAAAGTAATTTTGCAAAATATTTAGGTAATAAATCAGCTAAACTATTTATTCCAAATCAAAAAATTAGTTTAAATAAATTAACATCTTTAGCTAAAATAAATATAGACTTAAGTAGCGTTGCAAAGCAATATTTACTAGACAATACAAAGGAATTACAGGTAGAAAATTGTGATTTAAAATTGACCAATACTTATGAAAGTTTAGTGGGAACGCATTACCAATTTATTCAAACTTATAATGGTTCAGAAATCTATCAATCGAACATAAAAATAACTATTAACAACCAAGCTGAAATTATAAATATTATCAATGATTTAGTAGATTTAAGAAATAAAAATTTTCCTGCAACTATTTTACAAAACAATGAATTTTGGACTTATGATGGCACTGAATTAACTGCAAGTAAAAAAAATATTTTAGGCAATAAAGAGCAACTTTTTACATTAAAAAATCAATTGATTTATGAAAATATAAAAAGCTTAAATAAAGGAAAAACAGACACTAATGTTTCGGTAAAAATATTTAACCCCGATCCGCTTACAACTTCTAGAAGCTTATATGTAGCGCCATATTTAAACTATAATAAATTAGATACTCCAGCATTAAATAATGAAAGAGAAGATTTGATTTTAAGTTTAAAAATGGACAGTGTAGGAAATTATTTAGCCGAAAACAAATACGTTTTGGTCAAGGATATTTTTGCTCCAAATGTGGCTCCTTTTGCTACTAAATATAAAGATAGTTTGATTGTGACTAGAAATACCGATATTTTTAAACAAGAAATGGCTTTATATCATATCAAACATTTTCAAGAATATATTCAAAGATTAGGATTTACCAATATTCAAAACCAATTATGGGTAGATGCATTAGGCGATTTTGGGGAAGGTTCTCGTTTTGAATTTTCAGATTTAGATCCTTATTTAATACTTGGAATTGGGGGTATTCCCGATGCAGAAGATGCCGATGTGATAGTGCATGAATATGGCCATGCTACAGCGTTTTATATAGCGCCAAACACTGTAGATGGGGAGGAAAGAATAGGAATAGATGAAGGGAATAGTGATATTTTAGCAGTTATATATTCAAGAAAATTAAGTGATTATAATTGGCGCAAAGTTTTTAATTGGGATGGCAATGAAACTTGGAGTGGCAGAACTACTTTAAATACTAAAAATTATGTAGATGATTATATACTGAACCGTTACTCACTATGTGACATTTGGAGTGGTGCAGTAACTGATTTTGCAGAGCAAATAGGTTTGGATACAACAGTTACTTTATTGCTTACAGCAATGGCTTCGATGCAATCAAATATGAAAATACCTGAGTTTGCAAAATTGTTTATTCAAGCTGATAGTTTGCTTTACAATAAATACCATTATGCAACCATAAAAAACTCATTTTACAACCGTAAGTTTATCCCTTCAGTTTCTATTGATGAGGTATTTGATGCTTCGTTAATTAAGATCATCAATTCACAAGGATTTGCTAGTTCAAATGAGCCATTAATTATACAAGTTCCTAGCAATGAAAAGTACCAAGTTACGATTTATAATTTACAAGGAAAGCAGTTGTTGGAATTCAATAATCAGCAGAATTCAACAAGCATAAATTCTGAATTATTAAGTGCTGGTATGTATATAATAAATATTGCCGCTGGCAACAAAAATTACAATTTTAAAATAGCCAAATACTAAACAAAATTAGCGTGAGTAAAACAGTATTAATTACAGGAATAACAAAAGGAATTGGTCGCTCATTGGCCGAATTATTTGCAGCAAATGGCTTTAATATTGCGGGCTGCGCACGCAACGAAAAAGAAATAAATGCATTTAAAGCGGAGCTTTGGAATACATACGAAAACCAACGATTTTTAATAGCTTCGGTAGATGTAAGCGATAAAATAGCTGTGCAAGCTTTTGCCAGTGATGTGTTATTAGAATTTGAAACTATTGATGTGTTAATTAACAATGCAGGTGTATTTATTCCAGGAAGTATTTTAGAAGAAAAAGATGGAATTTTTGAGCAACAAATTAACACTAATTTGGCTAGTGCTTATCACTTAACACGTGAAATAGTTCCAAGCATGAAAGCCAATAAACAAGGTTATATTTTCAATATTTGTAGCACGGCAAGTATTATGGCATATCCAAATGGTGGCAGTTATAGCATTAGTAAATTTGCCATGCTTGGCATGACTAAAGTATTGCGTGAAGAGCTAATGGAACATCATGTTAAAGTAACTGCAATTTTGCCTGGTGCTACTTTAACTAGCAGTTGGGAAGGCACTGATTTACCTGCTGAAAGATTTGTAAAACCTGAAGATATAGCCAATACCATTTGGAATATTTATAACTTATCGGAAAATGCAGTGGTAGAAGAAGTTATCATTCGTCCTCAATTAGGTGATTTAGGATAAAAGTAATTAATTTTAAAATCTATACTATTTTTAAATAAATCATTATAACATTATATCAAAAAAATGAAAAACTTCAATCAAACCATCAATAAAAATCTTACCATTATTATCCTTTTTTTATTGATAAATAATATTTCAAAAGCACAGTGGACTTCTTCATTTGACTTAAGTAATAATTATAATTATGAAAATAATATAGGATTATTATATGTAAATAATGACTATAAAACTCAAGGCGTAAAAGAAGTAACTACAAAATTTATTAATTCAAAAACCAATCAATTAAATACCCAAGAAATATATGCAATTGATAAAAATGGCGTTGGTTATTTTTATAAAAAGTACAATAAAAAAGGTAAAATTTATTTAACCAGAACCTATCATTTAATTGATACGGCAAGGTACGACAGCATGGAGACGGCTTATAGAAAAGATACATTTAGTTCAATATACATATTTAACGACAATAAAAAAATTATTGAACTGCAGTATTTTAATAACAAACATGAAAAATATTGGACTTTTAAATATACTTATAACGATAAAAATAAGCTGGCCTCATCAACTAGTTTAAATAAAAAAGGCAAACAATATTTCAGAAACGAATTTTATTATTATGACAACAGCAGTATAAAAGAAACACGTTATTACAATAACAAAAATAAGTTGAAAAAAATTTATAGTTATGCTTGTGAACCTACTGGTGAGGTTACAAAAAAAGTTACACAACAAAACATATGTAAAAAAAGAACATATAATTCTGATAGTACTTTTGTAGAAATTTTTGAAGGACACGATAACAAAGGACATTCTTCAAGAAGAATAGTAAAATATTCAAAAGACAGTTTCCCGCTTGAACAACTTTATTATAACCATAAAGACCAAGAAATTAAACGTTATGTTTCAGAATATAATGATGGAAAAACAATCAATTACCAATATTATTACAAAGGAAAACTGAAAAGAGCATACCATTATACATATAATGTTAAAGGACTTATAGAAAGCTATCAATCAATAAACAATAAAGGAAAAATAAAAAATAATAACGTTTACGAATACAGTTATTTTTAGTCTTTATTTAAAGTTGATTGGCAATCATGTATGAACTATCAAATTGAAAACTGCAAACAATCATTTTTATTGGTGTGCATTACATTTAATTTTGCAGTTCAATTTCAAACAGTTTTAGTTTTCTAAAAAATTAATTATAAATACAAAAATGACAAAAGTATCAGTTATTGGAGCAGGTGCAGTGGGAGCAACCACAGCCGATGTTATTGCTTATCGCGAATTAGCCGATGAAGTGGTTTTATTAGATGTAAAAGAAGGATTTGCCGAAGGTAAAGCACTTGATATTTACCAAACAACATCTTTATTAGGCATGAAAACTCGCGTTAGCGGAACTACAAATGATTATAGCAAAACTGCTAATTCTGATGTAGTAGTTATTACTTCTGGTATTCCTCGTAAACCAGGAATGACGCGTGAGGAATTAATAGGAACGAATGCAAACATTGTAAAA
>Ga0075464_10000606_pt1 | contig 15842 bp, 12 predicted proteins | sample DEB19_08_DNA_5_FD_75068 | JGI IMG/M metagenome (GOLD analysis project Ga0075464, IMG submission 75068) | Aqueous microbial communities from the Delaware River and Bay under freshwater to marine salinity gradient to study organic matter... | ecosystem: Environmental > Aquatic > Marine > Coastal ...
ATAACTTTTGAAAGCGGGTGGCCCAATAGGTAACCACCCAATTTAACTATATCAGTCAAGCAAGACAACAGGACGGTACTGCCTAATCCTTTATCATGTGAGATGAGATACAATTGCGTATGCATAGGTTTGCATATTCAACTATTTTGTTTTATTATTAAAGGAGCCTATCATGGCTGGAACTACTACAACAGACCTAAATGGTCTATTCAAGGAAGTATATGCTTCCGATCTTATCAACTTAATCCCTGACGAATCATTGCTTGTAAAAGCAATTAAATTCCAAGGACGTGAACACTTACTTGGCTTAACATATAATCAGCCCGTGATTGTACGTTCCGAGCAGGGTTTCACATATTCTCGCCCAGACAATGGTGCGTTCGCTATTAGCGTTCCATCTTCAATGAAAACACGTAATGCTAACTTAGGTGCATTCCAAATCATTGAAAACTCTGGTATCTCTTATGAAGCAGTTAGCCGTTCTAACAACGCAAACAGTTTCAAGGAAGCAACTGCATTAGTAATGCAAGATGCAATGGAATCTTTCGGTCGTCGCATCGAAATCGCATTGCTTTATGGTCAGTCCCCAACTGGTCTTGGTACAATCAATACATCCACAAATGTATCCGCAACAGAAACTACAATTTCTTTTGCAACAGGTGCATGGAGTTCTGGTCTTTGGACACCGCTTGAAGGCGCTTCTTTAGATATCTATACACCAGGTGGTACTGCATTGAACACAGTAGGCCCAATGATTGTTGCTTCTATTAGCGTTGCTAATAAGACAATCAACGTAACTGGTGCTGCTGCTGACGTTACAGCAATTGATGCTACAACTGTAGTTAACGGTGGTTTCCCACGTTTCTACTCCGCTGGTACAAATGGTGCTGATGAAGCAGTTGGTCTTGATAAGATCATGACTAACACAGGTACATTGTTCGGTATTGACGCATCTGTTTACTCCCTTTGGGCTGCAAACACATATGCAGTTGGTGGAGCATTGACTCTTGCTAAGATCCAGGCTGGTGTTGCTATTGCTGCACAACGTGGCTTATCAGAAGATGTATCCTTGTATGTTAACCCAAGCGTTTGGCAAGAATTGTCTACTGAACAAGTAGCATATCGTATGCTTGACTCTTCATACTCTAGCAAGAAACTTGCTAACGGTACAGAAGCACTTGAGTTCTTCAGCCAAAACGGTAAGATCTCCGTACATGCTCACAAGTATGTTAAAGAAGGCGATGCGTTCTTGTTACCAACAGACCGTTGCGTTCGTATCGGTTCTACTGAAGTTTCGTTTAACATCCCAGGTACAGACAATGGCCAGGTGTTTATTCAGAACCCAGGTACTGCTGGATTCACATTCCGCTTGTATTCTGCACAATCGTTGCTTGTTGAAAAACCAGCAGCATGTGTTAAATTCACTGGCGTAGTTTAAGTTTTAACTAACTAATAAGAGCCCTGCCCCGCAAAGGTGGGGCTTTTTCTTGATCATAAATACACTGCATAATCGGAGAAACAATCAATGGCAGCACCAATCGTAGTTTTAGGCACAACATCTTTGTGGCCAACCACTGGAGACACAGGTTACAGTGCTCAAGCATTACAACTTCAGCAATTACTTGCATCAGCCGTATTGCCAATCTCCGGATTATATAATTCCACAACAGGTCATGTTGGCAATCTTGCAATCAACAACAGTGACCAACTTACTTTGAATGGTCTACAAGTTGGTGGCGTATTAAGTTTTAATTCAAGAACAGGTACAGTTACTCTTACATCCAGTGATGTTACAACTGCACTTGGTTATACTCCAGGCATTGGCTCAGTAACTTCTGTAACTGGTTCAAATGGCGTAACAGTAGCAACAGGCACAACAACACCAGTGATTGGTCTTGGTGCTATTACTCCAACATCAGTAACCACTTCTGCATCTGGGGATGCATTAATATTATCTAATAAAGGTAAGATCCGTGCTGATTTTAGCACATCACTAGCAACTGGTGATAGAACATACTTTCAAAGTAATGTAGCAAATAATCAAACAAAAGTATCAGCAGTACCAAATGGTACACCAACAGGCCAGTCTGGTTTTAATGGTTTTAATTCGAGTGATCCTGCTAATAGTTCGGTTATGGCTATGGTCATTGATAGCAGCAATGCATATCTACAAGTAACACAAAACGGAACTGGAACACTTATTCCTATTGTACTTCAAGTCGGATTTGTAGCAAATACTGGTTTAAAATTAGATACTTCAAACAACGTAACCATCAGTGGAACAGTAGGTGCAAGTAACCTAAGTGGTTCTAATACAGGTGATCAAACACTTAACTCATTACTACCAAGTCAATCTGGTCATACAGGCGAAGTTCTTTCTACTAATGGTACAAATGCATCTTGGAGTGCAGCGGGCTCTGGTTCAGTAACTTCTGTAACTGTAAATGGTACAAGTGGTAATATTACATCATCTGGTAGCCCAATTACTACAAGTGGTTCAATCACAATGGATTTGGCCACAACTGCTGTAACAGCAGGAAGTTATACTGCTGCGAATATCACAGTTGATGCCTATGGTAGAATTACCGCAGCAACAAGTGGTAGTGCCGGTGGTGTTACATCGTTCAACACACGCACAGGTGCAGTAACACTAACAAGCAGCGATGTAACTACTGCACTTGGATACACACCCGGCAGTGGAACAGGCACTGTAACAAGTGTAGGATTAACTGGCTCAACTGATATTTCTGTAACAGGCACATCGCCAATTACTACAAGTGGTTCATTTGCATTAGCATTATCTGCAACAGCAGTGACAGCAGGTGCTTATACGAATGCCAATATTACTGTGGATGCAAATGGTAGAATTACAGCCGCAAGTAACGGGTCTGCCGGTGGCGTAAGTTCATTTAATACACGCACAGGTGCAGTTACACTAACTTCAAGTGATGTGACTACCGCGCTTACATACACACCATATGACTCGACAAATCCAGCCGGATATACAACGAATTTAGGCACTGTTACAAGCGTTGCAGTAAGCGGTGCCAATGGTATCGGTGTTGCTTCTAGCCCAATTACAACAAGTGGCACAATTGCACTTACTTTAGGTGACCTAACACCAACTGGTAATATTACTCTTGCTGCTACAAAGAATATCTTAGGTGATTTTAGTTCAAGTTTATCAAGTGGTAATAGAACAATATTTCAAACTACTACATCGAATGCAAAATCAGTAATAGCAACTATCCCAAATGGTACAATAGCAAGTGGTGATGCATCTGGATTTGCCGCTGTTAGTTCAACTGACCTTACAAATAATAGTTCTGTTAAGATGAGTACAAATCCGGTTGCAGGATATTCATATCTACAATCATTTGCTAATGGAACTGGCACCACATTACCTCTATTAATTGGAACAGGCTTTAGTGGTGGCCTTACAATTGATACTTCAAACAATGCCACATTTAGTGGCACATTAGCAGCAAGTAATCTAAGTGGTAGCAATACCGGTGATCAGACAATTACTTTAACTGGCGGTGTAACTGGTTCTGGAACTGGTTCATTTGCAGCAACAGTGGTAACGAATGCTAATTTAACTGGTGATATTACTTCGGTTGGCAATGCAACTACTTTAGGCACAGTAGCAGCAACAAAGGGCGGTACTGGTCAGACTGTTTATGCAGTAGGTGATATTCTATATGCTTCAACTACAACTGCTCTATCGAACCGTGTAGTTGGAACCACTGGACAGGTATTAACTGTGGCAGCAGGCGTTCCTACCTGGGCCACACCAGCAGGTGGTGCCAGTTATACTTTGCAGCCAGTAAGAGTTGCATCTACTGCGAATGGAACATTGGCAACTGCATATCAGAATGGTTCCACAATAGATGGTATAACATTAGCAACCAATGATAGAATCTTACTTAAGAATCAAACTGCTGGTGCTGAAAATGGAGTCTATACTGTAAATGCATCAGGTGCTCCTACTAGGGCAACTGACTTTACCACAGGTGCTTCTACCCTTACCGGTGGTGCCAGTATAGCAGTTATTGCCGGAACATCAGGAACTGCTACTCACTGGCAATGCTCGAATACTTCAGCAATTACAATTGGTTCTACTTCGATTACCTGGGTGAGAGAAGGTGTAGTCGGATATATTAAATTCGGTTCCGAACCCACGGCGTTACCAACAGCAGGTAGTACTGATTCTATATCAATCGGTAGCGGCTCTGTTGCAACTGGCTTAAATTCTGTGTCATTAGGATCTAATCTTTCAACAGGTAGTGGCGGTAACTATAGTATATCAATAGGAACAGGTAATGTACTTCCAAGCAACTGCACAGAAACTGTTATTATCGGAGTAAGTAGCGGTGCTGGCAAATATTGCATATCATTGGGTTCCGGTGCCACAGCCGGCAATTCTTCTGCTACGGTTGGTATTATTGCAGCAGGTAGATCTTCTTATAGTATAATATCAAATACTACAGCAATAGGTACTGCGTCGCAAGCAGAAATGAATGGACAAACAAACTTATCTCAAGGATATTTTACTGCATCTGGCGATATTGCAAATAGCATATTAACTTATTATTACACAACAACAAATGCAACTCCCATTGAAATAAAAGCATTAACATCAATTACAGCAAGTGGTACACCAACCGGGCCAATAGTATTAACAAATTCTAGTTCTTATATATTTGATTGTAATATTATTGCAAGATCAACTACAACTGGTGATTCTTCTGCTTGGAATTTAAAATTTGCAATAAAGCGGGGTGCCAACGCAGCAGCGACAGCATTATTAGGGACATCAATTCTTACTTTGCTAGGACAAGATTCGGGCGCAAATACATGGTCTGTTGGAGTAACAGCGGATACAACTAATGGCCGCCCAAATATATCAGTAACGGGTGCAACATCAACAACCATTCGTTGGGTTGCCAATATAAGTATGACAAAAGTATTAGGATAAATTATGGCATTACAATTACAACTCACAACCCCGCAGGGTTTTACGGCAATAACAGCATATGCTAAGATTGCTTATTTTAACGGCATTAAAGATAGTATCCAAGTTAATATTGATATATTTAAAGATGCCCAGGCAAGGATAGATAATTTACAAAATATTGCAAGTTATAGTATTAGTCTGCCTCTTGCAAATGGTGCAACTATGCAGCAAATGTATGATGCACTTAAATTAGATAGTAATTTCATCGGAGCAGTTGACGTATGAGCATTAATATAAATCAAGTAACCGATACTCAGACACCTACTACTGGTATTTTATCAGTGGCCAGCGGTCATATCGCTATTATGACCGCTGGTAAAGGCTTTCAAGTTAAAGAAGGCAGCAATGCTAAGATGGGACAAGCAACATTAGTTGCTGGAACTGTAACTGTTTCGACTACCGCTGTAACTGCAAATAGTAGAATTCAACTTACTATTGCAAGCCTTGGAACAGTAACTATTCCAACTACAGTCGGAGTTATATCCCTTACAGCCGCAACAAGTTTCGTAATAACATCTGCGAATGTAGTAGATACCAGTGTGATAAACTGGATCATATTTGAACCAGCATAAGTATTACAATAAGGAACCCCATGGCAGATGAAAAACCAATGAACGAACGAGTAAGCATCTTAGAAACTCGTATGGATGCAGTCGATCGTAAGTTCGATGCTAACCAATCTATGCTTAAGGATTTCTTTGTAAGATTCGATAATCATATTAATGATGAAGCAAAGGCTGATGTAGAAATTCAAGTTGGATTAGCACATATTGCTGATAAACTCGACACAACAAATGTAACACTCGCTGAGATAAAAGAACAAAGTGCAACAACTACCAGTGTTGTTAAAGATGCACAATCTGCTTGGAAGACTCTTGTAGTAATTGTTACTGTACTTGCTGCTTTAGCAAGTGGTGGTTGGGCAGTGTATGAGTTTAGTGTAACACATCAAGATAAAACGGAGACAAAATGAGTCAAAATGTATCCCTAAATGGAATTACCTATACAATTCCCAACACAGGTGAAGTTGGTTGGGGAAACAGCCTAACAAGTTATCTTGTTGCACTTGGTTCAGGTGGTGTCCTATCACTTGCTGGTGGTAACTTCCCACTTACTTCAAATGTTAATTTTGGCCCTAACTTTGGTGTTCTTGCTCCTTACTTCGAGTCAGGTGCAGCACTCCCAGCAACTCAAGGCGTCCTAAGACTCACTAATACTGAGTCTGTTATGTGGCGTAATGCTGCAAATACAGGTAACCTTGCTTTAAGCATTGTTGGTGATCAATTATATTTCGCTGGTAATATCATCGGTGGTGGCACAGCAAGTCCACTTACCACTAAGGGTGATCTATATACCTATGATACTACAAACACACGCCTACCAGTTGGTTTGAATGGTACAGCATTGGTTGCAGATTCAAGTACAGTGACAGGCCTATCTTGGGCAGTAGTTGGTGGTGCAGGTGGTGGATCTGTTGTTGGATTTACATTCAATGACGCAAATGGTATCAGCGGAACAGTTGGTAGTCCAACAACAACACCAAATCTAACATTATCATTAGGTGCTATTACGCCAACAAGCGTTGCAGCATCTGGAACAATTTCGGCAAGTAACTTTAGTGGATCAATTAGCGGTACTTCAACAGGTACCAACACAGGCGATCAAACTATAACACTCACAGGCGATGTAACAGGTAGCGGAACAGGATCTTTTGCGACAACACTTTCTACAGTGGGTGTATCTAAAGGTGGGACAGGCCAAACTACTGCTAATGCTGCATTCAATGCGCTGGCACCATCTCAAGCAGGTAACTCTGGAAAACTTCTATATACAAATGGTACTGACACTTCGTGGGTTGCCTTCACTGGTGCTGGCACAGTAAGTAGTGTATCTGGTAGCAATGGCGTAACAGTAAGTAATCCAACTACTACTCCAGTTATTGGTCTTGGTGCTATTACTCCAACATCGGTAGTAGCATCCGGCACTGTAACGGCAAGTAATATCAGTGGAACTGCTTCCGGCACAAATACAGGCGATCAAACAATATCACTTAGTGGTGATGTAACTGGCACTGGCACAGGTGGTATCACCGCGGTGCTTGCAAATACAACCGTAACTCCTGGCACATATACACATTCAACAGTTGTAGTTGATTCAAAAGGTCGCATCACAAGTGCAGCATCTGGATCACTTCAAACAATTACGTTAACTGGTGATGTAACTGGATCTGGCACAGGTAGTTTCGCTACAACATTAGCAAATAGTGGAGTAACTGCTGGTACTTACAACAATGTAACAGTGAATGCCAAAGGATTGGCAACTGGTGGATCTAATGTTGCATATCTAACTGGTAACCAAACAATCACAGTGAGTGGTGATGCGACAGGTAGTGGAACAACAGGCATCGCACTTATTTTAGCGAATACTTCTGTTGCGGCTGGTAGTTATACTAACGCGAATATCACAGTTGATGCTAAGGGTAGAGTTACTGCGGCAGCAAATGGTACTACAAATGGTATCATTGGTTATACAGGAGGCGGTTCTACCTTTAGTAATACAGCAATTGGTAAAGATTCGGGTACATCGGTAAATGCAAGTACAGGTCTTGGTAATACATTTATGGGTACAACAGCAGGTAGATTTACTACTACTGGTAATGGTAATACAGGTATTGGTGTTGATGCATTGCAAAGTAATACTACTGGAAGTGATAATACAGCAATGGGTACTGATGCATTAGAACTTTCAGTTTCAAGTTATAATAATACAGCAATTGGTGCTAATGTATTAGGTTTATTAACATCTGGAAATCATAATACATCAATTGGTTCTAATTCCGGTGTCGTATTAGCATCGGGTGATTTTAATATATTTGTAGGTGAAAGTTCGGGTTCACTTCTAACATCGCATTCTGGTAATATTATTATAGGATCTAATAATGGTTTATCATTAACAAGTGATAATAATATTCTACTTTGCGACGGTATTGGCAATATTAGATTATCAAGTGATTCTACTGGTAAAGTATCTATTCCTGGATTCTTATCACTTAGTTCATCTAATGTAGGTAAGGCAACTTTAAGTGCTGGTAGTGTTACTGTATCAAATATACTTGTAACATCAAGTTCAGTGATTCAACTTACACATCAAACAACAAGTGGAACACAAGGGATGTTAAGAGTTGGCACTATTGTTGCTAATACTTCATTCCAAATCTTAAGTAGTAGCGGATCAGACGCTGGCGTAATTGGCTGGACAATTTTAAACTAAATAGTATATCGGAGACACAAAATGGAAGCAAATAAAGAAATGGAAATGAAGAAACATGTGCTAGGCATGTTAAAGAACTTCATGATGGGCGAAGAGGGCAGCAAGTTTAAGCCAAAAGCCATTCAAGTAGAAATGATGGGCGAGCCTAAAGAAGTTAAGGGTAAAGCAGGTCTTGCTGATTTACTTAAAGATGCTTCTGAACATGCTCCCGATATGGATACAGAAGGTCCAATGGAAGATAAAGGTGAAGACGAAGAAGCAGAGATGCCAAAGAAGATGTCTCCAAAAGAATTCTTCAAACGTAAGTAAGGAGTATTATGGACAGCACCACAGCGGGTTTAATTACCCTAGTAAAGCAACGGGAAACAATCCCGGATTCAGGCGCTGCCTATTCCGATGCTGTTCTCCTAAATTATCTAGACCAATCATTGAAGGGCTTTATTGTCCCAGCAATTGAGGCGGTACTCGAAGAGCATTTTGTTGTATCACAGGATACCACAATGGGTTCAATGCCTGCATATAGCGGCAATAACCCACCACAGAACGTAGATAATGTGTTAATGATCCCTGGTTTGTCAACTGGTATGCGTCTACGTGACGTTTATATGGTTGGTACTGATGGATCTTTCTACAATCTACCACGCCTAACACCAACTCAAGCAGCCGCACAGGGCTTTGGCTCCGTAAATTGGTCAATGAGTTATAACAACCAGACAGCAGCAATTGGTGGATTCTTCCTACAAGGCAATCAAGTACAAATATTCCCATATGGTCTTGCATCAAACAAGATTATGCGTCTTACGTACCAAAGAGCACCAAATGATCTATGCTTAACAACAGCAGCAGGACAAGTATTGTCAATTACTGGTGATGTTATTACACTTGATAAGGTTCTTACATGGTATGGTAGTTCTCAAGTTAGCAGCAACCTAGTAACTCATGTAAATGCTATCAGTGGATTAAACCCACACGATTTTGTGCGAGATGCAACTGTGCCTAATCCTGTTTATACAAGTTATGCACCATTAGACGATATGCCCCTTGTCAATTGCGTAGGAAATGTTATTACACTACCGGCAGGTCAAGGTGCCAATATTCAAGTAGGTGATTGGATTAATCCGGTTGGGCAGAGTGTTTTTGCACAAAACATTCCTAAAGAAGTGCTTCCTGCTTTAATTCAGAAGGCTGCTTCTATGTGTCTCCACGCAGCAGGTGATGCTGAAGGTTATAAGGTAGCACAAACAGAGTATAATGAAATGATGAAGATGTGCATTATGCAAATAGCACCTCGTGTGATTGGAAAGCCGATCAAGATCTTACCAACAAATTCAGCGTTCAAAGCCAGCCGCATTCGGGGTTGGGGACGCCGCTAGGAATAATAAATGAGCCAACCAAGAGTAGCAGAAAGTGTCATCTTAGATGTTAAGGGACTTGTACTTAATCCAAGTACATTTGATCCTAAAGCAGCAGATGGCAGTCTAACAGTCGCAAATAATGTTGTGATTGATCGCCCATCAGTGGTAGCAACACGTCGTGGATTCAACAATGAATTTGCGAAGTTAATCAACGATGGCGCATTGAGTTTATATCAATACAACAATACTAAACTTATCAATACGTCTGATCATGATCTCCACGTAGATAAGTTAAACAATGGTGTATTAAGTACATACACTGGTTCTTATCCACAGCCTGATCCAAGTAATCCAGAATCTAGAGTGCGTGGACTTGAAACAAATAAGAATTTCTATTTCATTACACAACAAGGTACATACCGCTTAGATCATATCGATGGTGAGCCACGTCTTGCAGGTGCTCCTCCAGGACTTAATGGTTACGGTTCCGTATTTGGTACAACTGGTTTTCTTCCTAATAACACACAGATTGCATATCGAGTTGTATTTGGTTATAAGGATTATAATCAGCAACTTGTGCTTGGTGCTCCAAGTAGTCGCATTATTATAGCAAATAGTGGCACTGGTATGTTACAGAATGTAAATGTTACATTCCAAGTACCTAAAGAGATTCAAGCAGCACCTACAGAGTTCTTCTTTCAAGTATATCGTGGTCATGCTTCGCCTGATCTAAGTACAGAACCTGATGATGAAATGGCACTTACATATGAAGACATTTGTTCCGCAGGTGCTACAATCATAATACCTGATATTACCCCTGACACCCTACTTGGTGCCGCTTTATATACAAACCAAGGTCAAGATGGTATTCTTCAAAGTAACTATCGTGCGCCATGGGCGTTAGATGTTTGCACATACAAGCAATATGCTTTCTATGCCAACACACGCACATTAATGAATGCGGATATTACGCTTATTAGTGCTGGTGCTGCAAATGGTGCAGATGCACTTACATTAGGTGACACTGTTACATTTACGCCTGCCGAAGTTGGCACATTGCCATTCACTCTACTTGGTGCAACAAGTAACAATACAGCACTTGGTTGGTTTGCTATTAGCAATACAGGTAATCCTGCTTTAGATATTCAAATAACAGCATCCAATTTGTGTCTTGTTGCGAATGCCTATGCAGCAAATACATTCCTTACTGCTTATTACACTTCGGGATCTGGTGATCTACCAGGTAAGATGAATTTTGCACGTTTAACGTTAGTACCTGATGCATTTACTATCAGTTCCACACATACGCAATCATTCGAGCAAGCGATGCCAATAACATCTATTAATGATTCACGTCCAAATAGAATATATTATAGCAAGTTCAATCAACCTGAAGCAGTGCCAATTGTAAACTATCTTGAATTTGGATCAGCAAATCAGCCAATTCGTAGAATTGTACCATTACGCGATGGCGTTATGATTCTTAAAGACGATGGTGTGTTTCGTGTATCTGGAAATAGTCCAGCATCATTCAACATTACACCAATCGACTATAACGTTCGCATCTTAGCAGCCAATACAGCAGCAGAACTCGATAATAAGGTTTACTTTCTAAGTGACCAAGGTATTGTTGCTCTAAGTGACTCAGATGCACAGATTATGTCTATTGTCATTGACAAAACTATTATTGAAAATACTTCACCTGATTTGTTTCCTAACTTACGCGATGTAGCGTGGGGAATAGCATATCAAAGTGATCGCAAATACATCTTATTCATGCCAACTGTTGGTTCTGATGTTCAAGCAACACAACAATATGTGTACAATCACATTTTCCAACTATGGACACGTTGGACCTTGAGTGCTACTTGCGGACTGATATTTAAACGTGATGGTAAGATGTATCTTGGAAGTCATCAAGGAACTGCAGACGTCTCTGGAGATAGTTTCGTCTATCAGGAGCGTAAGACATTCACATCATCTGATTATGCAGATAATCAATACACAACATCAACAACAACAAGTGGTGTGCATAATACAATAGTAATTGCCAATCCAGTATTACCACCGGGTGTGTTAGTGCTGCCTGGTTGGAGTATATTACAAACATCAACTGGTAGTCAAGCAAGGATTATGGCTGTAACAACTGGAGCATCTTATACTACGCTGGTGCTTGATAACGCTCCTACGTGGGCGGCAGGAACAGTGGTACTTTATACACCAGTATATTCTGAAGTGCAGACTATTCAACTTGATTGTAATAATCCAGCAATGAATAAGCAATTCAGCGAAATGGTGTATATGTTCACTGTGCAAGACTTTGCTTCACTTACAGCCACAATTAGTAGTAACACAGCAGGTATCCCTATTGTCGACATTCTTATCCCTACACAACGTGGTGGTTGGGGTATTGATCCGTGGGGAACATCAGCATGGGGTGGTGGAACACTTGGACAGGGCAAGATCCGACGTTATGTACCGGCAGCAATACAACGTGCTGGCTGGATTTATTTGAATATCACTCACGCTGAATGTTTTACTTCTTTTGGCTGGAGCGGTGTTGAATTATTCTATAAACCAACATCCACTCGCCAATTTTAATATGGAATATTATACATATATCTATTATGATCCATCGCGTAATAATGAGCCTATCTATGTCGGTAAAGGTAAAAAATTACGTGCTTGGAGGCATCTAAATCTAAAAGGAAAGTCACCATTTATTTCAAGATTAAAACATATGAATAATAATGGTATTAATCCTATAATTGGTATCTATGCCGGGTATGAAGAAGAATTTTCACATTTTTTAGAAGAAGAACTTATTGCATTATTTGGAAGAAAAGATTTAGGATTAGGTCCATTACTTAATCTAACAGATGGTGGTGAGGGTACATCCGGAAGAACTGGTCACAAAGCATGGAATAGTGGTAAATCTATGAGCGAGGAAACTAAAAAGAAAATTTCAATTGCAACTAAGGGATTAATTAAAACGCCTATTACAGCCGAGCACAGAAAAGCATTATCCGATTCAAAAATAGGTATAAAATTTACAGATGAACATAAGGCAAACTTAAAAATTGCAAGAAATAATAGGAAAAAGAAATAATGAGTTTACCAGTCTTCCGCCGATTTTCACAAGCAGATGTACCAAGTGCACCAAATTGGATTGCGAATGTATTTGGTCCACTGAACGTATTTTGCGAGCAAACAGTCCAAGCATTGAACAAGAATTTGATAATTGGGCAGAATGTTCAAGGGATGAAGTATTCAGTGCAGTTTACTACACTAAGTACATATGCTACAACATTTACACCAATCACTTTTCAATATACAGGTGGTGGTCAACCCAATTGTTGTATGATTGGGCAGATTACAAGGTCGGATGGCGTTGTTATGACAACACCAGCAATGATAAGCAATTGGTATTTAAATATTAATACCTCCCCATATACAATAACGATAAATTACATTGCTGGGCTCGCAGCATCCACGAAGTATAACATTACTTTCGTGATTCTATAAGGAATAACATGGCATTCTTAGCAAACCCAAATCCACAAGATGATCTAACAGAACAGACAGGTCAGGTGAATCCAAATCAACAGCCAGGTGCTCCAGTAAGTATTGGTGGAACAGGTGCGGGTGCTGATTCTTCTAATGCACCTACTCCGACTGCAAATCAACCAGGACAATTTAATGCATTGAAGAGTTATCTTGGTGCGGCACAGACTGGCACAGAAATCCAGACAGCGGCCGGGAATCAGACTAATCCAGAAGGTTTAGTACCTGGTCCAGTAACCAAAACTACACCAAAGGATATAGGTATTTGGAATCCTGCTCCGACACCTTTACCACAACCTACTATACAAGCACCGGTAGCATCCACCCCGACTCCTGGCCAGGTTACACCGTGGGTTGATCCATATGCAGATTATCAACAGAAGCAGCGTGATTGGGTAAAGGCAAACCCTGGTGCTATTGAAGATCCTACTAAAGTCATTGATTATTATGATCCGAACTCCGGAAGAACAATTCACGGCGATCAAGGATTAGCACAAAGACAAAATGAATGGGGACAAAGATATAATGATGCAATGAAAACTTGGGGATCACCTATCCTTACTCCAGAGCAACAAAATCAGCAATATTATAAGTGGGATATAGGTCGCCAAGGTCCTGTGAATACAATGGAATCTCGCCAAATACCGGAAGGGTATCAAGACTGGCTTAAACAATTATTATCTCAAGATAATCAATATTCTAGAGCATATAAGGATGCACAAGCAAAAGGTCAAGCCCAGCAGAATGATTGGTTTGGAAATCAAGTTATTGCACCAGCACAAGAATACCCTATTGGTGCACCACCTGATGCTAGTATTACTGCATCACCTGCGCCAATATATCAACGAGCAGTAGCAGCGCCAGCACAAGAATACCCTATTGGTGCACCACCTGATGCTAGTATTACTGCATCACCTGCGCCAATATATCAACGAGCAGTAGCAGCACCACCTAATTTTAATTCTACTGACCCAAATGCTACAAAAGGGACTGGATTTACAAACATCCAGAGATATCTAAATGCAAATCAAACTGGTGCGACTAATCTTGGTACTCAAGTTGCGGGCTCTATTAACGATCAAACAAATCAAGCACAAACAGCAGTAGGTAAAGTGGGTAATCTTGCTTCAAGTAACCCAAGTGCTAATATTTGGAACACACAAGAAGATATTAATGCACAGCAGGCAATTACAAATGCTAACCAAAAGGCTGCATTAACTGCTAATGTGGGTGGACAAAGCCAACTTATACGTAATATTGCCCCAGGTACTTCACGTGGTGGTGTGAATTTAGACCAGTTTCTAATGCAACAAGGTGGCGGATATGGCCAAGTTGCCAATGCAGCACAAAATGCTGCCGGATTGCAGGGTGATTATGCTGCTAAGAGCAATACATGGCAAAATAATGCTACCACTGCTCAAGCACTTCAAGCATTACAGAAACAAGCACAAGAAGGTAAGGGCACAGGCCCAGTTACAGTTAAAACACCAAGTACAGGTCAAGTACCTAATACATCTGATATTGGTGCTAATACAGATACGGGTGCAACAACAGGTAATCCGTATCTTGGTCTAAGCCCTGAGCAAATTGCTTACTTGAAAGAACTTCAGGCAAAGAATGCTGCAGGTGGCGGTACAATGGGTGGATATGGCGGTGCTGGTGCTATAGGTGCTGGTGGATTATTAAATCGTGGTGTCATTTCAAAGACTGCTACTGCAAGTACAACTGGTGGTCACACTGGTGTTACTGTTGAAGGTGAAGATACTGGTGGTTTTGTAGATCAAAGCGATCAAAGATATGATATCAGTCCATTAGGTGTTGTAACACCACGTGAAACAATTAATCCAAATGCTGCAAACGTGATAGGTACTATAATAGGTGCTATTACTGGTATTCCAGGACTTGGTTTCCTTGGTTCATATCTTGCTAAGAAACAAGCAGCAGATAACCAAGCAGCAGCAGATGCAGCCCAACAAGAGAGATATAATCAAGTCTTAGGCGTGGGTGGAGCAATGGATATCGGTGGTGATAAAGCAGGTGAAGGTGATACTCAAGGGCAAGCATATCTTAAGGATCATCCTATAGTATATAGTCCTGAAAAACCAATCACACCTGACCAAACTCAAGCAGCAATTAATGAGGGTAATAATCTTAGCCCAGCAGAACGTCAGCAGCAGGAGCAGGAATCGAATTATGCACAGCAACAGGCAACAGAAAATGCAAATAGAATTGCATATGCGCAAGCAGTAGCAGAATCACAAGCAGCACAGCGAGAAGCGGCTGCTCAACAACAGGCACAAGCACAAGCAGATGCCGCAGCACAAGCCCAGGCTGATGCACAAAATGAAGCACAAACAGCAAATGAAACTGATTCATCTTATTCATCTGATTCATCGTCTGATTCATCCGGTGGAAGTGATAAGGATGGCGGATATATGACTGGACCAGGCGGGCCACGTGATGATGCTATTCCAATCAATGTTTCTAATGGAGAATTTGTGATGAATGCAGCAGTTGTCAAGGCCTTAGGTAAGGACTTTTTTGAACGACTAAATAACAGCGTTAAAGGGAAATAATATGTCAACAGCAACAGATATGGGATTAGAAGATAATGGGGATGGTACGTTTTCCGATCC